>Ga0209536_100003487_pt1 | contig 25248 bp, 21 predicted proteins | sample DeeMarSeWOR28_12_FD_187461 | JGI IMG/M metagenome (GOLD analysis project Ga0209536, IMG submission 187461) | Marine sediment microbial communities from White Oak River estuary, North Carolina - WOR-2-8_12 (SPAdes) (version 2) | ecosystem: Environmental > Aquatic > Marine > Intertidal zone >...
CCGCCGGCAGCGCCAACTTCGCGCGTAGCGCGGCGATGACCGCAGAGCAGTTCGCAAGCGCGCTGCAGGCCGGCCGCGAAATGGTCGAGCGGGGCCACGAGCGCGGCATGCAATTGTTCATCGGCGGTGAAATGGGTATCGGCAACACCACCGCGGCGGCCGCTATCGGTTGCTCCGTGCTGGGTATCGAGGCGGATGAAATGGCCGGGCCGGGAACGGGCCTCGACGCCAGCGGCGTGTCGCACAAGGCGCAGGTGATCGAGCGTGCGCTGAAACTGCACGCCGGCGCGCTCGACGACCCCGCCGAGGTGCTCAGAATTCTCGGTGGATTTGAAATCGTGGCGCTCGCGGGCGCCTACATACGCTGCGCGCAGCTCGGGGTCCCGGTGCTGATAGATGGCTTTATCGGTTCCAGCGCGGCGTTGTGCGCGACGCGCATCTGCGCCGGTTGCGCGGACTGGTTGCTGTATTCGCATATCTCGGCCGAGCCGGGGCACGCGGCTATTCTGCAGGCGCTAGCCGCCGAGCCGCTGCTCGATCTCGGCATGCGCCTTGGCGAGGGCAGCGGCGCCGCGGTCGCGGTGCCGTTGCTGCGCCAGGCCTGCGCGCTGCACGCCGAAATGGCTACCTTCACCGAAGCCGGAGTCTCCGAAGGTTAGGCGGCTCTGTTCAGGGATCCGGTCTTCCTCCTCGCCCTGCTAATTGTCGACGACACGCCGCGATCCGGCTGAAATGGCCATTTCAGCCGGTTGATTCTCTAGTAAAGCGATTCACTTTTTTGATCCGCAATTGCGCAAGCTCAAGAAAATCATTGTGGACAAGCGCTGTAATGCAGGTTTCACGGGAGAAAAAGAGATGAATCTTGATACAGCGGTGATGAGATTTGCCGGTCTCATGGTGTTGCTCAGCGCGGCATTGACTTATTTTCATAGCCAGTACTGGTTACTGCTGACCGCATTCGTGGGTTTGAACTTGCTGCAGACTTCGTTTACCGGGTTTTGTCCCGCGGCAATTATTTTTAGCAAGATGGGCATAAAACCCGGCAGTGCCTTTCGGCTAGAGGATGCCCGCCGGGGATCGTAAGCGGGCGGAATCGATATGCAAAAACTTTGGCATCTACTGGCTTCGGCGCTGCTGTCGATCGCGTTTTCCTCTGCCGTTGCGGGGGAGCTTGCTACGGTCCAGGTGAAATTGATAGGCCTGCCGCTGGAGCGCCTGTTCGACGGTAAGGTCCAGGCCGTCAACCAGTCGACCGTGTCGGCTGAAACGGCCGGTCGTGTGAGTGAAGTGTTTTTCGACGTTGGCGACGCGGTGCCCGCCGGCGAAGTGATCGTACGGCTGGTCAGCATCGAGCAGCAGCAGGTTTACAACCAGGCCGCCGCGGCGCTGAACGAGGCCCAGGTAAATCTCGAAGTGCAGAAGAGCGAGTTCGAGCGCATCGAGAAGATCTACCAGCGCAACCTGGTTGCGAAAACGGTCTACGATCGCGCGCTCGGTAACCTGAACACCGCCACCGCGCGCGTAAAAAGCGCCAGCGCGGCGCTGAAGGTCGCCAGCGAGCGGCTATCCTACACCTTGATAAGGGCGCCTTTTGGCGGCACGGTGCTCGCCCGGCATGTCGAGGTCGGCGAGGCGGTGCAGCCCGGCAAGCCGATAATGACCGGCTTCGATCCAAAGATGTTGCGGGTGGAGGTCGAGTTACCCCAGTCGATCCTCGAAAAAGTGGCCGAGCTGAGCGCTGCCCGTGTGGTTATCGCGCAAGACGAGTCGATCGAGCCGCTTAAGATCCTGTTGTTTCCGCAGGCTGATCCGGTCACCGGAACGGTGCATATGCGTCTGCAGTTGCCGCCGCAGGAAGACCATCGGCTGTACCCCGGCAGGTTCGTGAAAGTTGCCGTGGTGGTCGGTCAGAAAGACAGGCTGCTGGTGCCGAAAACCAGCATCATGTATCGCTCCGAAGTCACCGGCGTCTATGTGCAGGCGGGCGACGGCTTCGTGCTGCGCCAGGTCCGGCTGGGCAATAGCTTCGGCGACAACGTGGAAGTCATTTCCGGCATACGCGAGGGCGAGACTGTCGCTATCGATGCCGTTACCGCCGGCATCGAAATCGCGAAGGCGAGAAATCAGTGACTGAATTTCCCGGGCGGAATAACCAGGGCAAGCAACCTGATTTTGGTTTGTCGGGGCGCAGCGCGGCCGCCTTTTATCGATCCCGCCTGACGCCATTGCTGGCCCTGATTGGTCTGCTGGCAGGAATCTTCGCGGCCAGCATAACGCCGCGCGAAGAGGAACCCCAGGTCGATGTGACCATGGCGAATGTATACGTCCCTTTTTACGGGGCCAATGTCGCTGATGTCGAAAACCAGGTCACGGTGCCGATGGAGGAAGTGCTGTCCGAAATACAGGGAGTCAAACATATTTTTTCGACGTCGCGCCCCGGCATGAGTGTATTGACCGTGCAGTTCAGGGTCGGCGTGGCGCGTACCGAGGCCCTGGTGCGTCTGTATAACGCGATATATTCCAACCAGGACTGGCGACCGGCCGGCCTCGGCGTCGGCCAGCCCGTGGTAAAACCGAAGAGCATCGACGATGTGTCGGTGCTGAATCTCACCCTGTGGACGACAGACATCGATCGCGGCGCCTATGACCTGGCAAAAGTAGCGCATGCCCTGGAAACCGAGTTGCAGCGTGTGCCGGGAACCCGCGAAATCGAGACGGTTGGCGATTCGCTGAAAACGGTAAAGGTTTTACTGGACCCGGAAAAAATGGTCGCCAGAAACCTGTCGGTAGCCGAATTGAAGAACTCGCTGACGCTGAGTAACGGCGCGGCGCAAGCCGGCGCAATCATCGACAGCGACGGCTATATCCCGGTGCAGGCGAGCGCATTCTTCGGCCACGTGAGCGAGTTGACCGAGCTCGTGGTGGCGGTAACGAACGGTCGCCCGGTGTATTTGCAGGACGTCGCTACCATCGTGGAAGGCCCCAACGAGAGTGCGGCTTACGTGAGCTACGCTGGTGCCGATACCGCGGCTATCAATCCGGCGGTGACGCTGGCCATCGGCAAGAAGCCCGGCGAGAACGCGGTCGATGTGACGAGGAAAATCCTGCAGCGTGTGGAGGCGCTGACCGGCACGCTGATTCCCGAAGGAATCGAGGTCAGCATTACCCGTAACTATGGCGATACGGCTAACGAAAAAGCCAATACGCTGATCAGGAAATTGATTTTCGCAACGGCCTCGGTGGTGGTGCTGGTACTGTTTTCGCTCGGCTGGCGCGAGGCAGTGGTCGTTGGCTCGGCGGTAGTGCTCACCTTGATGGTTACCCTGTTTGCTTCCTGGGCCTGGGGCTTTACGCTGAACCGAGTCTCGCTGTTTGCGCTGATTTTTTCCATCGGCATCCTGGTGGATGACGCCATCGTGGTTGTCGAAAATATTCATCGCCACATGGCGATGGGCGGAAAGACATTACGCGAATCCATTCCCGCCGCGGTCGATGAAGTCGGCGGCCCCACCATTCTGGCAACCTTTACCGTGATCGCGGCATTGTTGCCAATGGCATTTGTGACCGGCCTGATGGGGCCATACATGAGCCCCATCCCCATCAATGCCTCTATCGGCATGTTTATCTCCCTGGTGGTGGCTTTCACGGTGACGCCCTGGCTGGCGATGCGCCTGTTGTCGCAGCCGCACGGGCCCGCCGCCGCAGGCGCTGGAGATGACTGGTTGCAGCGGTTTTTCACGCGCCTGTTGACCCCGTTCCTGGGAGCCGCGAAACGCCGTAATCGATACCTTCTGGGTTTGTCACTGGTGGCGCTGATTTTTGCCGCGCTGGCGCTTGCCGGGTTCAGGCTGGTGGTGTTGAAAATGCTGCCTTTCGATAACAAGAGCGAGTTCCAGATCGTGCTGGACATGCCCGAAGGCAGCGCGCTCGAACAAACCAACCTGGTGCTGAATGAAATGGCCGGGCATTTGCTGACGGTAGCGGAGGTAACCGATGTCCAGGTGTATGCCGGTACCGCCGCGCCGATCGGTTTTAACGGCCTGGTGCGTCAATACTACCTGCGCCAGGATGCCAACCTGGGCGATATACAGGTCAACCTGCTGCCTAAACAGGATCGGGAACGGGATAGCCATAGCATCGCCCGTAGCGTTCGTGCCGCAATGAAGGAGATCGCGGATCGCTACGCGGCGGTGGTGAAAGTTGTCGAGGTTCCGCCCGGGCCACCGGTGATGGCGCCGCTGGTGGCAGAGGTGTACGGACCTGATTACGCCGGGCAAATGCGCGTCGCGGATCAGCTGCGCGAACAGTTCGGCGCGACCGACGGCCTGGTGGATATCGATGACAGCATCGAAACCAGCGCGCCGCGTTTCATCTTCAGCGTCGACCGCAGCCGCGCCGCGCTGCTGGGCGTGGCGCAGGCGGATGTGGTCGACGCCATCGCCACCGCCCTGGCGGGCAGCGACGTCACCTACCTGCGCGACGGTCATGCCAAGAACCCGATCGCCGTCAGGCTCGAACTGGATCCTGCCGATAAAGCCGATCTGCATCGTGTGCTGGCGCTGCACCTGCGCAGCAGTAACGGCTCACTGGTGCCGATGGCTGAAGTCGTGACGGTGCACGAGGCCCGCTGGCAGCACGCGGTGCACCACAAGGACCTGCTCCCCGTGGTGTATGTCACCGCGGACATGGCAGGCGATCTCGATAGCCCGCTTTATGGCATGTTCAGTGTAGTCGGCGCATTAGGTGACAGTATTGCTCAGTTTTTTATCGAACCACCGCTGGATGCTCTCGATTACAGTTTGAAATGGGACGGCGAGTGGCAGATTACCTACGAGACGTTTCGCGACATGGGGGCAGCCTACTCGGTCGGACTGATCCTGATTTACCTGCTGGTGGTGGGGCAGTTCAAATCCTATGTCGTACCGATCGTGATCATGGCGCCAATCGCCTTTACCCTGATCGGCATTCTGCCCGGTCACGCGATCATGCGCGCCCAGTTCACCGCCACGTCGATGATCGGCATGATCGCGCTGGCCGGGATTATCGTGCGCAATTCGATATTGCTGGTCGATTTCATGAATCAGCGGGTGAGCGAAGGTATTGGCCTCGAGCAGGCGGTAATCGACGCGGCCAGCGTGCGCGCCAGGCCCATAGTGTTGACCGCGCTTGCCGCGATGATGGGCGGCTTTTTTATCCTGGACGATCCGATTTTCAACGGGCTGGCGGTGAGTTTGATTTTTGGCCTGCTGGTATCGACGCTGTTGACCCTGGTGGTGATCCCGCTGTTGTATTACAGCCTGCTGCGCCGCAAGGCAGCCAAACTGCCGACAGCTGCCGTTCCCGGGGATTGACCGTGCACCGCGATTACTGCCGTGCATGGGCGTTGCCGGACGCAGTCCATCGACGTCGCTATTTCCTCGAAACCGGGGGTCAGCGCAGTTTCACGCTGCGGCCGTCTTCCACCGCGTCGCTGGGATGGTTGATCACCAGTTCGCCCGCTTCGATGCCTGACAGCACCTGGGCAGACAGACCGTTACGCTGGCCTACCTCGATGACGCGGCGCACGGCGCGGTTGCCGTCGATGACAAACACGCCCCATCCCTGTTCATAGCGAAACAGGCTGCTGGCGGGTACCTGCAGCACGTCCGCCCCCTGCCACAGGACGAACTGCGCTTCGACCCGGTAGCCGTCTCCCAGCCGCTGCCACTGTTCATACGGCGAGGTGAAGTCCGAAATCACCAGCACGCGCTGCTCTTCGACCCCGAGCGCGGAGATCTTGGTAAAGCCGACGGGTTCGATATTGCGCACTCGGCCGTGCAACGGCTGGTCGCCGCCCCAGCGATCGAACAGCACCTGCATGTCCGGTTTTATCTTCACCGCATCGGCGGAGAGCACGTCGACTTCCACCTCCAGCGCGGCCGGGTCGCCGACTTCGAGCAGCGGATCACCGGTGCGTACCGGCCCCTCGCACTCGTGGTGGACCTTGAGGATGAGCCCGTCGACCGGCGCGCGCACCGGCACTTTCTCGGCGGGAGCATCGGTTGCGGTGGCCGCCGAGTACTGCAGCGTGGTTTTTGCCGCCGCCAGCTCATAGCCGGCCACCTCGACATTGAAGTCGGCGGAGCGCCTGTCGGCGGCGCTGGTGTCCGCCTCGGTCTTCGCCTTGTTGAAGGCTTCGCGCGATATCAGCCCCTTGTCCGCCAGCGGCCGCAGCCGTTCGAGCTCGGTGGCGGCAAACTCCATTGCGGAGCGCGCGGCCTGCGCCTGTTCCCTGGCAGCGTTCAACGCCGATTCCGCCGCCGCCACCCGGGCTTCGGCCTGGGCGCGGCTGCGCGGGTCGAGTACCTGCGATTCCAGCGGGGTAATGTTCAGCAATACATGGCCTTTCACCACCGGATCGCCGACGTCGAGCTGTACCCGGCAGGCCACGCCGTCGACCGGCGCCGAGACCACGTAACGATCGATGACCCGCGTGCGGCCCTCTTCCTCGATGGTTATCGTCATCGGTGCAAGCCTTGCCGCAACCGCCTCGACCAGCACCGCTTGCGGCCAGAAACCCCAGGTCAGCAGCGCGATGATAACCGCGGCGGTTACCGCGATGGCCGGGTGTTGTCGCAACAGGCTAAGCATGTTTACTCCTTGGTCTTGAGCACGGCCACCATATCGAGGTGGCCGAGGTTACGCCATATCATAACAGCGGATAGCAGCGCCGAGACGATCACCACCAGCGCGGCGAAAGCATAAATGTCTATCCCCAGCACCAGCGGCACGCGATACAGGTCGTTGTCGAATTCAACCGCCAGGTATGCGCACAGACCATAGCCGAAAAGCAGGCCGAGCGGGATCGCCGCGAGCGTCAGCAGCCCCATTTCGCCGAGTAGAATATAGGCCACTTCGCTGCGCTCGAAGCCGAGCACGCGCAGGCTGGCCAGTTCGCGTCCGCGTTCGGACAGCGCGATACGCATGCTGTTGTAGACCACGCCAAAGGCGATGCTGGCGCCGAGGATGGTGGTGATAAAAGTGTACAGCAAAATCATTTGCGCCACGTTTTCGTAGAATGCGTCGACCGCGGAGTCCTGTTCGACGACCCCGGCGATGCGCGGCATGTCTTTCAGCTCGCGATAAACTTCGCGCTGGTGACGCGGATCGACTCTTAGCAGCGCGCCCGAGATGGCGCTCCCTTCCGATAACAGCAGGTTTAGGGCATCGCGCTGCAGGTATGCATTCATTCCCAGGTCCTGTTTGGCGGTGGCGATTACCGGCACCTGCACGATGGGACGGCTGCCCTCGAGCACTTCGACGCTGAGCAGGTCGCCCGGCTCGATCCGCAGCAGCTCCGCCAGGTAATCGGTCAGCACCACCCCACGCGAAGGCAGGTCGATCGGCTTCAGGTCGCTATCGAGCAAACGCATCAGGCTGCTGTCTGCCTGTATACCCTGTATCGAGCCGCGGTAGTGACGGTGTTGAAAGCGCAAGGTTGCCGGCACATCGCGAAATCCCTCGACCTGTTCCACGCCCTGCAGGCTGCGCAATGAATACAGCGAGCGCAACGAGGTCGGCTCGGTATAGTTGACGATGATATCCGCTCGCTGGCTCAATCCATAATGCACTTCGATCATGTAATCGATGGCGTCTTGCTGGAAGCCGCTGATCACCATGATGCCGCCGGCCATGGCGATGCCGAGCGTTGTCATCAATGATTTCAGCGGGCGGCGCTCGATGTGCCGCAGGATCATGCGCGTGGGTTGCGATAACCAGCGCTGCAGGCCGAGGCGCTCGACGATGGTGGCGTGATAAAGAGCGGGCGGTTCCGGACGCATGGCCTCGGCGGGAGGCATCTTCGCGGCCTTGTATACCGCAAACAGCGTACCCAGCATGGCGACGACGATGGCTATCAGGCTGACGGCGATCACCACCTGCGGTTTGAGCACGAAGATCATCAGCGGCAGGCTGAAAAAGTCCATGTAAATGTTGCTCAGGCCCCGGCCCATCCAGATCCCCGCGAGGATGCCGCCGACCACACCGAAGGCGACGATCAACAGCACCAGACGGGCGTAATGCAGGCCGATCGCCAGGTCGCTGTAACCGAAGGCCTTGAGCGCGGCGATCTGTTCGCGCTGCAGGCTGACCAGGCGGCTGACGACGACGTTGAGCAGGAAAGCTGCAACGCCGAAAAAGATGATCGGAAACACCGTCGCGGTGGTTTGCTGTTGCTTGAGTTCCGAGGTCAGAAACCGGTTCGACAGTTGATCCTTGCGCGCATAGGCGCCGATTCCGCCGTAAGGTTTCAGCAGTTCGTCGAGGCGGTCGATGACGTCCTGCGGGTTTGCTCCGCTGACCAGCGTGACGGTGACGTCGTTGAACGCGCCATCCATGTCATAGGCGCTCGCCAGCGGTTTGCGCGCCATCCACATCACGCCGTAGCGTGCGTAGTCGGGAAACAGCGCGCCAGGCGCAATCTGGTAGATGTATTCCGGTGACATCGCCAGCCCGACGATGGTGAGCGCCTTGCGGCGCCCGTTGATGGTTGCGTGCAGCTTGTCGCCGGGTTTGAGCCCGTGCGCCGCGGCGAACTTGACGCTGAGCAAGACCTCGTTGTCGCGTCCCGGTTCGAACAGGCGCCCCGCGCGCAGGTAGACCTGGTTGAGCAGGCCGCGGCTGTCGTCGGGCAGGGATACGAGGTGCCCGCTGACCGGATCGTCGAATCCGGGGACGTCGATGCTGACATAGGCGACCACGCGGGTTTCGACCTTGTCGACCCCCGGGATTTCCTCGATGCGCCCGATCAGGGACTGTGGCGCGCGCTTGAGCGACGTGAAGACATCGGCGAAATGATGCTCGCGGTAGTAGTTCGCGCGCGTTTCGAACAATGAGTCGAGCGTGCTCAGCGACATGATGAAGATACTGACGCCGCCGACGATGACCCCGGCGATCGCGAGCGCCTGCATGCGCATATCCCACAGCTCGCGCAGGAGCTTTTTATCCAGAGCTTTCATAACCCGATGATCACCAGCTCAGCTTATCGGGATCGAGCCTGGTTTTATTGACGACCACCTCGCCGATACGCCCGTCCGCGAGGTGAATCACCCGGTCCGCCATCTGCGCGATACCCGCGTTGTGGGTGATCACCGCGGTGCTGGTGCCGAGTTCCAGGTTCACCCGTTGCAGGGCCTTGAGCACGACGATGCCGGTCTTTGAATCCAGTGCGCCGGTAGGTTCGTCGCACAGCAGGACGTCGGGGTTCTTCGCAATCGCGCGGGCGATCGCCACGCGTTGCTGTTCGCCGCCGGAAAGCTGCGCCGGGAAGTGATCCAGGCGCTCGCCGAGGCCGACTAGCTCAAGCGCTTCGCGCGGTTGCATCGGCGCCCTCGCGATTTCGGTTACCACGGCGACGTTCTCGAGCGCGGTCAGGCTCGGGATCAGGTTGTAGAACTGGAAAACGAAGCCGACATGGTAACGCCGGTATTGCGTCAATTCGCTTTCGCTGGCGCATGTCAGATCGCGATCGCCGTAGAACACATGCCCGTCGGTGGGCGTGTCGAGCCCGCCGAGAATATTCAACAGCGTCGACTTGCCGCTACCGGAGGCGCCCAGTAACACGGTGAATTCGCCCCGGTACAGATCCAGGTCGACGCCGCGCAGCGCATGCACCTGGACCTCTCCCATCTGGTACACCTTGGTGATGCCGTGGACATGAAATACCACGTTTTCACCCAGGGGATCGTGTAGTTTTTTCTGCATTCCGGTCATTAGACTTCCCTTGACCCTGGTAAATCAACCGTTGATAAGGATATAGCCCGCGGGCCTGCAGTGCTTGACTGGCATCAAGGGTATATCACCGCTGCAGTATCACCGGGTCAAACAGTTTCACTTTCCCCGTATTAATACCACTGGGACAAACACTTTTTTCCCCGCAGAGACCTTCATATAGCAGAAGCTCTATAGCCGAAAAAGCGTGTGTCCCTTTGAAATTCCCCCTTTGAAATTTTGAGATCCTCTTTGAAATCCGTTCGGTTTATCCGGCAATAATGTGACAGACTCGGCATCGGATGAGCGGCGTCTTGCTTAGAATCCATCAAGATCCACTTTACCGACACCAGTCATTGCTGGCAAATGGCGTCATTGGTTCCGGAATTGTTCGGATCGTTTTTCACTTAATCTCGGCATTCTAATATCCCGTGTTTGACTGGTTATCGAAAAAAAGCAAGGCCCAGGAACTCAAGGAGCAACGTGAGCGGCAGTTGAAGGCATCCCTGTCAGAAAAGCTGTCCCGCTACAAAGAAGCTCAACAAACTCCGCTGTCTGACTCCCCGGACAACGACCACACCGAGCTGGTGTTGAATGGCCGCAAACTCCGGGTCGCCAAGAAGCAAATCACTATTACCGACCTCGACGATTGAAGATATCGGGTATACCACTGGGATAGACACTTTCCACAGGGAGATATTCCCCAGGGATACACACGAATGGCACTAAGTAAAGCAGGTTTAGCATGGAAAAGGTGGGTATGACACCCGTGTGTCCTTTTGACCTCCCTGTTCCTGTCATTCCGGGCAAGCGCAGCGCGACCCGGAATCCATTGCCGCAATGGCGTTGACGGGTGGCCGGGCAACGCCCGGCCTGTCTTTGTCGCTATCGGATAATTGGATTGCGGGTCAAGCCCCACAACTATCCGGAATAATTTTTCACGACCTGACTTAAGGCTGTCACCCCGCGGCTCGACCGCGGGGTCCAGAGGTAATTCTACGTACTCTGTATACGCCGTCATATTTCAACAGCACGATCTCGGGAAAAGCGTGTGTCCCCTTGAAACCTTTCCCTTGAAACCTTTACCCCGTATCCGCCTTTATATTTCAACAGTTCGGTCACCGAAAAAGCCCGGTTAGCTTCGAAAAGCCTGCACGGCCCGGGTAAGCGTCGCCGGGCTAGTATGATAAAATTCAGCGTTTTCCGCCACGGAGCAAATGCTTATGTCCAGTCAATCCACTGAAGTCACGGTTGCAATGCTGGAGGCGTTCGCGGACGCCTGGAATCGTCATGACGTGGACGATCTCATGTCGTTTATGACCGATGATTGCGTGTTCGAATCCTCGGCCGGCGATGCGGCATGCGGTACGCGCTTCGAGGGCGCTGCAGCGGTTCGCGAGGGCTATGCCAAAGCCTGGCAAGCCTATCCCGATGCGCAGTGGAACGATGCGCGTCATTTCGTTCATGGCAACCGGGGAGTGTCCGAATGGGTTTTCACCGGTACCGGCGCCGACGGCAAGCGGGTCGAGGTTGCCGGCTGCGACCTGTTCACTTTCCGCGGCGGAAAAATAGCGATCAAGGATTCCTACCGCAAGAATCGCCCCGCATTTTGATTGCGGCAGGCCTCGTGTCGTTTTACCAGACCCACAGGAGGACACATTGAATGTTTATCGTTTTTCTGAAATTTTCCGACAACAAGGGCCAGGCGGGCCAGTTCATGGACGGTCACAACGCGTGGATCGAACGCGGCTTCGATGACGGGGTATTTTTGCTGGTCGGCAGCCTGCAGCCAAATCTCGGCGGAGGTATAGTCGCGCATGCAACCTCGCGGGAAAACCTGCAAGCCAGGGTCAATGAAGATCCGTTCGTCGCGCACGACGTGGTCACGGCCGAGATCGTCGAATTGACCCCGGCAAGAGCCGACGAGCGCCTGGGTTTTCTGCTCGATTGAATGGTCGCAAAACGCGCCTGGTGTTGCGCGGGCTGGATGCCGGTAGCCTCGAGGACGACGCTGGCGTCGGGGTTATCGCTCTAGCCGCGCGCGTACACCACGTCTTCCTGTGAATTCGCTGCCAGGCGGCAGCGCAGGACTTCGCCGTAGCCGACTTCCAGCTTGAAGATCTCGGCGAGCGGGATCTGCAACAGGTAGGCCCAGATGCAGCGGATGACGCCGGAATGGGTGACGATCAGGCAATGCGGATGATCGCGGCCGCGCAGTGCCTCCATGAAGGCGACGACGCGCGCGTACATTTGCACCAGGCTCTCACCGTTGGGCGCGTTGACGTTGACGAAGTCCCGCATCCAGGCGTCGAGCGCGGCGGCGTCGATGTCGTCCCAGCGGTTCAACTCCCAGTCGCCGAAATCGTACTCCAGCAGGCGGGCGTCGGTTTCTATCGAGTCGGAAAACTCCCGCGCCAGCTGGAGGCAGCGTTGCAGCGGGCTCGAATAAACCGCGCTGTACGGCGGCGCCAGCCGGCTGTGCAGGCTCGCCAGCTCGGTGTCGAATGTGTCGGCCAGTGCGATCTCGCTTTGCCCGTAACAGCGCCCGGCGTCGATGTCGAGCCGGGTATGGCGGATTACAGCGAGTTCCATGAGCCCAGCAGCGACAGGTAGACCACCACCTCGGTAACTTGCTGGACGCCACCGAGGCAGTCCCCGCTGTAGCCACCGAGGCGTTTCTTGAAGTACAGGCCCATGACCAGCGCGACAATGCCTGCGTTGGCAAGCGCGTACCACAAAGGCGGCACGTTTAAAAACAGCAGGGGTAGCAATACAAACAGGCTGCTGTAGGCAAGCATGCCCCCGTTGAATCGTTCTGACACCATCGACCGGGACTTGCTGTCATCGGCTTCGCGCGCGTAATCGAGCAGCCATGGCAACGGCAGCACCAGCAGCCGGCTCGCGCTGTGGGCCAGCAGCAGCGCGATCAGCAGCAGTTCATCGCTCTGCTGCGCGAGCTCGATCAGCAGGATCGTCTTCAGCAACAGCATCAGGATCAGCCCGAGCGCGGCATAGTTGCCGATGCGCGGGTCCTTCATGATGGCGAGCACCTGCGGCTTGTCCCAGCCACCGCCGAAGCCGTCACAACTGTCGGCAAACCCGTCCTCGTGCAGCGCACCGGTCAACAGCACGCCGACGATGATACTGAGCACCACCGCCACGCTCGCGGGCCAGGTGTCGATAGCGAGGTAATAGGTCAGGCCGCAGACGCTTCCCACCAGCCAGCCGATCAGCGGGAAGTACTTGAGCGCCTGGTTCAGCGTGACGCTATCGTGGGCTACCGACAGCGGCAGTGGAATGCGGGTGAAAAACTGGATCGCCGCGAGCAGATACTGGTATTCCTGTTTGAGCAAGGTGACGTGGATCGCTTTGGTAGTGGTTGCGGATATGCAGGCCGGAGCGGAGTGCTCCGGCCTGCGTCGGGAGATGATCGTCAGTCTGCCGCGGCGAGCGCCTGGTCGATGTCGGCGATGATGTCCTTGACGTTTTCGATGCCGATCGACAGGCGCACCAGGTCCGGGGTGACGCCCGAGGCCGCCAGTTCGTCTTCCCCGAGCTGGCGGTGCGTGGTCGACGCCGGGTGGCAGGCCAGCGACTTGGCGTCGCCGATATTGACCAGCCGCGTGATCAGCTGCAGCGCGTCGATGAACTTCGTGCCAGCTTCGATACCACCCCTGATGCCGAAGGTGAGGATGCCCGAGGCCTTGCCGCCCATGTACTTGTCGGCGAGCGGCTTGTACGGGCTGCTGTCGAGCCCGGCATAGTTCACCCACTCGACCTGAGGCTGCGCTTCGAGGTGCTTCGCCACGGCCAGCGCGTTGTCGCAAATCCGCTCCATGCGCAACGGCAGCGTTTCCAGCCCCTGCAGCGCGAGGAAGGTGTTCATCGGTGCCAGCGCCGCGCCCATGTTGCGCAGCGGCACCACGCGCGCGCGCAGGATATAGGGCGGCAGCCCGGTCTCGGTGTATACCACGCCGTGGTAGGACACGTCGGGCTCGTTGAGGCGCCTGAAGCGCTCCTTGTTGGCGACCCAGTCGAAGTTGTTGGAATCGACGATGATGCCGCCGATGATGGTGCCGTGGCCGCCGATGTACTTGGTCAGCGAGTGCACGATGATGTCGGCGCCCCACTTGAACGGGTTGCACAAAAACGGCGTGGCGACGGTGTTGTCGACGATCACGGGTATGCCGTGCGCGTGCGCGATCTCGGCCACTTTCTCCAGGTCGATGATGTTGCACGCCGGGTTGCCGATCGATTCGCAGAACACGCACTTGGTGCGCTCGTCGATCAGCGCGGCCATGTCGTCGAGCTTTGTCGGGTCGACAAAACGGGTTTCGATTCCCATCTGCGGAAAGGTGTGGGCGAACAGGTTGTAGGTGCCGCCGTAGAGGGTCGACATGCTGATGATGTTGTCGCCGGCCTCGGCAATGGTCTGGATCGCGTAGGTCGTGGCGGCCTGGCCCGAAGCGAGCCCGAGCGCCGCGACGCCGCCTTCCATGTCGGTGATGCGTTGTTCCAGTACGTCGGTGGTGGGGTTCATGATGCGCGTGTAGATGTTGCCGAGCACCGCGAGGTTGAACAGGTCGGCGCCGTGCTGGGTGTTGTCGAAGGCGTAGGCCGTGGTCTGGTAGATGGGCACCGCGACGGCGTTGGTGGTCGGGTCGGGCTTGTAACCCGAGTGAACCGCTTTAGTTTCGATTTCCATGGGTATTCCTCCGTGGTTTATTGTGGTTGTATATAACAGTTGTTGGCTCAATTAGAACCGATGTATGCGGTGTCCGCAAGTTACCCAGGCGCGCTATCCCGCGCTGGGATGATCTACCCGCCAGCTCGTCGAGCAGGAGCGTCAGCTATCGACAGCGGCCAGTTGTGACTCGCGGTGAAAGACGTACATGCCGGAACCGACGATGATGGCGATGCCGAGCCAGGTGATCGCGTCGGGGAAGTCATCGAAGACGATCAGGCCGAGGATCGTCGCGCCGATGATCTCGACGTACTGGAAGGGCGCGAGAATGCCGATCGACGCGAGCCTGTAGGCATAGGTCACCAGCAGGTGGCAGGCGGTGGCGATCACGCCGAGGGTCGCGAGCAACAGCCATTCCTGCGTGCTCGGCCAGTTCGCGCCGAGAATCTCGATGCCGCTGGCGCTGCCGTAGCCCAGCGCCAGGCTCATCACCGCGCAGCCGAAGATGCCGGCGAAAAACTGCAGCCGGATCGGATCTTCGTTGGTCACCAGTTTGCGCGTCAATACGATGTAGAAGGAAAAGCAGAAGGCGGCCGCTACCGGGTAAAACGCCGCCAGGCCGACCTCGGAGAATGTCGGGCGGATGATGATTATTGCGCCGGCGAAACCCAGGCTGATCGCCGTTATGCGGCGCCAGTGAATCACCTCGCCGAAGAATAGCGCCGACAGCACGGTCACCAGCAGCGGTTCGATAAAAAAGATGGCGATCGCGTCGGCCATCGGCAGGTACGCCAGCCCGGAGAAAAAGAATAGCGTGGCGAAGGCGATCATCGCGCCGCGTGCGGCGTGCAGCCACAGTGTCGGGGTGAGCCATGCGCCGCGGGTGCGCAGCAACAGGGGCGCCATGAAGATGATCTGGAAGAAGAAGCGGCTCCAGGTCACCTGGCCCGATGAAACCGAGCCGGCCAGCCACTTGGCGATGGCGTCGATGCCGGGCAGCGCGAGCATCGCGACGATCATCATCAGCATGGCGCTGGCGGTGGCATTTTGTCGCGGCATCTGCGGGTGGGAAATCGGCTGGAAGAGGCGCGCAGTCTAGACCATTCGAGCGCGTACGCATACCGTAATCGCACAACCCTCGCGCCTGCGTCAAATGCGCCACCCACTTAGCTTGCGCCGACCAGCTCCGGCTTTTTCGCTTTGCCCGCGAGCGGCTGGCTTGTTATGCTACGCGCCTCAAAAATCAGGCATGGCTATGAGCAAGTACTCGATTTTTTCGCTGCTGCGCAACGCGGTCAGTTACCACCAGAACTGGGCCGCGGCCTGGCGCAGCCCTGAACCGAAGGCGGAATACGACGCGCTCATCATCGGCGGTGGCGGCCATGGCCTTGCGACTGCCTACTACCTCGCCAAGGAGCACGGCATGAGCAACATCGCGGTGCTCGAAAAGGGCTGGATCGGCGGTGGTAACACCGGCCGCAACACCACTATCGTGCGTTCCAACTACCTGTGGGACGAGTCCGCGCACCTCTACGAAAAATCGATGAAGCTGTGGGAAGGCCTGAGTCAGGACCTGAACTACAACGTGATGTTCAGCCAGCGCGGCGTCTACAATCTCGGCCACAACCTGCAGGACATGCGCGACATCCAGCGCCGCGTCAATGCCAACCGCCTGAACGGCATCGACGGACACGTAGTGACGCCCGAGGAAATCAAGCGTGCGATTCCCGAGATCAACATCGACCAGGGTTGCCGCTACCCGATTCTCGGTGCATCGTTCCAGCCGCGCGGCGGCGTTGCCCGCCACGACGCGGTGGCCTGGGGCTTCGCGCGCGGTGCCGACATGCGCGGCGTAGATATCATCCAGAACTGCGAGGTGACCGCGATTCGCCAGCAGAACGGCGCAGTCACCGGCGTCGAAACCACGCGCGGCGCGATCAGGGCGAAGAAGATCGGCGTGGTCGTCGCCGGGCACTGCTCGGTGCTGGCGGAAATGGCCGGTTTTCGCATGCCCATCGAGAGCCACCCGCTGCAGGCGCTGGTATCCGAGCCGATCAAGCCGATCATCAACACCGTCATCATGTCGAACGCGGTGCACGGCTACATCAGCCAGTCCGACAAGGGCGACCTGGTGATCGGCGCCGGCATCGACAGTTATAACGGTTACGGCCAGCGCGGCAGTTTCCCGACCATCGAGCACACCGTCGCGGCGATCTGCGAACTGTTCCCGGTGCTGCGCCGCGTGCGCATGAATCGCCAGTGGGGCGGCATCGTCGACACCGCTCCGGACGCCTGCCCGATCATCGGCAACACCCCGGTCAAGGGGTTGTACTTCAACTGCGGCTGGGGCACGGGCGGGTTCAAGGCGACCCCGGGGTCGGGCTGGGTGTTCGCGCACAACGTTGCCACCGGCGAGCCGCACGAACTCAACCGCCCGTTTTCGCTGGATCGTTTCGTCACCGGCTTCCTGATCGACGAACACGGCGCCGCCGGCGTCGCCCACTAGCCGTACGGCTAACGGAGGTTCAGACTAGTGTTACTCATTCATTGTCCGTGGTGCGGTGAGCGCGACGAGACCGAGTTCAACTGCGTCGGCGAGGCGCACATCGCGCGCCCGCTGGACACCGAAAAACTGTCCGACGAAGAGTGGGCGGACTACCTGTTCATGCGTAAAAATCCGAAAGGCCTGCACCGCGAGCAGTGGCTGCACGCGGCCGGCTGCCGGCGTTATTTCAACGTCGAGCGCGACACCGTGAGTTACCGCATCAGCGCTACCTACAAGATCGGCGAAAAGCCGCCCGGAGAGGCGAAGAAATGAGTCAGCGATTCAGAACCGCCGAGGGTGGCCGCGTCGATCGCGAGCGGGAAATTCCGTTTACTTTCAACGGTAAACGCTACACCGGGCTTGCCGGCGACACGCTGTGTTCGGCGCTGCTGGCGAACGGCGTGCACCTCGTCGGGCGCAGCTGGAAGTATCATCGCCCGCGCGGCGTGATGAGCGCCGGTTCAGAGGAACCGAACGCGCTGGTGCAGCTGGAAAAGGGCAACCGCACCATTCCCAATGCGCGCGGCACCCAGGTCGAGCTCTACGCCGATCTCGATGCCGGCAGCGTCAACTGCTGGCCCAGCGTCGCTTTCGACCTGCTGTCGATCAACAGCTGGTTCGCGCGCCTGATGCCGGCCGGTTTTTACTACAAGACCTTCATGTGGCCGAAAGCGATGTGGATGAAGTACGAACACTTCATCCGCAAGGCGTCAGGCCTCGGCGTTGCGCCGCGCGAGCCCGATCCCGATCGTTACGAACACACGCACGCCCACTGCGACCTGTTGATCGTCGGTGGCGGCGTGGCGGGCCTCGCCGCCGCGCTGGTGGCCGGGCGTAGCGGCGCGCGCGTCATTCTCGCCGACGAGCAGTCGGAGTTCGGGGGCTTGACGCTCGCCAGCCCGGCGCAGATCGACGGCGTCGCCGCGAGCCAGTGGATCGCCGCTGCCGTGGCTGAACTGCAGGGCATGGCTGATGTCACCCTGCTGCCGCGCAGCACGGTATTCGGTTACCACGATTACAATTTCCTGACGATAAACCAGCGTCTTACCGATCACCTGCCGCTGGCCGAGCGCCGCGGCGGCCGCGAGAAACTGTGGCAGGTGCGTGCTCACCAGGTGGTGCTGGCGACCGGCGCCGCGGAGCGTCCGCTGATCTTCGCCAACAACGATCGCCCCGGCATCATGCTCGCCTCGGCGGTTTCTGTCTATACCAACCGCTACGGCGTGAAGCCGGGCAGCCGCGCGGTGGTGTTTACCAACAACGACAGCGCCTACCAGACCGCGCTCGATCTCAAGGCCGCGGGTGTCGAAGTAGCCGCGGTGATCGATGCGCGTCGCGAATCGAACAGCGAGCTCGCCAATACCGTGCGCAATGCCGGCATCACGGTGCAAAACGGCAGCGTGGTCGTCGATACTGCCGGGCGCAAACGCCTGCGTTCGATCCAGGTGATGGGTTTGTCCGCGGATGGCGCCGCGGTGAGCGGCGGCGCGCAGTCGTATGCCTGCGATTTGCTCGCCGTGTCCGGCGGCTGGAGCCCTGTGGTGCACCTCAACGCGCAATCCGGCGCGCGCCCCGAGTGGGACGAATCGGCGGCGATGTTCCGCCCCGGCAAACCAACCCAGCAGCAGTTTTCCGCCGGCGCCGCCAACGGCGCGCTGGATCTCGCCGCATGCCTGCAGGAAGGGGCGGCGGCGGGAAGCGCCGCCGCCAGCGCCTGCGGCTTCAAGCCAAAGCTGGTGTTGCCCACCGCTGACGCGGTCGACAGCGAAGCCATTCTGCCGCTGTGGAACCTGCCGTCGCCTTACGGACCCGGGCGTGGGCCCAAGGCGTTTATCGACATGCAGAACGACGTTGGCGCTGCGGATATCCAGCTTGCGGTGCGCGAAGGCTTCCAGTCGGTCGAGCACGTCAAGCGCTATACCGCGATGGGTTTCGGCACCGACCAGGGCAAGCTCGGCAACATCAACGGCATGGGCATACTGGCGCAGACCCTGGGGCAGAGCATCGCCGCCACCGGCACCACCACCTATCGCCCGAACTACACGCCGATCAGCTTCGGCGCCTTCGCCGGGCAAAACCTCGGCGAGCGCCTGTTCGACCCGGTGCGCAAGACCGCGATGCACGCCTGGCACGAGGAAAACGGCGCCCTGTTCGAAGATGTCGGCCAGTGGAAACGGCCCTGGTATTATCCGCGGCCGGGTGAATCCATTCACGATGCGGTGAATCGCGAGTGCCTGGCGGTGCGCGCAAGCGTCGGCATACTCGACGCATCGACGCTCGGCAAGATCGAGATCAGGGGTCCGGACGCGGCGAAGTTCCTGGAAATGATTTACACCAACAACTGGATGAAGCTGGAAGTTGGCAAGGGGCGTTATGGCTTCATGCTGCGCGAGGACGGCATGGTGATGGACGACGGCGTCACCATCCGGCTGGGCGAAGACCACTTCTTCATGCACACCACTACCGGCGGCGCCGCCGGTGTGCTGGCGTGGATGGAGCGCTGGCTGCAGACCGAGTGGCCGCAGATGAAAGTCTTCCTGACCTCGGTCACCGACCACTGGGCAACCGCGGCCGTGGTCGGGCCGAAGAGCCGCGAGGTGGTGGCCGCGGTGTGCGAGGGCATTGACTTTGCGGCCGCGGCGTTTCCGTTCATGGCGTCGAAGGCTGGTAGCATCGATGGTGTCGAGTGCCGCGTCAACCGCATCAGTTTTTCCGGCGAACTGGCCTACGAGGTCAACGTGCCGGCCAACTACGGGCGCTTCATGTGGGAAAAACTGATACGTGCGGGCAAGGCTCATGACATCACGCCTTACGGCACCGAGACCATGCACGTGCTGCGCGCCGAAAAGGGCTATGTCATCGTCGGCCAGGACACCGACGGCTCGGTCACGGTAGACGACCTGGGACTTGGCTGGGCGATCTCGAAAACCAAGCCCGACTTCATCGGCAAGCGTTCGTTCAGCCGCCCCGATACCGCGCGCAAGGACCGCAAGCAGCTGGTCGGATTGCTCACCGAAGACCCGCAAACGGTGATACCGGAAGGCGCGCAACTGGTCGACGACCCGCAGGCGCCGTTGCCGATCCCGATGGTGGGCCATGTCAGCTCGAGTTATTTCAGCGCCTGCTGCGGACACTCGATCGCGCTGGCGCTGGTCAAGGGCGGGCGCGCGCGCATGGGCGAAAGCGTTTACGCACCGCTCGCCAATGGCCGCGTGATCAAGGCGACCATCACCGAGCCCCTGTTCTACGACAAGGAAGGAGCGAAGGCCAATGCGTAACTCAATAAATTGTCTTTTTGCACGCTGGGGGCGTCAGCAGAGTGCCGGTGCGCCGGCCCGGTCGAGCCGTATGTATGTACATATACACTCCGGCTCTGCGCGCTCTGCTTCCTACCCAGCGCACAAAAATCCTGCTTTATTGAGGTACGCATAATGTCTGACCTGTTCCAACAACAGAGCCCGCTGGTGCAGACCAGGCTGGGTGAGCCGCTCGGCGCGGCACCGCGTATCGAGGAAAAGCCGTTTCTCGGTTTCATCAACCTGCGCGGGCGTGCGGATAACACCGCGTTCCTCGCCGGCGTGTTGAAGGTGCTCGGTTGCGAGCCGCCAACCACGCCGAATAGCGTGGTCGATTGCGGCGATTTCCGCATCTACTGGCTGGGCCCGGACGAGTGGTTGATCATGACGCCTGCGGGTCGCGAGGGCGAAGTCAAATCCGCGCTGCTGAAGGCGCTGGAGGGCGTGTTCTGCTCCGTGGTCGACAATACCAGCGGGCTTACGACGCTGCACATTACCGGTGAGCACGCGGCGGCACTACTGGCCACCGACTGTCCGCTGGACCTGCACCCGCGCGAGTTCAAGCCGGGGCAGTGCGCGCAAACCCGGCTCGCCAAGGCAGGAATGACGCTGTCACCGCTCGCCGATAACGCCGGTTTCGAAGTCATCATTCGTCGCAGTTTTGCCGACTACCTGCTGCTCTGGCTGCAGGATGCGGCTGTCGCCTTCGAGTAGTCGACGCATCAATCCGGCTAACGGGCAACCGGATCGATAACGCAAACATGTATTACGGCGAAAGACTCAACAGTGTCAGCCACCTCGTCGGTGCGGTATTCGCACTGATCGGCCTGGGCGCGATGCTGGCGGTTGCGATACAGCTGCGCGATCCCTGGGTGATCAGCAGTTTCGCGGTCTTCGGCCTGACGATGGTGCTGCTCTACACCATGTCGACGCTCTACCACAGTTTTCATCCGCCCGAGCTCAAAGAGCTGTTCCGCTTGCTCGACCACGTGGCGATTTACCTGTTGATCGCGGGGACCTACACCCCCTACATGCTCGTTAGCCTGCGCCACGGCAACGGCCCGCTGATTCTCGGCGTGATCTGGGCGCTGGCGTTCGCCGGCATACTCAGCGAAGTGTTTTTATCCGGACGCCTGGTAAAGCTCGGGCAGATGATCATCTTCGTCGGCATGGGCTGGGCATGCGCCTTCGATTTCGCCAGCCTCAAGGCGGCTTTGCCCGCGGGCGGGCTATGGTGGCTGACCGCGGGCGGCCTGGCCTATACCATTGGCATCCTGTTCTACGTACTTGACAAGATGAAGCGCCTGACCCATGCCCACGGCATCTGGCATTTCTTCGTGCTCAGCGGTTCCACCTGTCACTTCATCTCGGTGATCGGCTACGTACGTTAGCCCGCACGGCTGGCCTCCATCGATATTCATTTTGCAGGCAATGCTGCCACCTCGGCGGTCGATGGTCCGACAGGCTGTGGGGAAATGCTGTTGAGGTCATGACTGTAGTTGTGCCACGGGTGCCGGTCAAGTCGCGGGATCTGCAACCCGGTCGCCCGTCACGGGCGCCGATGCCGATTTGCAGCCGGCGTGAAACCGGTAGTCGCCGGGGTTGAAGCGGTAGAACAGCAGGTTATCGATCGAGGGCAGCTCCAGGGCTCCATGAAAAGCCGGAAGATCGTCGAGTTTGCGCAACACGTAGTTCGGCGTGATGCGTGGTCGCTTTGCCACTGCCTGGCGCGGAATCGACACGCTTTCCAGGCCCCGTTGCTGCATGTGCAGAATGATTTTCACGATCAACCCCGAGATGGTTTCGACGCGCCGTGTAAAGGAGGTATGCGGTGGGCCGAAAGGTTGAAAATAGTTCGGTAGTCCACCCATCATCATGCTCTTGTAGAAGTTGATGCCTCGTGTATCGATCGGTTGACCGTCGAGCGCAACGGCAAAGCGAAAGAAGTTGAGGTTGAATCCGGTCGCGAACACAAACATGTCGGCCTTTATTTCCCTGCCGTCGGTAAGGCACGCGCCGTGCGCATCGAGGCGGTCGATCTCGCCGGTAACGAGACTGAACTTCGGGTCGGCGAGCAGTTGGCGGAAACCGAGTGCTACCGGGATGCGCTGTTCCCAGGGGTTGTAGCGCGGCTGGAAGTGCTCGCGCCAGGTCTCGCGGTCGACGCTGCTGCGCCAGTGCTGGCGGAAAAACCATCGGGCGAGCCACGGCAGCCTGCGGAAACCGACGAACACCAGGTCGGACTTGCACTGTTGCAGCCAGTTGATCATTGTCACCGGGTGGCGAAAACCGGCGCGATACAGGCGCTGGGCTATGTCGGTGAACCAACCGATACGGTTGTCGTCCTCGTAGATCCATGACGGCGAACGCTGCAGCAGGGTCAGTTTGCGGCAGCGGGCGGCCAGTGCCGGCGCCGCCGAAATCGCCGAAGCCCCGCTCCCCACCAGCACCACCTCCTTGCCGCTGAAATCGGTGTGCCGATCTGTGTGGAAGAGGTGGCGGATGGTTCCCGTGTAGCACTCGCTCCCGGCAAACCGTGGCAGGTAGGGTTGATCTTCGAAGTAACCGTTGCTGTTGATCAGGAAGCGGGCCCTGAACCTGCCGCGGTTGGTGGTCAGGCGCCAGTGATAGTCTTCGCTGGAATAGTCCGCCGCAGTTACCCGGGTATCGAAGCGGATGTTGTCAGTGATGCCAAACTTGTCCGCGGTTGACTGCAGGTAGCGGGAAATCGCTTCGCCGCTGACCAGGTTGGTGGATGCCAGCAGCGGATTGAAGCTGTAGGAATAGTTCAGTATCTCGGTATCGCAGCGAATCCCCGGGAAGTCGAGGGCGCTCCAGACACCGCCGATACGAGCCGATTTCTCCACTACCAGGTAGGGAATACCGTGCTTCGCCAGGTAGCAGGCTGCGCAGATTCCCGCGAGCCCTGCGCCGACGATGATAACCGTTTGCTTGGTCTCGTTCATCGCGGCAGGCCCGATTCGCTGCCGAAGGCGTTTATTGGCGGCAGCGGTTGTCGGGCGATTTGCCGCAGGTAGGCGAACACGTCGTAGGCGGCATGGCGCCATGTCGTTTTGCAATAGTCGAGGCCATGGCGCGCGCAAAAGGCTTCGACGATCGGTCTGGCCCGGCGCAGGCGTGCGGAAGGAATCGACGGGAACAGGTGGTGTTCGATGTGATTATTGAGACCGCCGAAAAAGACATCCGCGCGACGCGAGTCGCCGAGGTTGCGCGTCGTCATCAATTGCTGCATGAAACCGCAAACGCCGTCGCCTGCACGAACCTCGTGAGTGCCGATGTGATTGACCAGGAATACGCTGCCGAGGTAGGGACCGATAAACCAGGTCAGCAGCAGGTAGTTGAGCAGGGCGTCGCCGAAACCCAGCAGGTAGACGGTCGGACCGAACCACAGCAGCAGGTGCAACAGCAGCAGGATTTGGTCGATGCGGGTTGCGCGGGGGTTGTGGTAAAGCGTCTTCAGGCTGTCGATCTTCAGGCTCAGTCCCTGGAACGACACCAGCGGCCAGATCAGCCAGGCCTGGTGGCGGGTGACGAAGCGGCCGAGGGCGGAGGTTTTCTGATCCCTCGCCTCGGGGTAGAGGCTGAACAACGCCGACTGCATGTCGATATCGCGGTCCTGGTCGTTGCAGTGGCGATGATGGCAGACGTGGATCTTCTGGAAATGCGAATAGCACAGGGCGGTCAGCAGGGTGTTGAAGAACTGGCCGATGGCCACCGCCAGCCAGCGCTTGCGGGTAATGGCGCCGTGTCCGGCCTCGTGGGCGATGTAGCCCGCCTGCACGCTGATGAAGGCGAGCAGTAGCAGCAGCACAATTCGTGCCGCGATATCGGGTCCGGTCAACAGCAACGCGTAGCCGGCGCCGTATACCAGCACGATGGTGATCATGTGCACAGTTTGCTCTAGCGGGGCGGGGGCAAAACAGCCCGCCGTGGTAAGTTCGGCCTTTAACTGGCGCCGAAACTCGGCGCTTGTTGTTGCGTTCAATTTGGCCTGGTTGCTCGCTTGTGTCAGTGTTTTCATCTTCAGTTCCCCAATCGCATGATGTGTTCAGCCTGGTTCTATGTCGGTGTCTGAACAGCGTTATCGAATGATTCGAGATCGAGAGATTGGCTTTCAAATTTGAAATACGCAACCACTTGGCGCATAGTAGCGGTTCCTTGGACGAACAGTATTACGAGGCGATACTATGGCGCAGATCAAACTGATCGTTGAAACGCTCAAGCAGGAATTACGCAAGCAGGGAATTACCTATCGTCAGGTGGCGGGCGCGCTCGACCTGTCCGAGGCCAGCGTCAAGCGCCTGTTCGCGGAAAACAGTTTCACCCTGGCGCGCCTTGCGCAGATTTGCGAACTTCTGCATCTGGAGGTTTCCGACCTGATTCACCAGATGGAAAAGAACATCGAGATGACTCACCAGTTGACGCTGGAGCAGGAAACCGAGCTGGTATCCGATGTGAAGCTGCTGATGATGGCGCACTTCCTGATGAACAAGCTCGAGTTCAAAAAGATCATCGAAATCTACGATATATCCGAGAGCGAGGGCATTCGTTTGCTGGCAAAACTCGATCGCATGAAGATCATCGAGTTGCAACCGGGTAATCGCGTCAAGTTGATGATCTCGAAGAATTTCAAGCTGATCAAGGGCGGGCCGATCGAGCGCTTTTATCAAAGGGTGGTGCAGGACGAGTTTTTTCATTCTCCCTTCGACGGGCCGGGGGAGTTCCGTATCTACCTTTCGGGCATCTTTTCACGCAGCGCCAACGCCGAGATCATCCGCAAGCTCAAGCGTCTCGCCGACGATGCCAACGACCTGCGTGAAGATTCGGAAGCGCTGCCGTTGTCCGAACGCTTCGGCTGCAGCCTGATCATGGCGATTCGGCCCTGGGAAGTAGAGGTGTTCGACAAGCTGCGACGGGTGCCCAACGAGAAGAAGTTTTAGTCGACCCGAAAACCC
>Ga0209536_100003488_pt1 | contig 25239 bp, 17 predicted proteins | sample DeeMarSeWOR28_12_FD_187461 | JGI IMG/M metagenome (GOLD analysis project Ga0209536, IMG submission 187461) | Marine sediment microbial communities from White Oak River estuary, North Carolina - WOR-2-8_12 (SPAdes) (version 2) | ecosystem: Environmental > Aquatic > Marine > Intertidal zone >...
TGTTTTTTTAATTATTGGTTGATATCCTATACCACATTGTGGTACATTGGCACTGTTTTTGACTGGCATAACTCCGGAGGGGCTCCAATTATGGATGATAAAGAGTTTTTGCGTGCGCGCAAAATACTTGGCAAAACACAAAAACAGCTGGCCGAACTATTAGGCTCTTCAATAAAGGCTGTCCACAGCTACGAACAGGGCTGGCGTACAGTCCCTGCCCATGTGGAACGGCAGATCTTTTTTCTTCTCGCCAGAAAAAGAGGTGAAGCTGGCAACACCAAAGCATGCTGGACTGTAAAAAAATGTCCGCGCAAGCGTAAAATGCAATGTCCGGCCTGGGAATTTCAGGCCGGGAAACTCTGCTGGTTTATCAACGGCACCATTTGTGAAGGTGAAGTCCAGCAGAACTGGCAGGAAAAAATGAAAATCTGCAGAGAATGTGAAGTCTTAAAAACATTATTGTAGGCAGACAAAAATACCGGCAGACAGGAATCAGCTCTCAGCAAGCAACCTCCAAACCTCTATTTGAAACAACCATGCGACGACCCACAAACACTCCAGATAATTTGTTCTGCGTGTTGTAACTCCGTGTTACTTACCTGGCTAATTGACCAGCGGCCAGACTGCCTGCCGAGAGCTGATTCCTGTCTGCCGGTATTTTTTCAACCTGGCAGGCTAAAAAACTAACAAAAAAAAGGTTACAGACCATGGCTCTGAACAGAGACCAGCATTTCAATACCAGGGTCATTCATGCCGGACTAAGCCCTGAAAAATGGGAAGGCTCGACCCTGCCGCCCATTTTTCAGACAGCCGCCCATGCCCACCCCACAGCTGAAAACCTCAGCCAGACTTTTGGCGGCAAAACCACTGATCATATATATATGCGCCTGACAAACCCGACGAACCGGGTTTTAGAACAGAAGCTGGCTGCTCTTGAAGGCGGCCTTGGTTCCGTGGTCATGTCTTCCGGCATGGCTGCCATCACCAACGCCTGCCTGGCCCTGCTGCGTGCAGGTGATGAGTTCGTTACGGGCAACTCACTTTTCATGTCAAGCTATGTGCTTTTTGCCAATGTTTTTAAAAAGTATAACATTACGGCCCGGTTTGTGGAATCTACAGACATGGCCGCCATTGAAAATGCTATCAATGACCGGACCAGGTTTATCTGGCTCGAAACCATCGGCAATCCGAAGCTGGATGTCCCCGATCTTGCTGCGGCCGCAGAGATTGCCCACCGGTACGGCCTGCCCCTGATGGTGGACAACACCATGGCAACACCCTACCTCTGTTGTCCTATTGAGCTGGGCGCAGACGTGGTAATCCACTCAACCACAAAATATCTCAGCGGCCATGGCGATGCCGCAGGCGGAGTTGTAATTGACAGCGGCAAATTCAACTGGGAAGCTTCAGGGCGATTTCCAGACCTCAAGCCCTTTGTTGACCGCAAGGGTTCACTCGCCTTCCTGGACAAGGTCTGGCGTGAGCACCACATCAATTTCGGCACCACCCAGGCCCCACTCCATTCCTATCTGACCATGATCGGACTTGACACCCTGGCTTTGCGCATGGAAAGGCACCTGCAAAACGCCATGGTTGTTGCCAAATTTCTGCAGGGGCGTCAAGAACTCGCCTGGCTCAACTATCCGGGCCTTGAGGACAGTCCCTCCCATGCGACTGCCAAAAAACAGTTCGGCCCCAAAGGTTTTTGCGGCCTGATAACATTTGGCCTCGGGGACCAGAAAACCAGTTTCAGGTTCATCAACAACCTGAAAATGACCTGCCACCTGGCTAATCTCGGCGACTGCAAGACCCTGGTCATTCACCCATACTCTTCTCAGTATCTTTCCTTTGATGAACCGACACGGCAGAAGCTGTCAATCCATCCTGACCTGCTGAGGCTCTCCGTTGGCATAGAGGCGGTTGAGGATATTTGTGATGACCTGGGACAGGCTTTGGACAACCTCTAGCACCGGGACTTAACCTGCCGCTTTCCCTTTAAAAAAATATGCTATTTTGTATTTTTGACGTTAGAATATGATAATAGTTAGGGTCCAAGGATCCAGGGGGTCAAGGATTCAAGGGTTTGAGGGTTCAAGGAATTTAAGAATAAAGTTACTTACAGGTATCCCTGTTTATTCTTTCAAACAAATAACAAAAAAGGCTTATTAAATAAAATGATGGGGAATAATTTCCTTGTTGTATATATAAAAGGCTTTAATTCCACCATCTTTGCCCTCGAACCCTTGACCCCTCTAACCCTAAAAAAGAATGAGCGAGTATATAGAGCATGATAAGGACGGGGTTTCCGTCGGGCTGGTGGAAAAAAAATATTTCACCTTTGCAGAGCCGCCGGATACCATGATCCTGGAAAGCAACGCCCGTCTCGGCCCTATCACCATTTGTTATGAGACACTCGGAACGCTCAACGGGGACAGGTCTAATGTCATTCTCATTCTGCACGCCCTTTCCGGTGATTCGCATGTGGCCGGTTATTACTCCAAGGAGGATCAGAAACCCGGCTGGTGGGAGATCATGGTCGGCCCGGGCAAAGGCATCGATACAGACAAATATTTTGTGATCTGCTCCAACATCATCGGCAGCTGCATGGGCTCAACCGGCCCCTCCTCTCCAAATCCGGCCACCGGCAAGCCATACGGCTTTGATTTTCCCGTGGTTACCATAGCTGACATGGTACGGGCCCAGAAAGCGCTGCTGGATCATCTTGGCATCAAAAAGATCCTCTCAGTCATAGGTGGCTCAATCGGCGGCATGCAGGTGCTCGAGTGGGCGGTGCGCTATCCCGACATGGTTGCTTCCGCCATACCGCTTGCCACCACCACCCGGCATTCGGCCCTGGCCATTGCCTTCAACGAGGTGGCCCGCCAGGCCATCATGGCAGACCCCAACTGGAACAAGGGCAGATACTATGGCGCCACAAAACCTAACCTGGGCCTTGCCCTGGCCAGAATGGTAGGTCACGTGACCTATCTTTCTGATGAAGCAATGCGCCGCAAATTCGGCAGACGCCTGCAAAATAAAAGTGATTTTTCCTTCAATTTTGACGCCGACTTCCAGGTGGAAAGCTATCTGCGCTACCAGGGGCAGAAATTTGTTGATCGTTTTGATGCCAACTCATTTCTCTATATCACCAAGGCAGCAGATTACTTTGATCTGCGCAGGCAGCATGGCCAAGGGTCTGAGGCGGAAGCGTTTGCCAAGGCCAAGGCCAGATTCCTGGTCATCTCCTTTACCTCGGACTGGCTATACCCTACGTATCAGTCCAAGGCAATGGTCAAGGCCATGAAAAAAAACAATCTTGATGTAAGTTTCTGCGAAATTGAGGCGGATTGGGGTCATGACGCCTTTCTGCTTTACAATGAACGTTTGTCAGCACTCATAAAAGGCTTTCTGGCTCGCAATTATGGCGAATTGCAGAAAAAATAATTTATTTATCCACAGGATTATCTTGGATGCTTATTGTAACTATATAGATGACTGAAACAACGCAACTACAATCCGCAGGCCTCAAACGCTTTGATCTCCAGGTTATCGCCTCCTGGATCAAGCCGGGTTCCAGGGTGCTGGATCTGGGCTGCGGTGAGGGAGACCTGCTCCTCTATCTCAAGCAGAACAAAGGGGTCACAGGCACCGGCATAGAAAACCGGGAATCCAAGGTTGCGCTGTGCATTGCCAAGGGCCTCTCCGTACTGCAGGGCGACATCAATGAAGAGGTTCTAGACTACCAGGAGAACTCCTTTGATTATGTCATTTTGAGCCAGACCCTGCAGCAGGTTTACTACCCGGAAAGACTGCTGAAGTCGCTGCTTGCCATCGGCACGAAAGTGATTGTCAGCTTCCCGAATTTCAGCCACTGGTCTATCAGGATGCAGGTATTGCTGACCGGGATGGCGCCTAAAAATGAACAGCTGCCCTATGAATGGTACAATACTCCGAACATCAGGGTCATAACTTTGAAAGATTTTCGAAAATTCACACGGGATCAGGGCTGTAAGGTCCTCAAGGAGGTGGCGATCAACACCAATCATCACGACACCCAGGGTCATATTGTCAGTTTTCTGCAGGACTGGCGAGCCACCTATGGAATTTTCCTCATCGGCAAGGGAGTGACAAATGAAAAAGAAAAAGCATAAAAAGTTTCTCGATCCTTACCACCAGTGCGATACCGCCATAGAGCCGGCCACACCGCTCTACGAGAATATTCCTGCTGTGGTCAAGAAATTAATGAGGCTCCTGGATGATAAAGATTCGTTCAGTCATGTTGAACCAATTCCGATCCCCTCCAATGAATCGGTTGTGGAACTCATCCGTCAGGCCCGACGCATCCTCTTCCCCGGTTATTTTACCCAATCCACCCTGGCACAGGCCAACCTGGAGTATTACCTGGGGCAGGAAACCACCTGCTTTCTGGAAAACCTTTCCCGCCAGATAATCTCTGCCTTCCAGCATGACTGCTTCAGGCTGAACCTGCCATGCACCAAGTGTTCCGAGCAGGGCCATGAAATTGCCTTGAAGATTGTCAAAGACTTGCCGGCAATCAAAAAACTTCTGGACACCGATATCAGGGCAGCCTATGAGGGTGATCCTGCTGCCAAAGGCTATGACGAAATTATTTTCAGCTATCCCGGATTATTGGCAATCTCCATTTTCAGGCTCGCCAATCTGCTCCATAAATACAAGGTACCAGTAATTCCGCGCATCATGACAGAGCATGCCCACAGTCTCACCGGCATAGATATTCACCCGGGCGCCACCATTGGTGAAAGTTTTTTTATTGACCACGGCACCGGAGTTGTGATAGGAGAAACAACTGAAATCGGGCACCACGTCAGGCTTTACCAGGGTGTTACCCTAGGTGCCCTATCATTGCCAAAAGATGCAGGTGATCAATTCAGATACAAAAAAAGGCATCCAACTATTGAAGATGATGTAATAATATATTCTAATACGACAGTTTTGGGAGGGGAGACCGTCATCGGAGCACGGTCGGTGATCGGCGGCAACATCTGGATTACGGAGAGTGTTCCCCCAGACACCAAAGTCCTTCTCAAGCGGCCAGAACTTATTTATGCCGGCAACGGCAGGAAGAAAATGCATAAAAAGGGGAAATGATCATGGCCAGAATTAATGGGGATATCTCGCAGGTTGTTGGCAAGACCCCGCTGGTCAGGCTAAACAGGATCTCCAAGGGGCTGCAGGCAACAATTATTGCCAAGCTCGAGTTCCAGAATCCCCTAGCCAGTGTCAAGGACCGTATCGGTGTCTCCATGATCGAAGCTGCGGAGAACCAGGGCCTTATCGACCCTCACACCACCATTGTTGAACCGACGAGCGGTAACACCGGCATTGCCTTAGCCTTTGTCTGTGCTGCTAAAAAATACCGCTTGATCCTCACCATGCCCGAGACCATGAGTCTCGAACGCAGGGCTCTCCTCAGGCATCTGGGCGCAGAACTTTTTCTCACTCCAGGCCCTGAAGGCATGAAAGGCGCCATTGCAAAAGCCCTGGATATTGTCGCGCACAATCCCAAGGCTTACATGCCGAACCAGTTTGCCAATCCTGCAAATCCTGAAATCCACCGCAGGACTACAGCGGAAGAAATCTGGTCTGATACCGGAGGCCAGATTGACATCCTGATTTCAGGTGTTGGTACAGGCGGCACCATTACCGGTGTTTCAGAAGTCATCAAGTCGCGCAAGCCTTCTTTCAAGGCAGTGGCAGTGGAACCTGCCGATTCACCTATCCTTTCAGGCGGCAAGCCAGGCCCGCACAAAATACAGGGCATCGGCGCCGGATTTGTTCCCGATGTTCTGAATACCAATATCATAGATGAAGTTGTCACAGTGTCCAACGAGAATTCCTTTGAGACTGCACGGCAGGTTGCCAAGCTTGAAGGTATTCTTTGTGGAATATCATCAGGTGCAGCAGTTTGGGCAGCAATGCAGGTAGCAGCACGGCCAGAAAATGAAGGAAAGCAGATCGTGGTGGTTCTGCCTTCCACCGGGGAGCGCTACCTGTCAACCGACCTATTCATTAAAGAGGAGATGAAAACAATGGCGACAGCAAAAAAGACAGCAGCGAAGAAGGCGGCTCCGAAAAAAACGGCAGCGAAGAAAACCACTGCCAAGAAGGCGGCTCCGAAAAAAACGGCAGCGAAGAAAGCCACTGCTAAGAAGGCGGCTCCGAAAAAAGCAGCAGCCAAGAAAACCACTGCTAAGAAGGCAACTCCGAAAAAAGCAGCAGCGAAGAAAACCACCACCAAAGCGGCTCCGAAAAAAGCAGCAGCCAAGAAAACCACTGCTAAGAAGGCGGCTCCGAAAAAAGCAGCAGCCAAGAAAACCGCTGCTAAGAAGGCAGCCCCCAAGAAAGCCGCAGCCAAAAAGGGAAAGGGGAAATAGTTCCCGGAAATTAACCAATATGTATGCGGGCAGACAGGTTACGCCCGTCTTCTTTCAATCAACCGGTGTTTTTAGAAAGACGGTTGGTATAGAAAAAGTGCGCGCTGACCATTTTAATGCGGTAAGCGCGCACTTGCAAAGTATCCGTATGACCCTGACATCCCAATTAAGCATTCTTGAGCAGGATGGTTTCAGAGGTTAATCAACCCGGTTTTTCCTCGCCCAGGCCTGCCTTATATATATCTCCGGCAGTTCACCTCTAATGCCATCTGCGGGATGCTCCTGGCCCGGTTCAGCAAAGAATCCGGCTCAGGCCTTCAGGTTTGAAAATTGAGTGAAATGCCTGCCAAAAATCAAAGCATTCGCTGATGATTCGCAAGTTTACTGCTTTTGCAGTGCTTTATCCATTTCCTCCAGTCTGTCATTGCCAAAATTCTGAGTGGCACGGGCCTTATCCATTGGGGTGCGTATTTTTTTCACTGCGGTGCCTGCTGCCTGATCGGTTATTGTTTCTATGCGCCCTTTTTCCTCAACCTGCTTCTCCTCGCTTTTTGTACACCCGGTTGTCGGCAGAGCAAGCAGAAAACTTACAGCTGCAGCAGCCAACACCCTGTAAAACCATTTGAGCATATGCTTCTCCGTTATATGGTTATTGCAGCAATTTTATTCAGTATGACTTTTTATCATAGCAATATTTACTTGACCGTTGCCTGAACCGCTGTGACCTCCTGGGGCAACTTGTCGGCGTAGCGATATAATTGCATAAAACGGGCCACCTCGAATAACTCACTGTCTTTTTCCAGGTCCTTGACAAAGGGAAAGGAAACCGCAGTAAAGAGAAGCCTTGCCCTCAGGATAAATGGACCTTTGTATCCGGAAATATCAACTCTGTAGGTAACCCGGTCAGAGCCGCCGACAAAACTCTCATCTGCCGCTGCCCTGCCGAAGACACCGATTTCAGGAGGAACGTCAGTTTTGTCAAAACCCTTGGGCAGCAGCCTGTTATCCTTGGCGAACTTTGCAGCACGGAGAAGAGTATAGGTTACCTCATTGTCCGTGTTGAGCATAACGCCTTCATATATCTGAACCTGGTCCGGCAGGGTGATCTCATCATAATGCGGTTCATAGCCCGTAATATCATAATCAGCTTCATTCCCTTCAATGCGTCCGTCAGCAAGGGGTTTGCCTGATTCAAAAATTACTTTTCCTGCGCTATCTGCAACTGTGAAATGCAGCCAGGTGCGCCTGGCTGGAATGCCGGTGGGAAACTTGTGCCCGGCTGTGTTGTTCACCTGCAGCACCGCTGTCAGCTCACCTGCCGTTTGTTTCAGGGCGGCAAACGACAATTGGGCTGTGGCACCCTGCAGAAGGAGCATGGTCCGCTCCTTGGTATCCTCGAACTTTTCAGTGGATGCGGAAAGGCCGAGACTGTCGATATTATCCTGCAAAACATTTAGCATGAAAACATTGCCGCCGACAAAATGATGCTGGGAAAAATGATCTTTGGGCTCTGCCTTAGGAGGAGTCCAGCGGGCAATATAGACTCCACCTTCCCCGGAATGCGGCATATGACATTCCTGGCAGATCATGCCCTGACCTGGATTTTCACCAATGTCATAGCGCTGGTTAAAATTCACGCCGTAGTCGCTGTGGCTCCACTCAAGATAAGCAACCTGCTCAGGAAATTCCCCAGCCACATTCCCCTGGCCATCAACATAGGGCGTAAATAAAGTGTGGCAGGTGGCACAGAGGGCCGAATCATTGGTGTGCGCCCCGTATTCCGGCGTATAGCCGACTGCCTTCTGCATTACCTCCTTAAGCGGATTTTCATAAGGCCCGAAAATCTCCCTCTCCGGTGCTTTTTGGAAGGAATCAATCACAAATTTGCCGCTGAAGCTTTTTTTCGTACCGAGATTTTCATCACGTATCTGGTGGCAGAGGGAGCATGAAACACCGTCCATGGCAGCAGCATGAAGATCATTCTTCGGGCTTAAAAAGCCTTTGTCCAGGACCAGCTGTTCTGCACCATCCTTATATGCCTGGGTCCAGGCCATCGGCATATGGCAGGCACCGCATTTTGCCTCTATGACCTTTTTCAGAGCAGGATTGCGTTTTACCTCGGAGCTCACCTTTGCCTGCCAAAGCGGATCCTTTGCCGCGTTGGCCATCATGGTTGAGCGCCAGTGCCCTGAAATCGACATATCATTGCCCTGGCTGTCAGTCAATAGTTCATGGCATACTGCGCAGCGCGATGAACCGACAAAATTTTCCGTTGCAAAAATAGCCATTCCTCCTCCGGGTCTGGCATAATCATCATCAGGTCTTGTGTAATAGCTGGTGGCATCTGCCACCTGAATATCAAGGGCCTCGCTATCACCACCTGCTTTCCTGGTAACGGTCTGGGCAGGCGCTGAATCACCCGAGGCTTCTGGTGCCACCATGGTGCCGGCTGCACAGGAAATGAGCTGGCCTGTTGCAAGAAACAGAAGCACCATGGGGATGAAGCGGATAACACTACTTCCTGATATTACTTTTCTTCCGGACATCGGGACTCTCCTTATGGCTGTTACGCATTCATTACTCTCCAACCTTCTTGTATAATGAAGAACTTGTCGTAAATGCAGTTCTTTGTCAATCCATTATTGGATTATTTGGGCGCAGATCAAATTCCTGGGTACAATATAATCGGTTCGTAAAATTGCGGCGAATAATGGGAAATCTTGCAATAGTTAACAATTTTAATTATTTTTGTAACTTGTGCCTTTTTCGATCCATATGTTCTCTATATCTCTATATCCGACAGAAAAATCAATGCCGCCCTTAGATTTAAAAAAAATTCCACCTGCCTTCCTTTGCTCTTTCATGCTGGTCATTGCTGTTTTCTACTCCCTCGAAGCAAAAGCTTCTGATGCCAGGGAAGAACGCCTGGTAATAGGTCTGCTGCCAGAGATGAACGTATTCAAGCAGAAAGAGCGCTTTGAACCACTTGCTGCCTACTTGAGTGAGCAGATGGAAATTGAGGTTTCGCTTACTATCCAAAGCAATTACAGTAAAATTATTGAAAAAATAGAAAAGAATGAGATCGATGGCGCCTTCCTCGGCTCCTTCACCGCAGCCCTGGCCATCAGCCAGCTGGGATTTATGCCTTTGGTGCGGCCTATTAATATGGATGGGACTTCAACATACTATGGACAAATTTTTGTTCGCAAAGACAGCAGTATCAAAACAGCGGCTGATATGAAAGGGAAATCCCTGGCGCTGGTGGCTAGAGCCACGACCGCCGGCTACATTTTCCCTCTTGCCTGGTACAAACGCCAGGGCATCGATGATATCAGGGCCTATTTCAGTGAAATTTTTTTTGCCGGCAGCCACGACGCAGCCATTACTGCTGTATTAAGCAGTAGGGCTGATGCGGGATCAGCTAAAAACACCATTTATGAACAGCTGCGCGAATCAAATCCCCGCATTGACAACGAACTTATTATCCTGGCACGCTCACCAAGAGTCCCCTCAAACGCTCTTTGTATCCGTGAAACACTCGCACCGCAATATAAAGAACAATTAAAGGGTCTGCTCCTCAACCTGCACCAGGACCCAAAAGGCATTGAGGTCCTCAAAATACTTGGCGTAAAACGGTTTGTGCAAACATCCAGTGAAGATTACCAGCCCGTTTTTGAGATGGCAAAAGAAGCAGGTGTTGACCTGAAGAAATTTGATGTTCATAATCAGTGAGCCAGATAAAAAAGCGATTTTCATGAGTCCTTTACCCGACCGGCGGATCCGATGAAAAAATTTATTATTACTTCGTTCGCACTTATCTTGATTCTTTTCGGGATAGGGTCAGCTGTAACCATCTACCATCTCCTCAATACCACTGCAAATCTCCGTAATCTCATCAGCCTCCATGAAATTGAGGATATCCGTCAGAAACTTTCTTTCACCCTGCAGAAAATTCAAAGTTATACCTTCGCTTCACCGTCATACTTTGCCCAGCACCTAGACGAAATCGTTGCCAATGCGAATGCGGTCAATCAAAGCATGGAACGCTGTCATGGATGCCACCACGGGACCGAAATTGAAGCTGAACTTAATGGAGTGGAAACACTGATCCATGAGTACCAGGAACAGTTATCGTACCTGATAACCGCTGACACTGAAGGCGAACGGCGCCGCAACCAGCAGCTCAGAGTGATGGACCAGAGCAATGTTATCCTCAACCAGGTACAGGGTATGGTAAGCAGGGCGGCAAATACCCTGAATCTCAAAACGTCTCTCGCCATGCGCAAAATTGATGAATCGTACAAAATACTTGCTGCCACCCTGCTGCTTAGTTTTCTTGCCGCCCTCTTTGTGGTTCAGTTTCTTGCCAGCCGTATAAAAAAGCCTATTGATGAACTGCGTACCGCCGCTGCCAAGATTGCCGAAGGTGAAATGCAATACCAAGCGGATTTCAAAGGCCATGAGGAATTCAAAGAGCTAATAACCACCTTCAACACCATGACCGCCACGTTGGCTGAGAAGGAAAACGCCATCAGGTCCTCCATGCAGAAGCTCAATGAACTCAGTCTTATAACCCTGCCCCTTCATGCAGCGCACGATATAAACACTATTTACAGTACCCTGCGTTCCGGCATGAATGCCCTCATCGCTGTTGAGCGGTTCGGCATCCTTGTGGTGGAAGATGATGCCGATGCCCTTATGCTGCAGCTTTTTGATACTGCAGATGCTGAAACTGCGGGACAATCGCTGCAACTGACACGGGGCGATATTTTAAAGGTATTCGGGGAAACCGGCGGCCAACCTCTATTGCTCCATGGTTCCCGGGATGAAAAGGTGTGGCCGTTTGCAGAAAAACTGCAGGTTATAAAGCCGGAACAACTCCTGCTGGTCTGGATGCTGAGTGAAAACGAAATCAGAGGCGCCCTTATAGGAATTAATAAACAGGATGGGGATTTCAGCGAGGAAGATTCAAGGATACTCGGTATTCTGGCCAATAACATAAGTGTGGCCCTTGAGAACATCAGGCTGATAAAAGATGCCCAACTCAATTTGCAGGAGCTTAAACAAACCCAGCGGCAGCTGGTCGAGGCGGAAAAACTCACGGCTCTGGGGACACTGGCAGGAGGCGTCGCCCATGATTTCAACAATATCCTCTGTGGCATGATCGGCTATGTTGCACTGCTGAAAAAAAACCATGAACCGGCAGACAGAGATTTCAAAATGCTCGATACCATTGAAAAAGCCGGTTTCCGGGCGGCGAAACTCACCAAGCAGCTCCTGACCTTCTCACGGCAGGAATCCTTGGATTACCGCCCCATTGAAGTAAACCCCCATATTGAAAACGTGACGAAACTGCTGGAGAAGACCATCAGTAAGCTTATCAGCATCAAGCTGGAACTTGGGGATGCCCTGCCTCCGGTCTTAAGTGATCCGGCCCATCTGGAGCATGTCATAATGAATCTTAGTGTCAATGCCCGTGATGCCATGCCCAATGGCGGGCAGATCGTGATCCGGAGCGAACAGATCGCTGTTGACCGGAAATTCTGCGAGGAGCATCAGGAGGCCAAGCCAGGGGATTATATCAGAATCACGGTTTCAGACCAGGGGGATGGCATTGACCGGGAAATTCTGCCGCGGATCTTTGAACCCTTTTTCACAACCAAGGAATTCGGCAAGGGGACCGGTCTGGGCCTTGCCATGGTATACGGCATAATCAAAAGCCATAAAGGGTTCATCATAGTCTCCAGTTCACCGGGCAAGGGCACGGCTTTTTCCCTATACCTGCCTGTTGTGCACATGCTGCAGGATGAGGAAATCCAGCCGGAAACCTCTGAGCTGCTGCTGCGGGCCAACATCCTGATTGTCGATGATGAGGAGCTCGTTGCCTATATGCTGGCTGAGCATCTTCAGAACCTCGGCTGTCGTACCTTCAATGCCAGCAACGGCGAGGAGGCTCTTGATGTTCTCGCCAAGCATAAAAATGAGCTTGATGTTGCGATCCTTGACCTGAATATGCCGGTAATGGGTGGCAAAACAGCCTATGAGAAGATGATAGAACTAAAACCTGACCTCAAGGTGCTGGTGGCATCCGGCTACACCCGGAATAGCTCGGTGGAGGAAATATTAGCCCAAGGCGCCCGTGGATTTATCCAGAAACCTTACAGCCTGGATAGCATAGCCTCAAAGATCAGGCAGCTAATGACAGAAAGTTAAACTCAAAGCTTCCCTGCGGCCCTGACCGGGAAAAAAGCCTGCTGACCGTTACCAATTGCGAGCTTGGTTTGGCTTGATGCCATTGAGCAATTCTCTTTCCGCCTGCTGAGCAAATTGTAGTGCCATGCCATGATGTTGGCACTGCACTACAATTATCAGCCCAATCCACTCCCTGCCAACAACATAACCGACCAATTCGCAGGCACAGCCAACCTCCCCGTTCGCCTTAAGGCTTGGCTGCTATCAATATGCCTTAGGGACGAGCAACATTATGGGCAATGCCATGACAGTCACCGCATTTTGTAAACTTACTATGGATGGCTGTACTATGAGGTTCTCCATGGCAATCCTGGCATGCCGGCAGCTGGCCGTGGGCCGGATGGCACTTGGCACAGGTAAGGGCGGAATGTTTTGTCTGGTAATCCTGCAGCAGTTGATATGCCTGTGTATGACAGCCGGCACAGACCTCTTTGCCCTGGGTGACGGGGTAGGAGATTTTCAGCGGGGTGTGGACCGGATGGCAGGCCAAACAGTCAGGCGTTTCCAGTGCTGCCATAGGGCTGTGATTTTCATGGCATTCAGAACACTGGGGGATACGGCCGTGTTTCTCTGAATGGCAGGAGGAGCATTCCTGCTCAGTATGCTTGCTGACCTCAGCCTGCAGGCTGGCGGCAACAGCGGTATGACACAGCTGGCAGCTGCCTTCAAGCTTGGCAGGAACAGGAATTGAAACCAATGGTTGGTGCGGGGTGACATGGCACTCCAGACACTTTGTTACAGGTTCCGCAGAGCCATGGGGTGCGTCATGGCAGCTGCTGCACTTGGGCATGATCTGCGCGTAATTGTCCCTAAGTGGGTTGTAGGCATGAAATACCTCATGGCACTCTGTGCAGGCAACTGCCTGGTGCCGGGCACCGTTATCCCTCAGCCAGTTGTAATGAGAAGTGTGGCAGCGGGCACATTCCTCCAGGGTGAGAGGCTGCACCTCGACAGTATAAATGTTCCCCTCAAGTGTTTCGGCAGCAGCCGAGTGACAGAGAACAATTAATGCTACAAGAAGGGATGCCATTATGCCCGCTTTTTTCAAACTGTAATTGGATGTATTCTTTCTTGCCATGCTCCACCTCATGTAAATTCCAGATATTTAAAAAACTCATAAAAAAATGGCAGGAGCACTGAACAATGGTGCTCCTGCCATTTAATGCCTTTCTATTTAACCAGGAAATGCGGATCCATATGACAGTCAAGACAGTTCGGCATTTTCTGATGCATGACAGCCGAATGCGGCTCACCATGACATGTCTGGCACTGAGGAACATTCGGATGCTGTCCCCGGTGGCAGAAAGCACAGGTAAATGTCTTATGCTTTGTTACAGTTTTTTCCATCTGTTCGCCGACTTCCCCATGGCACGGCACACAGAAGGCACGGGGCGTGGTCATAGCGTAGTTGATCTGCAAAGGATGATGCGCCGGATGACAACCAAGACAATCACTGGTCAGCTGACCTGCGGCATGGGGCTCATGGCACATGGAACAATCCGGGATCTGGCCGTGGACCTCATGGCAGAAAGTACAGGACTGCTCTGCATGGGCACTCTCATAATTGGCAAAATCCTGGCCCGGGCCCTCATGGCATGTGAGGCATGCCTCTTTAACATCATCCGCCAAGTGCAGGGCCAGCGGTTCATGCGGGTTAGAGTGGCAGGATAAGCAGTTTTCCAGTTCATAATGCGATTTTCCTTCATGACACATCGAACACTGCGGGATAACATCTTCACCCCATGGAGGATGCTCCTGGTGACAGTCCAGACACGAAACCGCAGTTTGATGCTTGCCGCCGTTGCTGGCTATCGAAGCCGGTGCATCCTGGTGGCACTTGACGCAGTCTGTCACTTCAAGAGCAGCCAGTTCCGCTTTTGCCACATGGGAAAAAACAGTCAACATGGCGGCTGCAATCACTGCCGTGCTAAAAAAAACAAACAGATAAGACCCTTTTTTTTCCTTCATTTTACACCCCTTTCTCCTGCAGAAATATTAACGTATTATACGAATTCCTATCCCTTAATGATCACGCGCCGTAAATAATCCCGCAGCCCTCAACAGGGCCGCAATAAAGAGTTTTGTCACGGACGAAATCTCTGCCGGCCGAGAGCCCTAGAGGCCGACAAAATTTAATGAATGGAGTTTCATTATCAGACAAGGTCAGGCTTTGTCAAGTCTTAATAATATTGATTTTTCTTCTCCTGCAGCTTTATTCTGCAGGCTGAACCCCTTCTCTTGCGGATTCATCAGCATAGCACTCCTGCCATTATCCCAAAAAACTGACAAGGCATCAATGCGCAACTAGGCGAAATATCCGTGATCTTAGCAGGGCTATGGCAGCAGCCGCACTTCTTGAGAAAAAAATAACAAAAGCCACGGTCATCAGGAAAATCCTGATAATCCGCTCATGATTGGCAGTCATTGCAGGACGTTAAAGGCGTGCAGCGGCAGTCGCCGTCTGCCATAAAGATCATCCAGATGAAAAAGGCTTGTCGGCCTGGACTCAAAAATACTTTAGCGGGATGCGGCTCTCTTTTCCAGCAGCTCGATAAAGTCGACTATGACTCCCCCTGCTTCAATCACTTCGGGGTCTTTAACGTCCACTTTTGAATTATGGGCCCCCATGACCTCTTCCTCTTTTAAGTCAGAAATTTTTCCCAGGGGCGGCTCACCCTTGGCCAGACGAAGAGAGTTCTCCACCTCCAGGCGCCATGCATCTGCGTCTTCACTCTCTTTTATTCTTGTCTTCTCTGAAAGGGAAATCTCCTTTTTATTGCGCATCATTTCGTTGCGTTCGCGCCTGTCCAGAACATACTGATAATCCTTGCTCTCCTGGTTTCTGGCGCTATGCAGATTCTCAAGCCCGGGCAGGAAATTATCCAGATTATAGTATGTCTGGTAGGGAATGGAGTTTATCTTATCCCAGGGCAGAGCTTCAGGCAGGGAGCTTTCACCGATATCTTCAGAGCTGTAGAGACTCGGATAGTAGAGATCAGGCACAACACCCTTATGCTGCGTGCTTTTGCCTGAAATGCGGTAATATTTTGCCGTGGTCGCCTTGAGTTGTCCTTTGGAAAGCGGCAGCAGGGACTGGACTGTTCCCTTGCCGAAGGTCTGCTCTCCCAGAACAATTCCACGGTTATAATCCTGGATCGCCCCGGCAAAAATCTCCGAAGCGGATGCGCTCATGCGGTTCACCAGAACAACCAGCGGCCCCGTATAGACTAATTGCGGATCTTGGTCTCTGATTATGTCTATTCTTCCATTGGCATTACGAACCTGAACGGTTGGACCCAGACCGATGAAAAGGCCGGTCAGACTGTTGGCCTCCTGTAAAGATCCGCCGCCATTATCCCGCAAATCAACAATCAGGCCTTCTATGCCCTCCTCCTTCAATGCTGAAAGCAGTTTCTGAACATCCTTTGTGGTGCTTTTGTAATCGGGATTGCCTGCATTCATACCCTTAAAGTCAGCATAGAATGTCGGAATATCAATTATCCCTATCTTGTAGGACTTGGCACCCCTCTTTACTTCGATAATGTCCTTCTTGGCCGCCTGTTCCTCCAGCTTCACCTTGTCACGTACAATACTTATAACTTTTGTCTGGTGCGTGTCTGCAGCATCGGCCGGAATTATCTCAAGCCTCACCAGGGTGCCCTTGGGCCCCCGAATATTATTTACCACCTCATCAAGGCGCCAACCGACTATATCAACCATCTCACCATCCTTGCCCTGGGCAACTCCGACGATGCGGTCAGCAGCCTGCAAAAGTTTTGAACGCTCGGCAGGCCCCCCCGGTATCAACCGCACAACCTTGGTATATTCATCCTCGCTTTGCAGGACAGCGCCGATGCCCTCCAGGGACAAACTCATATTTATATTAAAATTTTCAGTCCGATGCGGTGAGAAATACTGGGTATGGGGATCGGTTGAGAGTGCCAGGGCATTTATGTAAAATTCGAACGCATCATCGCTGGTATTCTGCTGCATACGTTTCAGCTGACTGCGAAACCGCTTTAGCAGTATTTCCTGGATCTCCTCCAGTGACTTGTCGGCCAGTTTGAGACTCAATACATTCCCTTTCAAGCGCTTGCGCCACAATTCTTCCATGGCGGCCTCTGAATCTGGCCAGTCCATGTCTTTACGGTCGACCTGCAGAGTTTCCTCGATGTCAAAATTCATATCACCGAGGCCGTTCTCAATCTTATCAATCATATATGTGAGGCGTTCCAGTACCCGCTGCTGATAAATGTTGAATATTTCAAACGCCGGCTCCAGTTCTCCCCTGTTCAGGGCATCATCCAGTTTGAAACGGTATTTTGCTTCAAATTCCTTGATATCTTTGGCAAAGAAGTAGCTATGGCCCGGATCAAGTTCATCCAGGTAGCGGGACAAAATCTTGGATGACATCTGGTCATTGATGACAATTTTCAAGTAATGTCTGTTTTTGAGATGATCCACAATGCTGTTATTGATTTTTCTCTGCTCTTTTGTGGGAGCCAGAACAGTGTATGCGGATCCGGCAGCCTCGGACTCTGATTGATCCGCGGCGGCAGCAGGCAGGCCCCATACAAAACAGCAAATGACTGCAAGCAGGATTCCATTCTTAAATATTTTCATATAGCTTCAATCCATGTTTATCGATTTACAGGAACAACGATCCGGTCTCAAAAGTTTTTTGAAAGGTAAGGACTGGCAGCAAAAGCTCATATTATAGCTTCCAGCCCTGCTGTAACTCTTATAATCATTTCAATTTTTACAGCAACTTTTCTTTTTACCCTAATTAGAAAAAAGAGTCAAAATTGACCTTGGCCTGCTAAGGAAACTTGTACTTGACACCAAGCAATTTATGCTTAATTTTATTGCCTAAGTAGAGCCGATTTATGGCAACTTTACATGTATTAACAAATAGATAGAAGGAGGTATAGGCATGACAATCGTACGTTGGGATCCATTCAGGAATATGACCACGTTGCAGGAACGCATTAATCGGGTTTTCGACGAGGCAGTTAACCGGTCCAAAGACTATGACGATGAAGTAAGCAAATGTGACTGGCGGCCCTTAGTGGATATCTATGACTCGGCAAAGGCCATCATCATTAATGCTGAACTGCCCGGGGTGTCCAAGGACAATATTACCCTCGATGTAAAGGAAAACATTCTCACCATTAAAGGGGAACGCCAATCCGATGTAGAGGTAAAAAAGGAAAACTATTACCGGATGGAGCGCTGCCACGGGACATTTGAGCGGTCATTTACGCTTCCCTCCACAGCGGATCCGGCAAAAATAACGGCAAATTTCAAAGACGGAATTCTCAGGATTGAAATCCCCAAACCGGAAGAAAAAAGACCAAAGCAGATCAGCATTAATGTGGACTAGACTTCTGCGCACAGCGTTGTCTTCGTCCTCTTCAAAAACGGCTCTTTACAAAGAGCCGTTTTTTATTGCCATAAGAACTGTTTTCATTTTTGGGCTTGCAGCACCTCTGTCTCCTGGCGTATATAACTTACTCCACGATCAATTAACTTCTCAGACAGCCAAAGTGCCATGCCCAAGATCCCCGTCCAGCCAAGCCGGCCCAACAGCTTTGATCTTGCCCGAAGTCCCCTTGACGGTTTCAACCTTATTGAAGCAAGTGCCGGTACCGGCAAAACCTACACCATCTGCGGCCTGGTCCTGCGGCTTCTTCTCGAAAAGAACCTGACCATAGAGCAAATACTGGTTGTTACCTATACTGAAGCCGCCACTGAAGATCTCCGCGACCGGATCAGGCAAAAACTGCGCCAGGCCTTGCAGGCTTTGGAAGAAGCGCCCGGAGATGATCCGTTCCTGCTGGAGTATCTGGCAGATATCAATAACCCCCGAGATGCGGCACAGCGCCTCTCTGAAGCATTACGAAGTTTTGATGAAGCAGCCATCTTTACCATTCACGGATTCTGTCAGCGGCTGCTCCTTGAAAACAGTTTTGAAAGCAATACATTTTTTGACACGGAACTCGTAGCGGACGACTCCCATCTCATCAGGGAGATAGTCGAAGATTACTGGCGCAATATTTTTTCCCGGAGTTCCGATATGTTCAGCCAATATGCAGCCGATAAACTCACTCCTGAGGCGCTGCAAGATTTTCTCAGCCCCTTCATTCCACACCATTTTATCCGTTTTATCCCTGATATTGAACCTGCAACAGGCTGCAGCAGCTTCTCAGACTCGGAGGCCGAATACATTGAAACCTACAGAACCGTGTGTCATGGATGGCCCGCGGCCCGGAATGAGGTCAGTCATGATCTGCTTAATTCTCAAGCGCTCAAACGGAATATATACAAGAAGGCAAAAATGCCGGAAATCATCAGTGCTATGGATGATATGGCTGCTGCCTGCCAGCCGGGGTCATTTCTCTTCGACAGGTTTCTTCAACTTACCAGCAGCAGGATAGCTGCCGGAACCAAGATAAATGAAACAGCGAGAATTCTGCCATTTTATGAACTTTGTGAAAATCTCGCGCAGGCCATGAACGATTTGCACGCGCAGTATAACCGCTGCCTGCTTGCCCTTAAAAAAAGACTTCTCGAATCATTCAGGCATCAATTGCGCCTGCGGAAGAATAAGGAGAACATTTTTTCATTTGACGACCTCCTGCACAGGCTCTATGAAGCTTTTTCGGCCCCGGGAGGGGAATCGTTTGCGCATACTGTGTCATTGAAATACCCTGCTGTCCTCATTGACGAGTTCCAGGACACAGATCCTCTGCAGTATGGGATATTCAAGGCAATATACTCGGACCGCTCCCTGCTTTTTCTGATTGGCGATCCGAAACAGGCAATTTACAGTTTCCGCGGTGCTGATATTTTTACCTATATGGACGCCGCTGCCGGCTCTCAAGCGGCCCATCACACCCTGGACATCAACCACCGCTCGAGCCCTCAACTTGTGAAAGCTGTCAATACCATTTTCTCCCGGGCCCGGAATCCTTTCATCTTTGATGCAATGTCATTTCAGCCGGTATCTGCCGCGCAGAAACAGACCCCGGAGCTACTCACCATTGACGGGCAGCTACAGGAACCGTTCATTCTCTGGTACCTTGAGAGAAGGTCGGCAGCAGGTGAAGATAAACCCTCTCCTTCCCGAAAAAATCTGGTTTCAAAAACCGCAGCCCGCAACCACATCATCACCCTGGTTGCATCCGAGGTCTCCAGGCTGCTCGGCCTTGCCTTTGAAAACAGGATCCTCATTAACGACAGGAAACTTGTGCCCGGGGATATTGCGATCCTGGTGCGCAAAAATGCCGAAGCCCGACAGCTGCAGCAGGCATTGGCTGATTTGCGGGTACCCAGTGTGCTGCACAGCGGCGATGACTTATTTGCTTCTGCAGAAGCAAAGGAAATGTCTCTTCTTCTTGGCGCAATCCAGACACCCAACAGTATCCCCAGGTTAAAATCAGGACTCCTCACCCGTTTCATCGACCTGGAGGCCCGGCCAATCATTCTGCTGCATCCCAACAGTCCGGAAAATGAGGGAGTTATTGAACGCTGGCTGACAAAATTCCAATTGTACCATGACATGTGGACACGATATGGTTTTATGCGGATGTTTTGGACGATGATGCGGGAAAACCGGGTGCGGCAAAGACTGCTTGCTTCTGAAAACGGGGAGCGCAGCCTGACCAATATTTTACACCTGGCGGAGATTCTGCACCAGGAGGCTCACGACAATGGACTGAATATGACCACCCTTCTGGGATATCTGCACGACCGGCTGGCAGGTGACCAGGCAAAAAACATTGAACACCAGCTGCGCCTTGAAAGCGACGATGACCGGGTCAAAATCGTGACGGTACACAAGGCAAAAGGCCTGGAGTATGCTGTGGTCTTCTGTCCCTTTACCTGGGAAGGGTTGCGATCGGACGCCAAGGACGGATGTCTTTTCCACCTCAGGCAGACCGGCAGAAAAACAGAGCTGGTCTTTGACGCAGGATCGTCCGATTTGCAGAAGCACTTGCAGCAAGCCATACAGGAAGAAATGGCGGAAAACCTCAGGTTGCTCTATGTAGCCCTTACCAGAGCTGTGCATCGGTGTTATCTCGTTTGGGGGCCGATCAATGGTGCTGAAACCTCTGCACCTGCCTATCTTTTCCATCAGGGACCTGCAGAACAAGCTGATCCTGCCCCGGGGTATAAGTATGAAAACACCCTGACAAATAAAGTTGCAGACAGATTTACCGGGCTATCAGACCATGAAATTCTCGCTGACCTGCAAGACCTGGCTGCTGCTGCAGATGGCACGATAAGGGTATCTACCCCCGGGGAATTGCCTGGGACATCATGTCCAGACAATGGACATGAAACCGCTCCCCTGCGCTATCGGGAATTTACCGCCGCCGTTGCACATGATTGGAAAATATGCAGCTTTTCCTCACTAACTGCAGACAGATTTACCCCAGCAGATAACAGCCAAACACTCGAGGACACTGTTTTAGACAATGATGGAATCCCAGAAGCCAAGCTTTCATCTTCTGTGCTGACAGAGCAGGAAGGTGAGCCCCATGAAATCATCGCCTTTCCCCATGGCACACGGTCGGGAACATTTCTGCATGAGCTCCTGGAGCAGGCAGACTTCAGTAACGTGGAGCCGCTGGCCGAACAACTTATTTGCGAAAAACTTCTGAACTTTGGCTATGAAAAAACCTGGTACCCGGCAATTGCTCGCATGCTGGAAAACCTCGGCAATGTCTGCCTGCATGATAATGTCCCCAGCCTGAAGCTTTCCAATATACCCCCGGCAAACTGTCTGCATGAGCTGGAATTCTACTTTCCCCTGTCCCGAGTAACCACTGATGTTGTAAAAAATATTTTCCGCCAAAAGGGTCTGCATGAGGCGGTACCCGGAACCGCAATGCTCTTTGACCGTCAACTTGAAAGGCTCGCCTTTGCACCTTCCAGGGGATATATGAGGGGATTTATCGATCTTGTGTTCGAGTTTGAAAACAAGTTCTATCTTGCTGACTGGAAATCCAACTACCTTGGCTCCAGCATGGCAGACTACCGCAAGGATAAATTACTTGAGTCAATCCTTTCCGGTTTTTACTTTCTGCAATATCATATCTACTCTCTGGCTCTGCACCTTTATCTGAAAAACCGTATGCCAGGTTACGCGTATGAATCGCATTTCGGTGGTGTATTCTATATTTTCTTGCGTGGCGTAAAGCAAAACCTTGGACCGGATTACGGCATTTATTATGATCGTCCCGATCTCTCTGTAATAGAGTTTTTTGTGACGAAATTTTTGGCCGGGGAGAAAATCTGAAAAAAGAAATCTTCCCTGGCACGAAATTTATGGATTCTTTAAATACCTTTAAAAAACTCCAGGATATTTTTTCTGATCCGGAACTTTTTTCTCCCCTGGACAAGCACTTTGCCATGTTTATTTCCAGGCTGGCACAGAAGCACAAACCTGAAGCGGCTCTGGCTGCAGCACTTGTCAGCAGCAAGACAGGAGAAGGCAACGTCTGCCTTGACCTTGGGGAATATGCCGGAAACCCCCTGCCTCTTACCCCACGGGCAAGCGGCCTAGATACATTTGTCTGCCCCTCTCTGCCGGACTGGAAACGACAGCTGCTGCAAAGCGGTGTCGTCGGGCAGGGGACAGGGAATTCACCCCTTGTCCTTGATGGCAAGGACAAGCTTTACCTGAGGCGTTACTGGCAATATGAAGAGGCCATTTTTGACTTTATCCGGCAGCGGTCCTTTTCAGTTCATAAAGACCTCAATTTTAGAAGACTTGGCAGCGACCTGCAAAAACTGTTTCCGCCTCTTTCAACCGGAGATATTGACTGGCAGCAGATCGCTGCTATCGTTGCAGTCAGCAGGCCATTCTGCGTCATTTCAGGTGGCCCGGGAACAGGAAAAACCTCCACTGCAGCCAAGATTCTTGCCCTTTTAATCGGCCAGCATGACGACACCCGGCAGTTGCGCATCCTCCTGGGCGCACCTACCGGAAAGGCTGCTTCCCGGCTGCAGCAGGCAATTGCCGATACCGGCCTGCAGCAAAGCGGTCTGGAACTAATACAGGCCTCTACCCTGCACAGAATGCTCGGCTACGTCCCCAACTCACCCTATTTTCGGCACAATGCCGAAAATCCTCTCAAGGCGGATATTATTGTCATTGATGAAGCGTCCATGGTCGACCTGCCTCTGCTGGCAAAACTCATGCAGTCAGTCCCCGCTTGTGCCCGGCTTATTCTCCTCGGCGACCGGCACCAGTTGGCTTCTGTGCAGCCAGGCTCTGTCCTTGGCGATATTTGCCGCTCAGACGTCCTGTCAAGCTTTTCAGGTGAATTATGCCAGCTCATCTCAGAACTGACCGGTAATGTTGTTGCGCCCATACCTCTGTCCGGTGCAAACACCGCGGCTCCATCTCTGCAGGATTCCTTTGTTGAACTTGTGCACAGCTACAGGTTTAGTCCTGACAGCGCCATTGCCAGACTCAGCATGGCTGTTCAAAAAGGGGATGCTGCCGGCGCTCTAGCCATCCTCAATAATTCAGACGATGGCTCTACAGCCTGGTCGGAAGTTCCTGCGCCAGAAGAACTTGGGGAAAAGCTGCTGGGGTGGGACGGATTTTCCCAACTCGCCGCATTGCAGCAGGCACCCCAACCTGAATCCTGTTTCAGCCAGCTGAAAAATTTTCGCATACTCTGTGCCCTGCGGCGCGGACCATTCGGCATGGAAAGAGTCAACTCCATTTTGATGCAGAAACTCTCACAGCACCTTCAACATAAAATAAGTCATCATACAACCTATCAGAATGGAGTACTGCAAGATATTCTACCATTCCAGCCGGTGATGGTTACCAGGAATGACTACAACCTGCGGCTGTTCAATGGCGATGTCGGCATTATTCTGCCTGATCCTGAAAATGAGGGATCGCGGCGTGTTTTTTTCAGAGAAGCGTCAGGCCTGCTGCGGCATGTCACACCATCACTTCTCCCCGGACATGAAACTGTTTTTGCAATGACAGTGCATAAGAGTCAGGGGTCTGAATTCAACAGGGTGCTGCTTATACTGCCTGACCAGGATTCTCCCCTCCTTACCAGGGAGCTGCTTTACACTGCCATAACTCGAGCCAGGGAAAAAGTGGAGATCTGGGGCCGGAAAACAGTATTTGCTGCCTGCGTGGAACGCCGGATAAAAAGAACATCGGGCCTGTCAGAAGCAATTTGGGGTGGAGGCAGCTAAAGCGGGCGCTGCAAGTTGGCGTTTCACTGCAGCCATCTGCGCCCGGGCAGCGCAACCTTCAAAAAAAGTGCCGGCCGGGCATCTTTCCTTCCAAGCAGCTCAATGACTCCGCTGCAAGAGAGCAATTACTCCTGCTGCCCATATTCGCCTGCAATAAGATCCTGCAGTGGCCGCTTGGGCACGCGGTGGATCTGGTCAGCATCACGCCAGTACTTAATATCCTTGCCGGGTTTCAGTTCTTCGAGGGAGACCGATTCAGCAGGCTTTCCCAATGCAACAACCTGGAGAATCTGCAGATGGTCATCAAGTTCAAATACATGGCGCAACCCCGGCGCAATTGAAGCGATGCGGCAGCCGCCCAGCCCTTTTTCAGCCGCACCCAATAATAAATTCTGGGTTGCAATACCAAGATCACAGGCGGCCTCATTGCTCAAACGGGTGTCCAGCAGGCAGATAATATAGGCTGCAGGACGCTCTCCTTCCTGCGGTCCGGGCCATTCCTTTAAATACCCGGCCCAGCCCAGATGCGTAAATATTTTTGAATTAACCGCCGGAGCATTTACCAGCAAATATTTCAACGGCTGCACGTTTCTGGCTGACCCTCCCAGGCGCGCCAGGTCAACAAGGTAGCGCAGGGTCTCCATATCAATTGGCTCATGCTCCATAAAACGCCTGATACTTCTTGTCCTGCGGATCAAATCATAAAGCATAGCGATTCCTCCGGAATAGTTCCTGTCAAAATTTTTGTAATTTTTTTTTTCTTCTCTTGTAAAATTTCCTAATAAGTTGTTTTAATTAATATTGATAGCTGTTTTATGTATAACAGATTGAACCGACTTTATAAATTTCTCTTTTAGCAGCCTGCTTAACATTCAAGAATAATTCTGTGAAACTTTCATGGGAGATGTAATAAAATTTTTACGATGGCAGGATATTGTTGATATCCTGCTGGTATCATTCATCATCTACCGCACCATTCTTCTCATACGAGGGACCAGGGCCGTACAGATGCTGATCGGCATCGCCGTTCTCATCGTCATTTATTTCGGGGCCAGGGAACTTGAACTGCTTACCCTCTACTGGCTGCTCCGCACCCTGTTGAGTTCCATCTTTCTCATCATCATCATCGTCTTTCAACGGGATATCAGGCGGGCTCTCACCCAGGTCGGCAAAACTCCGTTCTCCAAAACCTATGATGATGCCCTGCAAAATACAATTCATGTTGTTGTCGCCAGTGCGCGCTACCTTTCAAGACGGAGAATCGGGGGCCTTATTGTCATTGAGCGGGACACGGGTCTACGGGATTACATTGAATCGGGCCACAAGCTGGACGCCA
>Ga0209536_100003489_pt1 | contig 25239 bp, 20 predicted proteins | sample DeeMarSeWOR28_12_FD_187461 | JGI IMG/M metagenome (GOLD analysis project Ga0209536, IMG submission 187461) | Marine sediment microbial communities from White Oak River estuary, North Carolina - WOR-2-8_12 (SPAdes) (version 2) | ecosystem: Environmental > Aquatic > Marine > Intertidal zone >...
CCTGCCTTAAAATCAATAACCCGATCAGACTTATCCTCCAAATAAACAAGAGGCTTACCATTAACATTATTGTTATAGAATGTATTTTGATACGAATTATAAATTCTGATACCATCATTAATAAAAGAATTATTTTTTATGACATTATTATTAGATGAAAAAATTTCGTTTCCAGAATAATAACCATATCCATAGCTATTATTTATAAAAAGATTATTTAAAACATTATTACTGTTTGAATAATAAAGATTAATTCCATATTCATAATTTGAACCAATAATATTATTGATAATAAAATTATTTGAAGAATAATAGATAAATAATCCATAAAACCAGCTATTATTTATAATATTATTTGAAATGATATTATTATTATTTTCTTCATCTATCCATATGTTAAATTCGAAATTATAACTAACATTGTTATTAGATATATTATTATTTGAAGAATCAACATATATACCAGTACCACCACCCTCTAAAGAATATATAGTAAAACCACTAAAATTTACAAAATCAGCAGATAAATGTACAATACCTTTATAATAACCCCCCCAATTTTCAATAATAGTTGTGTCTCTATTTTCACCTCTAAGGTTTATTGATTTATCGATATATATAATCTCATTATATGTTCCACTGTAAACAAAAACAGTATCTCCTTCGGAAGCGTCTTCAATTGCTGCGTATATATAAGTATAATTTCCTGGACCCGTTCCACCAACATATAAAGTATTACCATTAGATATTAGAATGGTGGATTTCTTCACAGCATTAGTAGCAATTGATGGAATAATACAGATTCCTATAAATAAAAAAACAATACACAATGACAGGTATTTATTTAGAGATACATTATCTTTGATATTATCACCTCTAAAAATGGAAACCTATCCATTAACCGTTCCAACCATAGATAGTATGTTTCTCGAGTTCTTGGTATTGTTACTTCAAGAGTACCCCATTCACTTAGAAGCCCATTACTATCCATAGTCTGTGCTCTTATTGTATATGTTCCTTTCTTTTTCCAAGAATAATTATATTTAACAATTGAACCAGAAGGAAATGGACCATCCCATTTACCTGGAGTTCCATGTTCCCAATCTATATGTATCCATAATAAATCTCCATCAGGATCAGATATTGAAAAATTATACTCATATTCTATCCCGATTTTTCCACTAGTTGGACCTGTAATTATTGGTTGATTTGGACGAGTGTTATTCCAACCATTTAGTTTCATAAAAGGATATCTATCCACATTATCTCCACCAGGAATAAGATAAGGAGTATCACCTATACCATCGCCATCAACATCTTCACCTATGTAATCATCCCAATAGTTACCTCCAGAAGGATAACCATCATCCCAAGAATTATTACATTCATCATATGCGTAATTTGTATTATTTAAGAAATTATTGTGAAAAATTTTATTTTCATTGCTTAGTTCAATAATATTAATACCTTTTTCATTATTTAAGATGTAATTACCTGAGATTTTGTTGTTACTTGAGGAAAATAGATCTATACCATTATAGTTTTCTGTTATTGTATTATTAAAAATTAAGTTCTCTGAAGATTCCCAAATATCAATACCATCCTCCCCATTGTTAGAAATAACATTTTCATTAATTTCATTAAAATCGTTATTTTTCCAAAGAGAGATACCATCTCTATTGCTATATGAGATAATATTTCCCAAAATTATGTTATAAAAACCACAAGAAATTGTTATACCAGCATCATAATTATTTATAATATTATTATTTAAAACATAATTAAATCTTGTATAAAAAAGACCAATACCTGCACCATATCTATTGTTTTTTATGTTGTTATTAGTAATAAAATTATAATAAGAACTAAGTGAAATATAAATACCACAATAATTATTTAAGATGTCATTTTCTGAGATAATATTATTATGACATCCTTGTTGTAAGTGTAAATTACCACGAGGATTTGAAGTGATATTATTACCAATAATTTTATTATCACAGCAAGAAAATTTAAAGTCAATACCATACCAATTGGAAAATATTGAATTATTTTGTATAAGATTGTTGTTGCATCCATGCCAAAATTGTATAGTATATTCACTATGTGAATGAAATATATTGCTAATAATATGATTATCACTAGAAGACCATAAAACTAATCCATAATTAAAATTTGAAGAAATAATATTACTTACAATGAAATTATTATTATTTAAAAGTCGAATCCCTCCATCATTTGATGAAATATTATTATCAAATATTGAATTGTTACTAGAATGTACTAATATACCTTCAGAACCCCACCCACTTTTCTGTATTGTAAAACATTTAATTGTAACTCCATCATTAGTTATGTTTACAACATTACTACTATAATTACCATCAATAACTGTAGTATCCTTATTCTCACCAATTAGATTTATAGATTTATCTACAATTAAATTCTCCCAATAAGGAGAAGAATACTCATTAACAAAAACAGTATCCCCATCAATTGAATCATTAATTGCATCCTGTATTTTTGAATAGTTACCTGGTCCTGTCCCACCAACATAATAAGTTTTACCAACATACACAGTATACCATTGTGTGTCCATATTATATTCATTATCCCATACCAATAACGTTACTGGATAATAACCTGTCTCTTCCCACATATATTCTGTTATAGGATTTTCTGAGCTTTCATCAAATATAAGATCGTTATTCCAATCCCACTCATACAATATTATTTCGCCAATTTCGGTATAACTAGTGGAGGCATTAAATTCAATTGTCTCACCAGGTTGAATGCATCTAGGAGACCAATCAAAATCTGCAGTAGGCAGGTATGTTCTGTAGGGATCAATAACGAATGCTGATATCTCTGCACCACCTTGGAACTCCCCAATAAGTGTACATTCTCCAGATTCTTTATCCACCTTGTATAGTTCACCCTGGTCAGTAAAAGTAGATAAATAAAGACAGTCGTCATCTATACAATGACTAAGAACTGCATTTCCATTTATATCAATTCCAAGTAAACCAATATAGGCTGTTTCACCAGTTTCTCGATCGAATTCATATAAACCGTTGTTAACATATTCCACACCGTAAAACCTACCGTGATTACAATCTCTAGTAATACTACCCATCTTACTTCCTTCAGGTAGACCAAATGATCCAATAAAGGTCTGCTCTCCAGAGGATTCATTAATCCAATAGAGAGAGGTATTAGACGCTCCTAGTAAAATATTAATATAGCCCCATGCCAACCCATTTAAATGGACACCATCACCTCCGATTTCAACCATAAAACCAGAATCATAATCGATCTTCCATAATTTCCCATTACCATATTCAGTAGAATACCATCCACCCCATGTCCAAGCACCGCCTACCATAGGAGCAAATGAAGAAGACCCCCATAGTTGAGATATATTACCTGGATCATTTAAATTAAAATAAACCGGACCTTCAACTAATTGACCACTAGGATCATTAATACAGTATCCATAACAAATAGTATCTCGGTTTAATAATTCCTCTAAAATATCAAATTCATCCTGTTGATTTTTAACTGAATATAATATAGGAATAATATTTTGAATTTTTAAACCAAAAATTATTGGTGAAATTGAAGTTACTAAAAACAGTAAAGTTATTCCAAAAACTATTACTTTTTTCAGAATAAATTCCTCCCTCGATATAAATTAATCAAATTTATAGTATTTAAACTATTTTGTCAATCTATATATCAAAAAGAACCTGAACATGAAATGGTTTTTTATTTTTTACTTCAAGCATATGGTAAGTTACAGCTTTTATTTCTGCACCTGCTTTATGCTTTGATATGTTGAATTTTTCACCAAAAATCTTAGCAGCAAGTTTATTATTCTTTTCATCAAGTTCAACTTTGAAAAAACCAAAAACAAGATTCTTAGCACTATTCAAAAAAAGAAGGTCAGATAGAAAATCAACAAGCAATTGTTCCAGGTCAGGTGCCTCAAGCTCAATAATATATTGACCAATATTTTCAATCTCTGAACTGTCAGTAATAATATCAAACATTCCTTTTGCAGCATTCTCAAATGCTTCAGAAATGGTTTTTCCGTATGCCTTTACACCAACATCAGCGGTATGGTCAATTAATTCATAGGTTTTCATAACAATTTCTTTTCCATAATAATTTTTAGGATTATTTTTTGTTATTTAAAGATTGATATATCTTAATGAGTTCATCTGCTGTAAAAAGAGTATCAATCTTTGATCAAGATTTTCTTGCTTTGGAAATTCTTTTTCCATTATTTTTAATATTTCTTTAACAGTTTTTTTTCCATCCGAATTTTTCCAAACAAGTGACCCATATTTGTCCATGTTTGCAGTAAAATAATTTTCTTTTTTAATGACCTTTAAAAATGATTTTCCAAAGTTGCTACTAAACTTCTCCATTTTAATTTCAACAAGTCCTTCTTGATTTGTTGACCATTCCAAATCTGCTCTCTTTGGAATGTACTTTAGAAACTCATCAATTGTCGGCAGTCTACGTTTTTTTGGTTTATTCTTCCTTAACAAATATTTCCCTCAGTGGGATATATGCAAGAAGCACTGCAATAAACAACCATATGAGTATTGCAGGTAGTATCGGTGGGAAATCAAATATTGCAAGGTTGAATCCTCCAATTATCAGGAATGCAACAGTAACACCCATCAATGCTTCTCCAGCAATGAGTCCCGCAGTGAGAAGAAGACCTGTTCTTATAACCTTTTCTTTTGGTTTTACTCCAGTCTGCTTGATAGCAAGTTCCCAATCTGAAATTTCTTCCTCTTCAGCATTTCCATATTTCCTCTCAATAAATTTGTTTGTGATATGTCTTACTATACCACCACTAAAAATTGGAACGCTTAATGTAAATGGAAGATAAATTCCAATTGCAACTGGAAGAACTGGCAGATCAATTAAAATCAATACAAAGGCAAGTACCATACCTGCAAAAACAAAAGGCCATACCATCTCACCAGTAAGAACTCCTTCAACAATACCAGCCATCAAAAATGCTTGCGGCGCGGCAAGATCAGGACTACCAATATGATATGCCTTGTCAAGAGCTTGAACAACAAACGCAAGAATTGGTGCTGCGGCAAGCACTCCAATTAGTTCTGCAATCTGCTGATTTTTTGGTGTTGCTCCAACCATTTGACCACAAGCCATAGACTGAAGCACGTCACCAGATATTGCTGCTGCACAACAAATAACTGCAGCAATAAGAATTGCTACTCCAAAGGCGCCAGTCCCACTTAGTCCAAAACCTAGTAAAATCAAGGTGGTTATTAGTAAAACTGAAACAGTCACCCCAGAAATAGGATTATTTGATGAACCCAACAGTCCTGCCATATAACCTGCTATTGCACTAGCAATGAATGCAAAAAGAATTGCAAAAACAGCCATAAAAGCAGAAACCGGCCAGTTATCTGATATCATTCCATAAAGCAGGAAAACAGGTATTGTGAGTGCACCAATTGCTAGAAATACGAATTTGAAATTAAGGTCCCTATCCGTACGTTTTTTTGCTTCAACCTGACCACCCTTAATACCAACAATTGCTTCTCTGATACCACTAGCAAGGTTTGATCTTAATTTAAAGATTGTATAAAGACCTCCAACAACCATTGCACCTACACCGATATAACGAATATAGCTACCCCAGATGTTGAAAAAACCCCAGATAAATTTACCAGTCTCTAGATTCCCAGCACCAAGATTCATAACATCAGAATATATCTGAGGATCAGATAGTGGAGGAGCGGGAAGTCCAGTTGCTAGAACAATTAATGGTGCAAGAATGACCCAACCAAGAAGACCTCCAACAAATACAAAGGATGCAATTCTTGGGCCAATAATCCAGCCAACACCAAGAAGGGCAGGGGAAGTAGCCAAACCACCATAAAGATAACCTGGATTTGCACCAGATCCAATATTATATCTACCAATATTTACAATTCCATGAATTGTACCACTAACTGCCTTCATTCCAACTTGTATAAACTTAAATAATGCTGCAACCAGAACACCTACAACAAGCCAAATTCCACTTACGCCACTTTTTGCTTCTGCTTCACTTTCGGTATCTCCACCAACAGTCGTTGTAAGAACAGCAGCAACAGCAACACCCTCAGGAAATGGAAGATCGGTTTTAGTAATAAGCGCTCTTCTTAAAGGTATCATCCATAAAACACCAATTATTCCGCCCAGAAGCGCAATAACTGTTGTTTCAAAGTATTGAATTTCTGTCCAGGTACCAAGAAGAACTAGTGCTGGAATTGTAAAAATAACACCAGCAGCCAGTGCTTCACCAGCAGCTGCACCCATCATACCCAGGTTAACTTCAAGAATAGTTCCTTTAAAAGGTTTTAACAAGGCAAAAGCCATAACAGCACCTGGAATAACAGCAGATACAGTCATACCTGCATAAAGACCAAGATAAGCATTTGCTGCACCTAAAATAATTGCAAGAATTGCTCCAACAAGAACCGCTTTTAATGTAAGTTCAGGAATTGTTTTAGATGCAGGAATAAAAGATTTGAAATCATCTCTAGATGTCATAAGAATCCCCATTTTTTAAATTAAATAATAATATCTGTTAACTTTATTATTAATATATTTTCCCATTTATAATACCATCGATTTGTATTATTTACCCATATACTATTTTTTGGTAAACAGGAAAACATCACCTATATTTTAATATTACTATAAAATTATAAATCAATTGGATAACGCAAAATTCCAGCAATTCCATTAAAAGCAGAATAAAGGGAATCGCCCTCTTCACTACCAAGAGAGATAATTTCTATTTTACCTCCAGTTTTTTCTGTTAGATCAGAAAGTTCATCAATTAAATCAATTTTTTCTACAATTTCCATTTGATTTGAACTATTACATTTAGTACAATCTGGAGCAGTAAAATCTTCTAAATTTTCCTCAGAAATTGTTCTTTCTTCAATATAATTACAAGACGTACATTTAAATTTCACTCTATACTTCCTTAAATTTTCAGAAAGAAGAAGCGTATCAACTGCACCCATCTGCAGTGCCTTTCTTAATTGAATCTCACCATAAACTGCTAAGCTACCTTCTGTTTTGGTAACTTCTTTTAAAAATCGTTTCATCAATTTTTTTTCTTTGGATATCTTAAGGTCTGTCATCGTTTCTGAAGCTGCTGAAACAAGCTCCCTTAAACCATATTCATCAGTATATCCAGTATCAAAAGTATCAACTATCTTATCCTGAACTTCATAGTGTAAAAAATTTTCATCAACAAAAAATTGTTTGGTAGGTCCTGGTCCACCAATAAATATGCCCTGAATATCAGGATGGTTCTGAAATATTTCACTAGCCTGCTCTCCACATTTAACAAACCATTCATGGGCAGCAATTTCAGTGAGTCTTTCAAATCTACGCTGTGATTGACCACCACGACCATGTTTGCCAGGAACTTGAGATGTCATATATTTTAACATCTGAATTCTATTTCCCTTCAAAAGTCCAACAGTACATTCTCTTCTATCAATTAGGAAAAGTCCATAAATCTCCTTTTCAATTAGCATCTGCTCTAAGGGTTCAAGATAAAAAGATGAGTCACAACGGTAAAGAAATGTAGTAATTGGTAAGGGCGGTTCAATAATATATGCAACCATTTCAGTTTTGTCACTTCCCACACTTTTATGACCAACAAAAAAAATCACACCATTTTCCGGAGGTTGCTTGAACTGCTTAAGTCTGCTCATAATAGATTCAATTGCAGAAAGAACATTTTTCATTGTAGTTTTTGATTTAATATTTTGAGACTGAGAATACTCATTTCTTAGATAAGAATTTACATCAAATATTTGTTTATTAGGTGGTACGTATAAAGATATTAATTCAGTATGTCTGCCTCTACAAGATTTTAAATCTTCAATTTGTCGCTTTAGATCGTATTTTTGTCTCTGAGTCATTTCAGTCATTGAATTTTTCCACCATTTTCCAATTAAATAATTACATATAAAATATAGGCAGTATCTAAACGTTACAATTCTACTACTTCGCCAGTTTTTGGAGTATACACCTCTGCAAACTCCTTTAAAGGTTCAATAAGGGCTTCCCTATTATCACTATGCATTAGAATAATTTTTTCAGAGTTACATTTTTTTGCAAAATCAATTAGTTCACTATGACCGGCATGAGCAGATAGATCAAAATATTGAACTTCACATTCAACTTTTTCTAAGACACCATAAAAATTTAGTTTACCCTTATTAACTAAGAGTCTTGCATTACTATTTTCAACTTGATAGCCAGTAAGTAAAACAGCACTTTTTCGATCGTTTTTCAACTTATTCATATAGTTTAAGACAGGTCCGCCATCCATCATACCACTTGACGTAATAATAACTTCAGATTTTAAAGCAAGTCTTCTACCCTGATCTGAATGAACAAGATTTAATTTATTGAATGCTTTTTTAAGTTCTTCAGAAGACCTAAGATATCTTGGATATCTTAAAAAAATTCTTGCAACCTTTCTCCCCATACCATCAAACCAAATATTAAATCCTGAGTTTCTAAGTATCATTGCGATTTCTTGAGACCTTGAAACTGCAAAAGCAGGTAAAACTGCAACACCACCTCTTTTTACAACTTCATCAATCTTATCAATAAGCTCTTTTTCTAATTCTTCTCTTTTTTTTGGGTGATCTCTACCAGCATAGGTTCCCTCTAAAAATAAAATGTCGCAATTAACAGGTTTACATTTTTTTGCAATTCTAGTATCAACGACATTGAAATCTCCAGTGAATAATATTTTTTTATCACCAACCAACTCAAACATTACAGAACCAGGAATATGACCAGCAGAGTGACATATAACATCTATAGCATCACCAATAATTCTTTTTTCAGATAGTTCAATTGGAATAATACTTGCCTTGGCTTCTTTGATATCTGATTTACTATATGGTATTGCATAACCTTCACTTTTAGCAATGCTAATTGTATCCTTATGAAGTAAATCAGTAATTTCGCCTGTAATCTTTGTTGTAAGAATATTTTGATCACTTTTTGAAAAAAGCCATGGAATCATACCTGAGTGATCTAAATGAGCATGGGTTAATAATATCAAATCAACAGGAGGTGCAGGAAGAGGATATGTTGGTGGTTTACCGGGTGACATACCATATTCAAAAAGCAATTTAACATCACGAGTTTCAAGAACCATTGCTAGTCTTCCGACTTCTTCAACACCACCGAGAAATTGAAATTTACAACTGTTATCCATCAGTAATCAGGCAGGAGAAAAAGATTATGGTTGATTAATGTTTGCTTAAAATTATTTTGGTGAGATTTTTAGAACTGACTCATCTTTTTCGACAATTATAACTTTGGTATTTGGTGAAATAGTAATATCTGAAGTTGCTTGCCAAAGTTCACCTTTAAATCTTATATAGCCGGTTTTATATGGCGTAATCATATCAACCGTTTTTGCAGTTTCTCCAATAAAAGTTCCCATTGCTGTTTTCTTTTTTCTTACTTGAATAATTTTATATATTAAAAATGTAAAAAATATTGCAATTATTACTGCAATAACAAGTATTATTGTAATAGCTTGATTTATCCAATCCATTGTTATCACCCAATCAGTAGAATAGTTAGGTATTAAAAATATCCCTCCAAATAAAAGGCATATTATTCCACCTATACCTATAACACCAAATCCTGGTGTGGCAAATATTTCTACTATAATTAGTAGGCAACCTATAATTATAAAGATTATGCTTAATATTGAAATTCCAAATCCTGACCCAATAAGAGACAACAAAATTGCGATAACACCAAAAACCTCTGCACCAAATCCAGGTGAGGATATTCCAAATATTAATGCAAAAATTCCAAGCATTAACAAAAGAGATGTAAGAATAGGGTTTGATAAAAATTTCATAATTGATATTCCAATAGATGGAGAATAGTTAATTTGTTTAACATCAATAGTAAAAATTATTACTTCTCCACTAGATGTTACAATTGAACTACCATTTATATCTAATAAAAGCTGATTGATTGAAGGCGAGACATACTCAATAACCTGATAATCAAGTGCAGATGTTTCATTAATATTAAGATTTTCTGTTATGAATTTTGCAACAATGGTTTTGTTCCTATTATGCATCTCAGCTCGTGTTTGAATCCAACTTACAAGAGCATTAATTCTCTTTGAATCTGTAACAAGTTTTGAACCTTCAACAGTAATTTCCACGGGTTGAGCTGAACCAATTATTGTATAGTCAGCCATTGCAGCAATGTGACAGCTCATTAAAATAAAAGTTCCTGCTGACCAGGCAGCCGAACCCTGTGGGTAAACATATCCAACAAAAGGGATTTCACTTTTATTTATGATGTCAGCTATTTCAAAGGTTTGCTCAAGGCCTCCACCAGGTGTATCTAACAAAAGAATTATTGCCACTGATTTTTCAGATTTAGCCTGCTCAAGACTTTCCTTAAAAATTTCAACAGTATATTGGTCTATTGTATCGGTTACTTCTACGACAAGTACATTTGAACCTTGTGCATAAGAACTTATTGATGATAAAATAAAAATGAAAAAAATAAAAATTAAAGAGAGTTTTATTTTCATTTTTGAACTTCTTTGGTAATTGCTTTTGCAATTCCTGCAACTCTACCTATATCTCCACCTGGAACTACTATAAGGTTTTTTTCTCTGGCAATTTCAGCAAGAGTTTGAAGTTCTCTAAGTCTTAAAGCTGTAGGAGTTTTTTCATAAAAAGTTGCTGCCTCAGTCATTTTCTTTGCTGCTTGAAGTTCTCCATCTGCAATAATTATTCTTGATCGTTTTTCTCTTTCAGCTTCTGCTTGTTTGGCTATTGCTCTTAGCATTTCTTCAGGTAGGGCTACGTCTCTAATTGTTACTGCAGATACTTTAATACCCCATGGATCTGTAGCCTGATCAATTATTGTTTGAAGTGATTTATTAAGTTCATCCCTTTTTGATAGAAGTTCATCCAAGCTTTGTTGTCCTAGCACATCTCTTAATGTTGTTTGAGCAAGAAGGCTAGTTGCAACATCATATCTTTGTACTTCAACAACTGCCTTTTCTGGGTTTGTTATCCTAAAATATACCACTGCGTCAACGTCTACTGTGACATTATCCTGAGTTATTACTCTTTGTTTTGGAACATCTATTACACGTGTTCTTAAATCAAGTTTAATATAGCTATCAATTATTGGAATTATAAAAACAAGACCTGGGCCCTTTATACCGATTAATCTACCTAATCTAAACACAACAATCCTTTGATACTCCGCCATTATTTTTATTGCAGATGCTAGTATTAATATTAGAAAAATTATGATTATTATCAGTATATATATTAATGTCTCTGGCATAATTTTTTTACCTCCAAAACCAAATAAGATTATAATATATTAAGTGTTTCTGAAAAATCATAAAAAATAAAATAAAGAGCTTCATGATATGAAAAAATATTGTGGGGGAGAATATAACTTATGTCTAAGATAATTAGTATAAAAGCAAGAGAAGTCTTAGATTCAAGAGGTAATCCAACTGTTGAAGTCGATTTAGTAACAGAACAAGGTATATTCAGATCGATGACACCGAGTGGGGCAAGTGCTGGTCAACATGAAGCTCTAGAATTAAGAGATAAAGATAATACTAGATATTTTGGTAAAGGTACGCTAAAGGCAGTGGCAAATGTTAATAAAAAAATTGCTCCAAAAATAGTTGGTCTTGATTGTATTCATCAAGAAACAATTGATAATATTATGTTGAAGTTAGATGGTACTGAAAATAAGGATAAATTTGGAGCAAATGCAATATTACCTGTTTCAATGGCTGTTACAAAAGCTGGTGCTGTTGCAAAAAATCTTCCATTGTATGAGTATATAGGCGTTTTATTTGGAGTAATTCCACATAAATTACCAGTTCCAATGTGTAATGTAATAAATGGTGGAAAACATGCTGGGCAGGAAAACTCAATTCAAGAACATATGTTAATGCCGACTGGGGCAAAGAGTTTTTCTGAAGGAATCAGATATGTTTCTGAAAGTTATCAACATCTTGCAAAACTTTTAAAAGAAAAATTTGGCGCTGGAGGTGTTCTAATCGGTGATGAAGGTGGTTATGCTCCTCCTCAGATTTCTACAGTAAACGAAAGACTAGATTTAATGTTAAAGGCTGTTGAAAATTCTGGATATAAAGATTTGATGCACATTGCACTAGATCCTGCATCAAGTGAATTTTTCTATGATGGAAAATATAAGATTGGCAATAAAACATTTTCAGGCGGAGAAATGGTTGATTTTTATGTTGATCTATGTAAAACTTATCCAATAATAAGTATTGAAGATGGTCTTGCAGAGGATGACTGGGCGTCTTGGGTGGAACTTACAAAAAAAATTGGTACAGAAGTTCAAATTGTTGGTGATGATTTATTTGTAACTAACACAAAACGTATAGAAAAAGGAATTAAAATGGGTGCAGCAAATTCTGTTCTAATTAAACTAAATCAAATTGGAACGGTAACTGAAACATTAAATGCAATTAAAATGGCACATGACCAAGGGTGGACAGCTGTTGTTAGTCATAGAAGTGGAGAAACAGAGGATAATTTTATTGCAGATCTTGTCGTAGGAACAAGTTCTGGTCAGATAAAGACTGGCGCACCTGCAAGAAGTGATAGAAATGCTAAATATAACCAATTATTAAGAATTGAGGAGCAATTAGGTGAAAAAGCTGAGTATCCTGGAATTGATTTTCGGATGGATCATCTTGCATAAACATTTTTAAAACTTTTCATATATCGGCAATCAGGGAATTATTATGAAAATACTTATTACTGATAAAATGGCAGAAGAAGCAATTCAACTTTTAAAAGATGCAGGTCATGATGTAAAATTTGATGAAATGGATCATGATACCCTTTTAAAAGAAATTGAAAAATATGATGCTCTTATGGTTAGAGGTAGAACTAAGGTTGTAAAAGAGATTGTGAATGCAGGATCTAAAGGAAGCCTGAAGGTAATCGGTAGAGCAGGAATAGGAGTAGATAACGTTGATATTGAAACAGCAGGAAAACTCGGGATTCCCGTTGTAAATGCTCCAACAGGTTCAACAATTAGTGTTGCAGAACTTACAATTACTCATATGCTTAGTCTTTCAAGAAATATAGCAAAAGCAGACAATACTATGAAAAAGGGAGAATGGGCAAAAAAACAACTTAGAGGGTCCGAACTATATGGTAAAACATTAGGTTTGATAGGAACCGGAAATATAGGTAAGCTCACAGGGAAAATTGCTAAATGCTTTGGAATGAAAATAATTGGATTTGACCCCTTCATTTCAAAAGAGGATATGATGAAAGACGGGATCGAAAAGAGGGAGGATTTAGGAAATCTCATCAGTAGTTCCGATTTTATTTCACTTCATCTTCCACATACTCCAAAAACTCATTATATTGTGAATAAGGATATGATTTCAAAAATGAAACCATCTGCATATATTATCAATTGTTCTCGGGGAGGAACAGTTGATGAAGAAGCCTTATTCAATGCTTTAAAAAATGGAAAGATTGCAGGTGCTGGAATTGATGTCTTTGAAAAAGAACCACCTCAAAATAATCCACTTTTGACACTGGAAAATGTAATACTAACTCCACATTTGGGAGCAAACACAAATGAAGGACAAATAAGAGCGGGAACAATTTGTGCAGAGCAAATCATAAAGGTCTTAGAAGGAAAAGAACCAGATTATTGTGTGAATAAAAAGTATCTACAATAGGAAAGAATATAATTATCTATGATATTTTGAAGTTCATATGAAAAATTTAAATAATATTGTTGATAAGATTGAAAAAAGTATTGATGACAAGGATAAAATTAGAGAGAAAGCCTTAAGATTATCACGAGAAATCATTATTAACTGTAGAAAATCTATTCAAAGTATTCATCAAAATTTAATGAAGGATGCGAAGAGCAATATAAAAAAAGCTTCAGATAAACTTGAGGTATTATATGGTATAACAAAAGAGCACCCCGATCTATATCATGCTGGTTTTGTTGAAAATGCAGCTCAGGAATTAGTTGAGGCTCATTGTCTATATAATATTATGAACGGAAAAGATTTACCTGACCCTGATGAAATAAAAACAACATATAGCTCTTATCTTTTAGGACTCTGTGATTTAGTTGGTGAATTGAGAAGAACGGCTTTGGATTCAATTAGAAAGGGAAAAGCAAAAAAAGCAGATGAAAACCTTAACATGATGGAAGAAATCTATGATGTTATAATCCGTTTTGATTATCCTTCGGGTCTTATTCCGATTAAGAAAAAACAGGATATGGTAAGAGGTCTAATAGAAAGAACTAGGGGAGAACTTGCTGTTGCAAGTTGTGAGCGGCGTATTGAATATCATACAGGTGAATTCAGAGGAATGCTAGACAGAGTTAGTGAAAATAAAAAGAAAACAAAAGATATAAAAAAAGACAGTGAAAATGATTTAGACATTGATGGAGTTTGGTAATTTTTATTTAATATTGGTTTTCTCCTTATGGTAAACGAAACGTTTATAAAAACCCTTTATATACTTCGCGAAGGGACGGATAGTATTCTATGAATGGTATAATAATTGAAAACATTGTGGCTAATGCAAAGATATCACAAGGCTTTAACATTGAAAATCTTGTAGAAAAGATTCCAGATTTTATCTATAATCCTGATGATTTCTTAGGTGCAACTTTTAAACTTGATGACCCGAAAACCGCTATTCTAATTCTATCAAATGGTAAAGTAATATGTACAGGTGCAACAAGGATAGAGGAAGTCGAAGTCTCAATTAGAAAATTAATTGAAAAAATGAAAAATGTAGGAATTGAAGTGGAAACAAATCCAAAAATTGAAACTCAGAATATAATTGTATCTACAGACTTAAACAAGGAACTAAATTTGAGTTTTATTTCAAAGAGTCTAATGTTAAAAAACGTAAATTATGAGCCTGATCAGTTCCCAGGATTAATTTATAATATGGATGAAATCAGAGCACTATTACTCATATTTAGCTCAGGTAAAATTGTATGTACAGGAGCAAAAAGCATTGAGGATGCATCCAAAGGTATTGAAATGATGAAAGAAAAACTATCATCAATTGGAGTTTTATGATTTAAGGAGAAGATAAATTATGCCAGAAGTAATTGTAGAAAATATTGTAGCGTCTACTTCTTTTGCAGATAAATTAGATTTAGACGTAATAGCACAATCATTAGAAGAAGCTGAATATGAACCAGAACAATTTCCAGGTTTGGTTTATAGATTAAGTGATCCTAAGACAGCAACACTTTTATTTAGAAGTGGAAAAGCAAATTGTACAGGTGCAAAAAATGTAGAAGACGTACGAAAAACCGTTGATATTATTGCAGATAAACTCAAGAAATTAGGTGTAGATGTTTATAAAGATTTGAAAATAGTAATCCAGAACATTGTTGCAATTTCAGATCTTGGAACAGAATTAAATCTAAACGAAGTTGCAATGGGTCTTGGTTTAGAAAATGTGGAATATGAACCAGAACAATTTCCAGGTCTTGTTTATAGGATTAAAGATCCGAAAGTTGCAATGTTACTTTTTGGTTCGGGAAAAATTGTATGTACTGGTGCAAGGCAAACTGAAGATGTTTCTTTAGCTGTTGATAAATTATCAGCAGAACTTAGTTCATTGGATCTTATTAGAAAATAAAATCCATTCTTTTTTTATTTTTTTATAATTTTTTCGGAAAACATTTTTTAACATGTTGTTTTTATGCCAACTGAGATTACAAATAAAATGGGGATTTTATGAAACTCAAAAAATTCATATTAATAGTTGCAATAATTACAATAATTAGTCCTTTTTATATGGAATCAACTTTTGCTATTTCAAATCCCGGTCAAATATATGAAGGAAATGAATCTTTATTTTATAGAAATGTAACAGTTTATGCTCCAGCGGTTGCAAGTACTGAAAATGGTTACGTTGGTGTAATATCCACAATAACTGTTACCATACAAAGCAACGGAAGTGGAAGAGTATTTGTTGACACATTACCTTTAACTGAAGTAGATATGCAAGGTTCTGCTCGTCTTGCTGTAAAAGTTGCTAGTGCTCTAGTAAAAAATGATGAAAATTGTGATGTTGATCCCTCAAAATTTGATTATTTTTTCGTTGTAAGAACTTCATCTCCAGTTATAGGAGGACCATCTGCTGGAGGAATAATGACTGTTGCCACAATTTCTCTTCTTGAAAATTGGGAAATGGACAATAGAACAGTAATGACTGGAATGATAAATCCTGATGGTAGTATTGGTCCAATTGGTGGAATTCCACAAAAAATTGATGCTGCCTATTCAGTTGGTGCAACACATTTTTTAATTCCCAAGGGTCAAGGAACTTATACTGAAATGGTAACAACAACAGTAAATGGATGGATTACAACAGTCAAACCTGTTTCCAGAAACATTGCAGATTATGCAATGGAAAATTATGGAATAACAGTTACTGAAGTTGCAGATATAAATGAAGCTCTAGGAAATTTCACTGGTTATAATATCTTATTTAATGAAACTGAAACAATAATTACTACAGATGATTACATAAATGCAATAAAACCACTAGCTTCAACTCTACTGGAAAATGCACGAAGTGAATATGCTAATGCAAGTTCAGAAATTGAAAATACAAGTATTCCAAACAATTATCCTAATTATTATAGATATGATTTAATTGATAGCTTGAAGGTGGCTGAGGACAATCTTAAAGAATCTGAAGAGGCATATGAAAATGAGACATACTATACTAGTACAAGTGAATCCTTCCAATCCTTAATTTACTCAAGATTTATTATATATACATGTGATTATTGGAATACAGATCAGGATACTTTTTTACAAGATTTACTAAATTCTGCAAAAGTAAAATACAATAATGCAGCATATCAAGCAAAAAATGCTGAGATTAATGGTTATATCTCTCTTCAGACTGTAGGAGCTGCACAACGAAGAGCAACCGAAGCAAAAGAAGAATTAGATAGTGCGGAAAGTTCTTTTAATAATGGACTGTTTTTATACACACAAGTTTTAGATTTCCTATACAAAATAGCTTTCATCTATGAAAGAAGCAATAGTATTGGATGGTGGATAAACATTGGATCAAATTTCAATGAAACTGGTGATCTTGATAAAGATATTCTTGATGATCTTGCATTAGAGTATATCGAGGAAGCACAACAAGCAACAATTTATTCAAGCATTATATTAAATGAAATAGGTTCATCCGGGGGTAACTCTGCAAATTATTTACCATTAGCTGAAGAATTATTGATATCAGCAAGAAGGAATCTGGAAAATGATTATCCAGCATTGGCATTTTTTGAAGCACTTGAAGCAACAGTTAGAGCAAATCTTGTTATTGAATTAATTGGATTTGAACCCAAAGACAAAATCGAAATTGCAAGCGAAAGTGCAAATAATAATATTGCAAAGAGTAGACAACAAGGAATAGAACCTGTACTTGCAGTTAGTTACTATGAATTTGCACATAGTTTAACAAATGATTCAGAATATGACAGTGCGTTATTGTATTTTAGATATGGTGGAATGATTGCAGGAGCTCTAGGACTAACAGAATTTACTGGAGGAACATCTTCAAGGTATGTTGGAATACCTGAAATATTTGAGCATTCAAGTCTTAATCTATTATTACAGAATTTAGGAATTGTAATCTCAATTGTAATTCTTGCTGGTGCCTTAGGTATAATAGTTGGAATAATAATAAGTGTTTTAGTTTTAAAAAGGGAAGAAAAGCAAATAAAAGTACAAGATAATCAATTATTTGAAATTAGAAATTTACAAAAAAATAATTATTTTTCAGAAAATGAAATTCCTAGAAGCATAAAAGATTATTACAAAAAGCAAAAATAAAGCTTTCAATTATAGGTTTTTATAATGCAAATAACTGCAGAACTATTAGAAAATAAAGTAATAATCAAAAAACCAAAAGATGTAGGTAGACTATATAATAAAAGTCATATCGGGAAAATAATAAGTGGTAATAATCTTGAACTTGATTTATTAGAAGCGGTTTTTTTATTAGGAGAAGGAAAAATTTTAATTTTTAAAAATAAGAAAAAAATAGATTTTGAAAAACTTACAAAAATTGCTGCAAAAAAAATTTCTGAATTTGAGGTAAAATATCATGCGTTCAAGGATTTAAGAAATAGAGGTCATGCAATAAAACTGTATGATAAGGAGAAAAATATTAATTTTTATAATTTTAATCAAACATTTTTTTTATCATCTTATTCAGAAAGAGACTTATTGGAAATTGACGAAGCAACAAAATTGGTTAAAAAGATTGAGAAGAAAAATAAAGAGTTCTGGTTAGGTATTTTAGATGAAGAAGGTGATTTGACTTATTATAATATGTCAATTTTAGATATTAAGGGAAAAAACAAAGAACATTCTTATGAAAAAACAAAAAGCATTTTATTAAAAGATAGAGTTGTAATTTTTGATAAAAAAGCATCTGAAAAATTACATGAAAAAGAGTTTTTTGGAAAACCATTTGGGGAAGGACTACAACTATCAATTGTTGAAGCTATATATCTTCAGGAAAAAAATGTAATTGAAATTTATTCGGTTGATGATAAAAGGATTACAAAAGAGGATTTATTAAAATTAGTAAAAGATCAACAGCCAGATATAATATTAAGATATTATGTTTTTAAGGATTTGAAAAAACGTGGACTTCTTGTAAAAACAGGTTTTAAATTTGGAGCTCATTTTAGGGCTTATTCAAAAAAACCTGGAGACACTCACGCTGAATATCTGGTTCACGTTGTTTCTAAAGGTTTTAAGAGTACATGGGCAGAAATAAGTAGAGCTGTTAGACTTGCTCATTCGGTTAACAAGGAAATTGCTTTTGCAAAAGTCGATAAAACAAAAATAGATTATATTAAATTTGGGCGCCTGCGGCCATAATTTTTTTATAATCATTTTGCTATTAGTGTGAATTGTTCGGGGAGGAAAAATGTTACAAATTAGATGGCATGGTCATGCATGTTTTGAAATTACAAATGATTTGACGTTAGTTACTGACCCACATGATGGAAAATCAATAGGTATTCCTGCACCAACTGTTTCAGGAGATATCATTTTGGTATCCCATGATCATTATGATCATAACAGTGTTAAGTCTGTTGAAAAGGAAAGCTCAAAGGTTGTCACAGATGGAAGAAAGAGAAATATTTCAAATATTGAAATTTTTGGTGTTGACTCATTTCATGATGAAGCAAAAGGAGCAAAGCGTGGAAACAACATAATGTATAAATTTAGTGTTGACGGAATAAAATTCTGTCATCTTGGAGATCTGGGTCATGATATAGATGATGATGCCGTAAAACAAATTGGTGATGTTGACATCTTGTTTATACCTATTGGGGGAACATTTACTGTAGATGATAAACAAGCATGGAATGTAATAAATAAAATTAGACCAAAAATCATTGTTCCAATGCATTATAAGATTGGTGGACTGTCTTTGCCTATAGCAGGAATCGATCCCTTTTTAGAGCAAGCAAAACACAAAGTAATTCATGTAGGTAATGAAATAGATATTGAAAAGGATGATTTACCAAAAGAAACCGAGATTTGGACTTTTACATTATAGTTCTATTTATTTTCAAAAACTTCTGGATTTATGCAGTTAGGAGGAATTTCACCTTTGAGTCCTGCAATCATATTTTCTGCAGCAATTATTGCCATTTTTGAACGGGTCTCAAAAGTAGCTGATGCAGAATGTGGTTGAAGGACTACATTTTCAAGTTTTTTAAGTTCTTCATGAACCTTTGGTTCATGTTCATAAACATCAAGACCTGCTCCAAATATCCATTTTTCTTTTAATGCTTTTACAAGAGCCTTTTCATCAACAACAGGTCCTCTAGAAGTATTAATTAAAACTGTATTTTTCTTCATAATTTTTAGTTCTCCTTCTGAAATCAAGTGATACGTATCATCTGTTAAAGGAACGTGAATTGAGATAAAATCAGATTTCTTTAATAATTCAACTAGTTCAACTTTTTTTGCATTTAATTTATTATCCAAAATCTTATTTACTTGTTCATCTGCATATAAAACATTCATATTGAATCCTTTACTTTTAAGTGCAAAAGCAGTTCCAATTCTTCCTGTACCAATTACTCCTAATGTCTTATTTGAAACGTCCTGACCAAGCATCAAGAGTGGTCCCCATCCGATATATTTTCCTGCTCGTGTATACTTATCACCTTCGACAATTCGTCTTGCAACAGAAAAAAGTTGAGCCCAGGCCATCTCTGCAGTTGTTTCTGTTAAAACTCCTGGAGTATTACTTACTGGAATTTTTCTTTTTGTTGCTGCTTTAACATCTATATTATCATATCCAACAGCATAATTTGAAATCATCTTCAGTTTCGGTTCAGAAATTATTATGTCCTCATCTATTGGGTCAGATAGTAAACACAAAAGACCATCTTTTCCTTTGAGACCTTTGATTATCTCCTCTTTTGTTGGAATTCTGTCATGGGGAAATAATTCAATCTCATAATCTTTTTTTAATATATTAAGTCCTGTTTCAGGTATTTTTCTAGTTATAAATATTTTCATAATTCTTACTCACCCAAATTGGATAATATGGTAAAGAAAAGAAATTATAAAGTTATTTCTAGTTCAAAATGATTTAACAGAGTGTACTAGAATCTCATTTATAATTGTACTAACATTTAACTTTCTTCCAATTTCAATAAGTTTTCCGTTTATCGAGTCAATCTCAGTTTTTTTTTCATTTATAACACTTTGAAGCATTGATGAATAGTTTTCTGATGTATTTTTAATAACTTCTTTTGTTTTAACAAAAATATCTGAAAATGTAATATTAATTCCATCAGCTCTTGCAATATTTACGGATTCTTCACATACTATTTCTAAAAGATTTTCAAGAATCGGATTTTTTATAAGATAACCATTTTTACATCTAAATAATGTAGTTAATGGATTAATACTAGAATTTATTATTGCTTTAATCCATATATCCTTTAAAATATCTTTACTAAAAATTGTTTCAATTCCAACTCGATTAAATAAATTTATAATATTTTCTAACCGTTTTGTTTTTTTGTTATTTAACTCCCCTATTATCGTAATACCTGTTCCTGTATGTTTGATAATACCTGGTTTTGAAAAAAAGGCACCTTGAGTAGTAATACCAGCAATTATTTTTTCAGAGTTTATATATTTAGAAATCCTTTCTATATTATCTAGTCCATTTTGAAGTGAAAGAATAATTGTATCATCTGAGATTTTCCTTTTTATTTGTATTATTGCTTTCTCAGTATCATATGATTTAACAGTTAAAATTAAAAGATCTGGTAAAAAAGAAATATTTTTAAGAGAGGATTCTGACCGGATTTTAACATTAAGATTTGTTTTTCCTTGAATTTTTAAACCATTTTTTTTAATAGCTGAAATATGAGGGTTTCTACCTATTAACAAAACATTATTTTTTTTAGAGAGCATTGCTCCAAATATTGAACCAATTGCTCCTGCACCAAAAATTATAATATTCATATCTATTATCCTATTAAATTTAATTTTCTTTTAATATCAATATCTTCCATTGCAATTAATGGATAAAGAACAGGTAAAGCTATTTGTCTTTTAAAATCCTTTATTTTATCTAAAACATTTTCAGATTGCCTAGAAATATTTAGACCTGAAACAATTGCCTCGCAATTATTTAAAGTAGCAATTTTGTTAATTTGTTCATAAATATTATCTTTATTTGAAATTTCAATAATTTTTGAATTTATAAACCAATAATCCATAAATCTTTCTAAAACATCATTTTTAATTTTTTTATTAACAAGAAAAATAGGTTTACAACCTCTATGGACTAAATACCAGGATGCAAGAATAGAATTTATTGAATCAATAAATGCAAGAATATTTCCTTGAGTGCCTATCGGCATTCCGCCATATCCTTTAATTTTCTCAATAAAAATATATGATTTATCATTTCTAATTTCAATAAATAATTCAAAGTCAGGATTTGTTAAATTAACATTTGCCTTAGTTTCATTTACAATTTCATTTCCAATTTTAACAGCAACATCTTGACTTGAAAAATCATGATTTCCAGTTCTATTAACTCTAATTGCAAAGGTTTTTTTTCTATCTAATTTTTCTTTTGAAAATAATTTTGTAATTTTTGATATTTCCTCTATTTTACTATCTGTTTCTATAGAAGGACTTATCGAAGTAATTCCAAAAACATTTTTTAGGACATTTAAACAATTTTCAATTTGATCAGAATAAATAAATATTCTGCCCCATTCCTTTCTCAACTTATTTTGAAGATTCTTAGTTTTTAATGCATTTTTAATATTATTTACTAAAATATTTTCAAAACGTTTACGAGTAACTTTTGCTTTTAATGCTATTTCTCCATATCTTACTATAATTAGTTTGTATTTCACAAATAACGAATTTACATATTATTACATTAATATTTTGTGAGAAAAACAGTATTAAGCATAATTTATTAAATAACCTTTGAAAGATTGAATAGCATGGGTTTAAATTGCCAGTTAATGTAAAGGTCAAGTTGATCATAAGCATGAGGTTTTGGTTGTCCATAATAATTTACAAATCCGTTTTGACCCGGAGGTAGAACATTAAATGCAATAGGGGGATCAGATATAGAATTAAAATCCCAAAGTGGCATTTCAGCTATCTGGTTATATGTCCCTCGGTCCATATTTGGCATATTAGGTGAAGGAAGGGCTCCTACTTCAGAAAAATATCTAATTTTTACAGGTGAAAGCCACTCTGATATGTTATCGGTACCAAAATCACTTTCTAATTTAGTCAAGGTATTATCTAATGCATTTACAATTGCGTTATTTCGAGTATTACCACCTAAATATTTTTTATATCTGAGTTTCAGCTTTGAATCCTCCCCTTGAAAAATGTGAAGCAATATACTATGGGTGTATTCTTCAACATCTTCCCCAAGTTCATCTAATAAAACCTCATCATATATTTCATTATACCATTCATTAAATATAGTTAATCCAGGATCATCATAAAATCCGTCTTTATTTTCATCATTAAAATAACAATCCCATTTCTCTAGAGCAGTTGTAACTTCTGGTGAAATACCGCCAACATCTTCAATTGCTTCAAGTAAAAATGGTTTGAAATATGTTGCATATGAATTATGATAAGCAACATTTTTACAAATATTTATCATATCCTCAAAAGTAATTTCATCATCTTCATCTAATAGCTGTTGAATTCTAACTACACTATGTCCTTCACCCCACATAGGTCCTACTTCAGCTTCAGCATAAGCCCAATCAGCACGGGGTTTATTGTTCCAATTTGCATAGAAACCTTCAATAGGATTTCTTGCTTGTGGCAAATCTTCAAATGGGACAATACCCTTCCACTCTTCTTTTCCAGTTCCGATCAATGGAAATCTATCATCAATCCTACGATGAAATAAACCAAATTTTGGACGTATCGGGTACCAACCTGCATGATAATATCCAATATCTCCATTTCTATCAGCCCAGAACCAATTATGAGAAGAAACAATTTTACTTACACCATCTTCAAATTCTGAAATATTTTTACATTCTTGAAAACTCATAACTCCTTCAAGAGTTAAATGCTCTTTTTTCCAGAATGTCATCTTTTGGCTAATTGCTATTCCACCAATAGGAGATTTCCATTGAATATCAAGAACAGGTCCATGAATAGTCCTATAAATTTCAAAATCATGTGGTACACCATTTGAATCATAAATAGTTTCAATTCTTTTTTCCATATCAAGCCAAGATTTATTAAAACGATATTTTGTTTTGTTAAAAGGATTTAAAATTTCAATATAAGTATCTACACCGTCTGATAATCCTGATGTAGTAGTCCAAGCTCCCCATTCACTAACACCAATTGCTATTGCTGGTCCAACCCCTGGAAAGGTCATACCAGTTGCGTTGATACCAGCACCATGCATACCAAGTTCAACAACAATCTGTGGAATTGAATGTCCCATTTGTGGACCACCTAATAAAAGCGGATTGTTGGTTGCAGATTTTGTGGGTGCTACAACCCAACCGTTACTTCCGAAATGATATAGTAAACCTAGTGATTCAGATATATTTTTATCTAAATTCTTTAATTCCATTATTTTCTCAGCTGATTTTAAAATACTTTTAGAGATAAGAGGAGGAAAATTTGAAATTCTAGGTTGTATAATTTCTTTGCTCCAATTTAGGGTTGTATCCGAACCAGGATCTATTTGAGGACAGACATCATTAAAAATCCTCCAACCATTTATTACTCCATTTAAATCCATTAGAGTTTTAAGTACGACTAAAAAAAGAAGTTCATTACCACCACCCTCACCCCAACGTCTAACCATCATCTGACCAATAGCTAATGAATCTTCCTCAGTCCAGTACTCAGGTAAAAGTCCTCTGTCTAAATATTCAAAGGGCATTTTATTTACCGGGTCAGCCAAAGCCTCAGAAATGTAAAGATTCATTCCGTCAGTATATGCTTCAAGCATTTCCTTATATGGAGATGATAACATTTTCAATAATTCAGTATTTTCTTGTTTACTATATCCAATTAATCTATTCAAATAATCATATTCAATCGTTGCTAATCCCATCTCAGCCATTCTTCCTGTTGCTTGGCGTCTGAAAACATCAGACTGCCAAAGTCTGTCTTGAGCAATAGCATAACCTGCTCCGAATGCAAGTCCTTCTTTACTATCTGAAAAAACATGAGGAACACCATAACCATCCCTAATAATTTGATATTCAAAGTTATTAAAAGATTTGATTTTAACTTTGAAATCTTCATTTATTCCTACCACATCTAATTTTGATATAGAGACCGGTGTTGAAAAAATTAAAATAACAAATATTAAATAAGTGAAAAAAATCATAATTTTATTTTTCATATTTTCCCCCAAATTTTTTTTTAATATAGAGATTGTTATTATGATCGTTTAATTTAAATGTTTGGTAAAAAATAAAATGTTTCTTATTATAAGTTAAAAATCATTTTTAGCTTTTTTTATTTTTTTTGATTAGTTACCTTAACCTTACCTTGATATC
>Ga0209536_100003490_pt1 | contig 25238 bp, 23 predicted proteins | sample DeeMarSeWOR28_12_FD_187461 | JGI IMG/M metagenome (GOLD analysis project Ga0209536, IMG submission 187461) | Marine sediment microbial communities from White Oak River estuary, North Carolina - WOR-2-8_12 (SPAdes) (version 2) | ecosystem: Environmental > Aquatic > Marine > Intertidal zone >...
CCCCCGCGTTACTGGCCGGCCACAGCCTTGGCGAATATACGGCGCTGGTTTGCGCCGGGGCCCTGGCTTTTCCAGACGCTGTCCGCCTAGTTGAGGAACGCGGCCGCCTCATGCAGGAAGCGGTGCCAGCAGAAGTTGGCGCGATGGCTGCCATTCTGGGACTGGATGACGACAGTGTTCGACAGGCCTGCGACGAGGCAGCTCAGGGCCAGATAGTGACTGCGGTGAATTTTAATTCACCCGGACAGGTAGTCATCGCAGGTCACAAAGAGGCTGTCGAGCGGGCAATGGACGTCGCGAAGGCTGGCGGTGCAAAAAAAACCCTTCTCCTGCCCGTCAGCGTGCCCTCGCATTGCAGTCTGATGCAGCCGGCTGCCCAGCGCTTCGCTGGCGCTTTGGCGAATGCGAATTTCCGTGCTCCCCGGATCCCTGTGATCCAGAATGCGGATGCGGCTCCGCACGACACGGTCGAGTCGGTCGTTGCGGCGCTGGCCCGCCAACTCTATAGTCCGGTGCGCTGGGTAGAGACGGTGCAGGCATTCAGTGCCCGGGGCATCAAACTCGTCCTCGAAGCTGGGCCAGGCAAGGTGTTGTCCAGTCTCAACAGACGAATTGACAAGACGCAGGAGGCGCTGCCTGTCTATGATCCCGATACCCTGCTCAAGGCACTTGATGCAGCCGCAACATACGCTTAGAGACATCTGAAAGGAGAATCTCATGTCGCTGGAACAGGAGATCGCGCTTGTGACAGGTGCCAGCCGGGGCATCGGTCAGGGAATCGCACTCGAGCTTGGGAAGCGCGGTGCACAAGTCTTTGGCACGGCAACGACGGACAAGGCGGCCCGGTCAATCGACGATGCCTTTCGTGAAGCCGGCATCCGGGGAACCGGCATGGTGCTGGACGTAACCGATTCGATATCCATTGAAACCCTGATCAAACGGATCAATGAGCAGATTGGTGCACCAACGATTCTGGTTAACAATGCCGGCATCACGCGGGACAATCTTCTGTTGCGGCTGAAAGATGAGGACTGGGAGGCGGTACTGAATACCAATCTCGGCTCGGTCTTTCATCTCAGCAAGGCCTGCCTGCGCGGCATGATGAAAGCCAGGCACGGACGCATCATCAACATCGCATCTGTCGTTGGATTAACTGGCAACCCGGGACAGACAAATTACGCCGCAGCGAAGGCCGGCATGCTGGGCTTTACGAAGTCCCTTGCCCGCGAGGTCGGTTCACGCAACATTACTGTCAACGCGGTTGCGCCCGGTTTCATCGATACAGACATGACGCGCGCCCTGGCCGAAGACCAGCGCAACGCGCTTCTGGTCAACATACCGTTGGGGCGACTGGGTGACGTGAGCGACGTCGCGAATACCGTAGCTTTTCTGGCTTCGCAAGAGGCGGGCTACATTACCGGCCAGACCGTCAATGTCAATGGCGGCATGTTCATGGCATGAGCATCTGGGTCCGGAGAAAGCCATTTCCTTAAGCCGACGTTTTCTAAGCTAAAATTTCTCTAATTCATGCAGTCAGACTGGTGCAGAGCTACCTATACCAGCGGAAGTCGATTACGGGGTCGAATGTCGTGTTTGACTGACTGGCATGATCTCTGACTTTTCAATAAAATACCGACCGCAGCCGCTGCTGCCCGATATCTCTGGAGGACAAGACGATCATGAGCAACATCGAAGAACGTGTGAGGAAAATCGTAGTTGAACAACTCGGTGTCAATGATGATGAAGTCACCACTAACGCATCGTTCGTCGATGATCTTGGTGCCGATTCTCTGGATACTGTCGAGCTGGTCATGGCACTGGAGGAAGAGTTTGAGTGTGAAATCCCGGATGAAGAAGCCGAGAAAATCACCACCGTGCAACAGGCTATTGACTATATCAACGCCAACGTCGGTTGATTGCTCGCAAATCTGAGAAGGCGGCCGCTGCCACAGTTGTGGTTGCGGCGTTTTTCTTTCCGGGCGGCGATTCTCTAAATTCTCTATATATGCGCATGTACGTGACTGGAAGGGTGCGGACAATTGGCTAAGCGACGCGTCGTGGTTACAGGACTTGGGCTGGTCTGCCCAATGGGCCTCAATGTCAAAGATTGCTGGGAAGGGATTCTTGCGGGACACAGTGGAATCTCACCGGTCGATACGTTTGATACATCTGCATTCGCGGTGCGGTTTGCAGGTACCGTGCGGGGATTCGATGTCAGCCGTTACCTGTCTATGAAAGAAGCCCGCAAGATGGATCCCTTTGTCCATTACGGTATTGGTGCAGCCAGCGAAGCACTCTCAGATTCGGGCGTAGAGATTACCGAAACAAATGCGACGCGCATTGGTGTCATGATCGGTTCCGGAATCGGAGGACTGGGGAGTATCGAGAAGGCGCACGAAGCCTTGCTTACAGGTGGACCACGCAAGATTTCGCCCTTTTTCGTACCCAGCAGCATTATCAACATGGTGGCCGGCAATCTATCCATCATGTATGGATTGAAAGGACCCAATATTGCGATCGTTACTGCCTGTACGAGTGGTACGCATAGCATTGGAGAAGCGGCCCGGCTGATTGCCTATGGGGATGCGGATGTCATGATTGCCGGCGGCGCAGAGGCGGCAACAACGCCTTTGGGCCTAGGCGGATTTGCTGCGGCGCGGGCACTTTCGACCCGCAACGACGACCCCCAGACGGCCAGCCGCCCATGGGACAAGGACCGGGACGGTTTTGTACTGGGAGATGGTGCCGGCATACTGGTACTCGAAGAGTACGAACACGCGCGGGCGCGCAGTGCCAACGTCTATGCTGAAATCGCTGGCTACGGCATGAGTGCCGATGCCTACCACATGACACAGCCTTCCGAGGGTGGTGACGGAGCCATGCGTTGCATGTTGAGTGCCCTCAACGATGCCAAGCTGAATGTAGAGGATGTCCAGTACATAAATGCACATGGCACCTCTACACCAGCAGGCGACATAGCCGAGACGCTCGCAATCAAACGCGCGTTCGGTAATCATGCAAATCGGCTCGCAGTCAGTTCCACGAAATCCATGACCGGCCATCTGCTGGGCGCCGCCGGCGGCATCGAAGCAGTCTTTTCCGTGCTTGCCATACGAGACCAGGTCGCGCCACCGACCACCAACCAGTTTACGCCGGATCCGGAATGCGATCTCGATTACGTTCCCAACACGGCGCGCGCGATGCCCATCAACGTTGTGATTTCGAACTCCTTCGGATTCGGCGGTACCAACGGGAGCCTGGTGCTGCGCAGGCTCGCATAGCCAGGCGCAAGCTGCGCCGCCATTGGTATTAGTAGTGTGCATCTCTGGCGCCTAGCGTTCAGTTGCAACTGCGCGAGGCCTTTTCACCGCGTTATTCGCATGTGTTCCAAAGTTCCAGCCGGGGTCCGACATCCCGCCAGGCCGATTCTGTCGGATACTCCGGCGACACCCTGTCACTGGGATTTCTCTGCCAGGTGGCTGAACCCGCATGTTGTGGCTTGCAACATGACGGTGGTCTGGGCGCTCATCACGCCCGAGGGACATGGGCGAGGTCCTGGGCTCCGGAATCACCAGACAGAACTTTCGCCTTCACAGTGCATGGCGCGCGTATGTCAGCCACAAGCCTGCCTGGCTGGCTGGACCAAGGCTCAATCTGCTGGACATAGCTTGGCACCTTGCCCGTTACGCCGGCGGCAACATCCTTGACATGAGACCAATACCCGGATTTTATTATCGGTTCAGGCTATGGCCGTCTGTTGTTAGTTATTGAAAGGAATCTGGCATATCTGTCATCTTGAACCGATATCTGTACCATGTATCCGCGGGTCATCTTGCGGCAGGAAGGTCCGGAACAGTTTTTTTAAGCCACGTCATGAAAACGCTACGGTATCTGCCCTGTCGCTAGTTCACGAGATGGATATTGATAGGCAAAAAGCGGTACTGGTAAATGGCCGACAACAAGAGGTTGTGTCGGTATGCGACCGCGGCTTGCTTTACGGAGACGGGGTCTTTGAAACCCTTGCTGTCAAAAGCGGCAAAGCGCTTGAATTCGCCTGGCACTTGGAGCGTCTGGCGCTTGGCTGTAGGCGCCTGGCAATACCCTGTCCGGCGGAGGAAGTCCTGCAACGTGAGGTCGATCAACTTTGTACCGGCCAGACACAGGCAATTTTGAAGATTATTGTTACCCGGGGAACAGGCGCTCGTGGTTATCTGGCACCCAGGAAGCCGGAAGTCACACGCATAGTGTGCCTGTCCCCCCGGTCTGATTTTCCTGCCAGCTTTTACCGTGAAGGTGTCAGGGTGCGTTGTTGCCGGCAACGGCTATGTGACAATCCTGCGCTGGCGGGTATCAAACATCTCAACCGCCTCGAGCAGGTGATGGCCCGGAACGAGTGGCACTATCCAGAGGTTGCAGAGGGATTGATGTGTGATTATGCAGACAATGTCATAGAGGCAACTGCCAGTAACATATTCATTGTTGACGCCGGTATTCTGCAGACTCCCGACCTGTCGAAAGCCGGCGTCGAGGGTGTCATGCGTCGTCGCATCCTGCAACTTGCACGGGAGACGGGGATAAAAACTCAGATACTTCCAATCCCCCTGCAGAAGCTGCAGGACGCTGACGAGATATTTCTATGTAACAGCCTGATCGGCATATGGCCGGTACGGCAGATTGGCAAAATGCGCTTTGGGGTCGGCCCGATAACCCGCCGATTACTCTATGCGGCCAGGTCATACTGCGCCATTGACATACATGTGCCGACATAACTCAAACCATGAACGCCGTTCAGTCTAAGAGTTCAGGATTCCTTGCCGGCATGTTCACGCTGGCTGGTGTGCTGCTTGTCGTTGCGTCGCTGGTATTTGCCTGGCTTGTATTTGAATATCGCGCGTTTACGGACACGCCACTGGAGTTGCCAGCATCAGGCTTCACGATTGAGATTGCACCAGGGTCCTCCTTGCGCACAGTCGCGAGGGAACTGCGCAGACAAGGCTTGCTGGAGCATCCGCGCTTCTTTGCCTGGCTCGGTCGGCAGACCGGATTCGCCTCGCGAATCCACGCCGGCGAATACCGGGTCGAGCCTGGAACGACGCCACTTAAGCTGTTGGAACAACTGGCCGGCGGAAAAGTAATCCAGCACAGCTTGACTTTGGTGGAAGGATGGACGTTTCGGCAGGTACGAGAGGCCTTGGCCGGTCAACCGGCGTTAGAACACCGCCTTGAAGATCTCTCTGACGCGGAACTGATGTCACATCTGGGCCACCCCGATGAACACCCAGAAGGCCGGTTTCTGCCGGATACCTACCATTTTCCACGCGGGACCTCAGACAGCGATTTCCTCAAACGCGCCTACGATGCCATGGAAGACCGGCTCTCCCAGGAATGGGAAGGGAGAGAAACCGGGCTTCCGCTGAAAGATCCCTACGAGGCCCTGATACTGGCCTCAATTATTGAAAAGGAAACCGCGCGGCCCGCGGAACGTGCTGAAATTGCGGGGGTCTTCATCCGCAGGCTGCAGCGAAACATGCGCCTGCAGACCGACCCAACCGTGATTTACGGAATGGGATCCGCCTATGACGGGAACATTCGCGCCCGCGATCTGCGCACAGACACACCTTACAATACCTATACCCGCGCGGGCCTGCCGCCAACGCCCATCGCAATGCCAGGTAGCGCATCCGTCCATGCGGCCTTGCATCCTGCGCCCGGCGATGCGCTCTATTTTGTCGCGCGCGGTGATGGCAGTCACGAGTTCTCCAGCTCGCTCGAAGCTCACAACAAGGCGGTCCGGGACTACCAGCTCATACCGAATTCGAGGAGCAGTAAATCGCGTTAAGCTCATGCGTCGCGCGAAGTACGTTGCAGCGACAGTGCCACGTAGGGAAGTCGATGAAAGGCCGGTTCATTACAGTCGAAGGCGGGGAAGGGGTCGGCAAGACCACCAACCTGCAGTTCATCAAGGCTTTATTGGAGAAGGCAGGCAATAAAGTGCAAGTTACCCGCGAACCGGGGGGTACGGAACTGGGGGAATCGATCCGGAAGCTGCTGCTCAACCCTGACAACAAGGGAATGGCTGCAGATACCGAGCTGTTACTGATGTTTGCAGCGCGTGCCGAGCACCTTGCCAAACTCATACGGCCGGCACTTGAAACAGGTCAGTGGATTCTCTGCGATCGCTTTACGGACGCAACCTATGCCTATCAGGGCGGAGGACGCGGTGTATCTGCCGAACGTATTCGTCAACTCGAAAACTGGGTGCAGCAGGGTTTAGCGCCGGATATGACGCTTCTGCTGGATGTCCCTGTTAAGCTTGGCTTACAACGTGCCAGCGAACGCGGTTTTCCGGACAGATTTGAGCAGGAGGCCCAGGCATTTTTCGAACGTGTCCGGGCGAGTTATCTGGAGCAGGCTAGGCTGGAGCCATCTCGATATCGGGTTATCGATGCGTCGCGCCCCTTGCAGGAGGTACAGGATCAAATAGCACACGCACTCAGCGACTTCGTCACCGTGGCTCGTTGAGGAAAGCATTTCTTAAAAATATCAAATACTACACTGATGATGCGTCTATCATAAAAAATGCAGAATCTTGCGTCTGAATTTCTGCCTTGGTGGGAAGATGCGTGGCGTCGCCTCTGGGATCGACACCTCGGCAAGACCTTGCCACACGCTATCCTGATCACAGGTGGCAATGGGCTGGGAAAGCCTCTGTTTGCGTGCCGGTTCGCGCGGGCACTTCTCTGTGCGCGGCCAGGCATTGACGGCGGGGCGTGTGGGACCTGCAGTGCCTGCAGGATGTTGGCACGCAGTGGTCATCCTGACCTGCACCGGGTAACCCCCCCGGCGGACAAGCAGCAGATCGTCATTGATCAGATTAGGGACCTGACAGCTAATCTGGAGATGAAGAGTCATGCGGGAGGATTCAAAATCGCCTTGATTCATCCCGCCGAGCGCATGAACATGGCAGCAGCCAACAGCCTGCTAAAGACCCTTGAGGAACCCACCGATAATACATTATTGCTGCTGGTGTCAGAACGACCAGCGCGGCTGGCCGCAACCATACGCAGCCGATGTCAGGTCTGCCACCTTGTGCCACCAGCGACGGATCAGGCCGTAGCATGGCTTGAAAACAAGCTGGGTAACCAGCAATCGGTCAAGGTACTTTTGCGGCTGGGCGCCGGCGCGCCACTTCAGGCACTGCGGCTCGCCGAAGGAGATATCCTGGAGCAGCGCAAAATGTGGATCGCGGAACTTGCAGCGATACGGGAGGACCGGGAAGATCCTGTCCGAGTAGCCGCCGAATGGAGCGCGGTAGCAGCGAAACTGGCACCCTTGCACTGGTTCGGTGTCTGGCTTGCTGACATGATTCGCTGCCAACAAGCGCCGGCTGCGAAATTGCGAGATCCTGATCTGCGTGACTGTCTGCAGACACTCGGCCGATCCGTAGGGCCAGCAACCTTGCACCGTTTGCTGCAAAGGGTTTGGGAGGCACTGCGTCTTTCCGAAACTGCACTGAATCGGCAACTGCTGATTGAGGACATCCTGATCGATTGGGGTCAGGCGAAAATAAGGGGGTAAATCTAGATGAAAGGTTCGCGCCAGGGAATACTCTCACTTACGATCAGGGACAAAAGCGCGCTTTATGCCGCCTACATGCCGTTCGTCAAGAACGGGGGGCTGTTTATCCCAACAAACAAAAACTACCGGCTTGGTGATGAAGTCTTCATGCTGCTTACCCTGATGGATGAGACAGAAAAACTGCCCGTTGCCGGCAAAATTATCTGGATCACGCCGAATGGTGCCCAGGGAATTCATGCCACCGGCATCGGCGTCCAGTTCAGCGATCAGGATGGTGGCATTGCTCGCAATAAGATCGAGACCTATCTGGCCGGGGCGCTGGGTGCCGATCGGCCCACCCATACCATGTAATCGGCAAAGGACAAACTATTGAGAAGGCGGTTTTTCGCCTTCTGGAAGCTCGTCATCCAGTTCAAAGAACTTCGGCGGTGGCGGGTTGCCATCGTAGATCAGGAATTCGCGATGCTGCAGGTAGGCTTCGCGGGTAAACAGATACGGATCCAGCGCGGCTGTGTCACGAAAACGAATCGCCCCGGAAGCGCGAACACGAGCGTCAACAATATTGACAGCAATCAATGGAGTCGTAACATTGGCTCCCCAGAGATAGTGCGCAAGGTTTGTCAGGTAGTCAACGGGAATCCCGAGCGAATCCCGGAAAGTGTAAGGCCCAAGGAGCGGCCACACGATATATCCGCTTTGCTTCCAACCCCATACCCCGAGGGTCTGCCCGAAATCCTCGTTGTGCTCTTCCAGACCCAGCCCCGAGGCGACATCAAACAGGCCCGCCACACCCATGGTTGTATTCACGGCAAAGCGACCGGTATCCGAAAGTCCCTGGAGGACCTTGCCCTGGAGAAAATCGTTGAGGATGACGTTCAGGTAGCGGATATTATCGAAAAAGTTCGATACCGAGTTGCGGACCGGCTGCGACGTAACCTTCACGTAGGCATCTGCGGTTGGCTTGAGAACCTTGCGATCGAGTGCATCGTTGAAATCGTCGACATCCCGATTCCAACTCTCCAGCGGGTCGATCTCATCCGACTCGTCCAAGGCCACAGTGGCACAGCCCTGCAGGCCGAACAACATAAGTGCGCAAAACAGAACCAAAAGTCTACTGGAGGTTTCCATCGTTACCTTTTGTTATTTGGTGTTTTATCCCTGACACATAACGAGAATACGCTAGCTATAGATTTACGAAACACTTACTGCTGCGTGATTGTACCAAATGATCCCCATCTGTCACGCGGCGCGGTTACTCCTCGACATGCACAGGGCGCGGGCGACGGTTTTCATCAACTGCGACGTAGGTCAATATCGCTTCCGTCACCTTGATGTGTTTGACCTCCTCGCGCTCGCGCTCAGCGAAAACCTCGACACGCACCGTAATTGATGTGCGACCAACATTTACAATATCCGCATAGCAGCTGATCAGATCACCGACAAAGACCGGCTCATGAAACTGGAAGGAGTTGACAGCGACAGTTACTACGCGACCTTTCGCCAATCGATGGGCGGGAACGCTGCCCGCGATGTCGACCTGCGTCATTATCCACCCACCGAAGATATCGCCCGCCGCATTCGTATCCGCTGGCCGCGCCATAACCCGGATCATGGGCTGGCATCCATACCCTGGCAAAGCCGCGCTTTCTGTCATTGGGTTCGATTCATCCGTCAATGGCCACTATACATTTCATCTATTACATTACTGAAGCGCTCCAGGATCCGGCGCCGGCGCAGCTTCATGGTTGGCGTTATCAGACCTTCGTCAATGGTCCAGGGATAGCGCAGGCAAGTCACATGACGTATCTGGGCATAGCCTGGAAACGCTGTAATCCTGCCCACGAGTCGCTCCAGCATCGCTGCACCAACATGGCTGTCGTTTAGCACTTCCGGATCATCGGCTACCACGCCCAGCCGTTTCGCTTCTTCCGCCCACATTTCTTGATTGAGTACCACTAGTGCCGAAAGGTACGGCCGGTTATCCCCCACAACCATGACTTGCTCGAAAAGAGGGTCCATGGCGATAGCCATCTCCATGTCGGCAGGCGGCACCTTCTCACCAGTGGCGAGCACCAGTATCTCCTTGAGCCGGCCAGTGATATAGATATGATTGTCCTCGATGCGAACCTTGTCACCAGTATGTAGCCAGCCCTCGTCATCGATCATCTCCGCGGTTGCCTTGGGATTGTCCCAGTAGCCCAACATGATCCCATGCCCCCTGACCAGGAGTTCCTGATTCTCGCCGACTTTCACTTCGACTCCGGGAAGCGGAACACCGACACTTGCGGGCTGGTTATCGTCGGGTGGATTCGCGGCAATCACCGGGCTCGTCTCCGTGAGCCCGTACCCCTGCAGCAACCGAAGTCCCAAGCCAACGAAGAGTCGCGCCACCCCCTCGGACAGCGGCGCACCACCACACACCGCGATGCGCATGCGCCCGCCGAGTTTCGCCATAATCTTGCCCGCAACAAGCCTTTCAAGAAGCGGCCACAACAACATTGAGGGATTCCAGTTGCCGCGCCCCTGGGCGCGCTCGAACCGCGCCCAGCCTATCTTAACGGTCATCTCAAATAATTTCCGCGCCGCTGGCGGCTTCTCCTGAAGCTGTGCGTAAATCTTGTTATACACACGTTCGAAGATCCTGGGCACCGAGATCAGAATCGTGGGGCGCACTATTAGCAGATCATCGGCCAGTTCCGGAATCGAGCGATTATAGGCGACGCTTGCGCCTGCCATCATGGGCAGGTAGTAGCCGATTGTCCGTTCGAAGGTATGTGAAAGTGGTAAAAATGACAGGAACAAATCTTCCAGGTAGATCGCACAGAGCTTCTGACTGGCATAGGCATTGTTGAGGATATTGTCGTGGCTGAGCATTACACCCTTGGGGCGCCCCGTTGTGCCTGATGTGTAAACGATCGTAGCCAGTTTATCGGGTGCTGAGTCATGCCGAATAAGCTCAGCAGATTCGGATGACACCCACTCCGTTACTGCGGTCAAACGCGATTCAAGCGCGCTTTTGACCGGCTGCATAGTCACAATGCGCGTCAGGAATCCGAGTTCATCACGAACGGTAAGCAGTTCATTCCACTGATGTTCACCTTCAATGAACAACAGCTTTACGCCCGCATTTTGCAGAATATAGGCCACGTTCTCCGGCCGATCCTCGGTATAGAGCGGCACTACCACCAGCCCGCAACCGAGGGCAGCCTGCTCGAACATCACCCATTCCCGGCAGTTATGCAGCATGATAGCGACACGGTCACCGGGCTCCAGCGCCTCCTTGAGCATAGCAGCCTGCCAACGCGCGACTTCGCTGGCCATCTCAGACCAGGTCATGTCGGTCCACTGGTCAGTGGCCCTATCATACTGGCGGTAGGCAACCCGTTTGGGAGTCCTTCGAACACGCTCACGAAACAGGCCGGCGAGCGTTCCCGCAGCCTCGGGACCAACGACGTCATAGGTATCTGTACCGCTTAGTTTCTTCCTCATAGCCATCCTTCCTTGGCATGTTCCCATCCCGGATCGGGCGAGAATCGCGGACCGTGCCGCTCCTGCAGCTCTCCGAGACGTTGTTTTAGGCGGGCGGCCCCCGTCTCGTCGACATAGTGCAATGGCCCTCCGCGGAAAGGTGCGAAGCCGCTGCCGTAGACCATTCCCGCATCGAGTAAATCGTTATCCGCGACCACGCCCTCACGCAGACAGGCGACTGATTCGTTCACCATGCGCAGAACCATTCTATCGATCAAATCCGCGGGCGGACTGTAGCTGCCCGGAATCTTTTTCCTGATCGGCTTTCCCTTATGGTACTCATAGAAACCGGAGCCACTTTTCCGTCCCAGACGCCCCTCGCCGACAAGTCTTTCCAGACGTTCCGGCACTGGAAAATCCATTTGCTCGCACAGAATTCGGGCAACGTGCAGGCACACATCCAGTCCGACGGTGTCAGCAAGTTCCACTGGCCCCATTGGCATTCCGAAACGTCGCGCAGCCTGGTCGATAATCGGCGCCGGCACGCCCTCGGATTCAAGCACAACGGCCTCGAGGAGATAAGGCATCAGGATACGATTAACCAGGAATCCGGGCTTACTGATCACGGGCAGTGGCAGACGATCAATAGCCCGGGTGAAAACCACCGCCTTGTCGACTATGCTTTGGTCGGTCCCGGTCCCACGCACCACCTCGACCAACTGCATCTTAGCGACCGGATTAAAAAAGTGCAGCCCCACCAGACGTTCGGGTCTGGCAAGCACCGGCGCCAGTTCTTCAAGCGGAATACTCGAGGTATTCGTGGCGAGGATCGCCGAATCCTTAAGGCGCGGCTCAAGCGCGCGGTATAAGTCCTGTTTCGCTGTCCTGTCTTCGAAGATCGCCTCGATGACGACATCTGCTTTCTCGACGGACATCCCGCGGTGATCGGCCATAAGTCGATCCAGAGCCTCGTTAACTTTATGGCGAACTTTCAGTTTCTGCTGAAAGAGACTTGCGGCGCGTCCGATTGCGGGCGCAATCCGCTCGGGCGACTGGTCCTGAAGCGTTACTGAGAAGCCTCGCAGCGCACACCATGCTGCGATATCGCCACCCATCACACCGGCACCAACAACATGCACATGGCGGGCTGGAAATTCGGCATCTCGGCCCAGCGATTTCAACCGCTCCTGAAGGAAGAAACACCGCACCAAATTCTGCGCAGTCTGACCTGTAATCAGACCTGCAACCGACTCCGCTTCCGCCGCCATCATGCGATGTGGACTGTCAGCATGCCGGAGCCACAGATCGATCAGCGCATAGGGCGCCGGATAATGCTCCTCTCGCGCCCGCGGACGAACCTGGCGCCGCAAAACCGATGCCAGGAGTGGACGCACGAATCGCTGATTGGTCAAGCGCGCGGAAAAAGCAGGTCGATGGGGTCTCGGAGCATCCTTGATCATCCGCACAGCGGCAGTCCGCAACTGCCGGTCAGGTACGGCATGATCCACGACACCCAACCGCGCCGCCTGACGACCAGACACGGTTCGACCGGTAAGCATCAGGTCCATCGCTTTAAGCGCACCGATCAGCGCAACGAGCCGTACACTGCCCCCAAACCCCGGATGAATTCCCAGCCGCACCTCGGGCAGTCCCAGCCGGGTTTCCACATCATCGCGTGCTATGCGATAGCGGCACGCTAGCGCCAGTTCGAGTCCACCGCCCAGACAGAAGCCATGTATTACGCACGCGGTGGGGAAGGGCAGGGTGGCCAACTGATCGAGTACATGCTGCCCCCCCTGGATCAACTCGAGCGCTTTTTCTTTTGACTCCATCGGCGTGAACGCTCGCACGTCTGCACCGGCGAAGAAACCGTTCTTCTTATCCGAGAGAATGACCAGGCCACGAGGCTTTTGGCTTTTTAGTTCCACCAGGAACTGTTCGAACTGCACAAGAACGTCAGCCGACAACACGTTGGTGTGAGTACCCTGATTGTCAGCATGTAGCCATGCGATATTCTCGGCGTCCGTTTCAAGATGCCAGTGAGAAACGCCTTCCATCATGCCGTTTCCTCCATCTCAACAAGCATTGCGCCACCCTGGCCGCCGCCGATACACAGACTTGCGACCCCGCGCCGCGAGCGGTTCCGCCTGAGGACGTGAAGCAAATGCAACACAATGCGCGCACCGCTCGCTCCGACCGGGTGGCCCATACTTACTCCACCCCCGTCAACATTGAGCCGTTCCAGGTCGATGGGTGCGAAGCCACGAGTGCAACCGAGCTGCTCGCGACAATATTCGTCATCCTGCCACGCGCTCAGGCAGGCCAGAACCTGGGCTGAAAACGCCTCATTGATCTCCCAGTAATCGATATCGCGACTATCGAATCCGTGCTGCGCCATTAATGCTGCCATGGCGTGCACAGGCCCGAGCCCCATCTGGGCAGGGTCGAGTCCTGCCCACCGACTGTCGATAATTCGTCCGAGCACCGGCAAGTCATAGCGGCGAACGGCATCTTCAGAGGCAAGAACCAACCAGACCGCACCATCGGTCACTTGCGCGCTGTTGCCGGCAGTGACCATGCCGAAAGGGCGGTCGAACACCGGCTTCAGCTTCGCGAGTTTTTCTACACTGGTATCGCGGCGCAGGCCGTCATCCTGATCATAGAAGCGACCTTCGCGGTCATAGATCACCTCAATCTCATTCATATAAGCTGCGTCCTGCGCCGTCGAAAGCCGCTGGTGGCTGCGCGAGGCGTATTCGTCAAGCTGTTCGCGTGACAGCCCGTAACGATGCGCAAGAATCTCTGCCGTCTGCCCCATTGACAGACCTACCACCGGATCGGTCAGTCCGCGTAACAGTCCGACTATCAACTTGAAATGGGCGGGCCGCAGCGCGGCCAGGGCTCGCACTCGTGCAGCGAAGGTACGCGCGCCACTCCAGGCACTGAGCCAGCCCACCATCGTGTTGCCGAGAAGCACCGGTGCGTGGCTCATGGCCTCAATGCCACCGGCAAGCACCAAGTCGGAGCGCCCCAAGGTGATGTTGCGGGCGGCAGTATCCAGTGCCTGCATGCCGGACCCACAGTTCCGCTGAACGGTAAAGGCGGGTACCCGTTCGCCACAACCCAGCCGCAGAGCAGCCACCCGCGCGATGTTGGCTTCATCCGGGCCCGGCATCACACAACCAGCGATGACTTCGTCAAAGGCGTCTGCCGGGAATGGCTGACGGGCGAGGAGTGGCCGGCCTGCTGCTACCGCCAGTTCGGCGGCGGTAAAGGGGCCAGGTCTACCGCGCGCTTTCAGAAAGGGAGTTCGGCAGCCGTCGATTACAAAGACTGGCCGGCCACCCCGTGCGAGAGTGGACTGCTGTTCCATGACCTGGTCTCCTTGGATAAGGCGTCGGGCATAAAGGCATCCACCTGAATGACGTCGCGACGTGCGGTTACCGCGGCCCGAACCTGGTTTGCCTCCTCGCGACTCACAATTCCGGCCTGCATGGCGGCATCAGACGCGGCCTCGGGATCACCCCGATCCAGCTGTCCGTTTTTCATGGCCGCGCGGATCTTTGTTAATACCGGCTCTGCCAGTGATACCTTGAGGAAGGCATCTTCGAGACGACCAACGGGCTCAGACAGATCCTCCGGCAAGTACAGGCCTGCAGTCAGTCGGTCTCTGGTGTCACCCGGCTCAAGCACGATTCTTGCCACCTTTTCACCGAGTTGGTCGTCGGGGCCACGGAAACGGCGTCCCCACGGGAACAACAACCCACGGATTGCACGCCCGACCAGAGGATTCGGGAAGTTATCCAACAAACCATACAGGCCTTCCTGAATCTCGTACAAACAGGTTTCCGATGCCCAACGCATCAAAGGCTCATCGGCCTCCGGACATCCTTGATCGTGGTAGCGCTTGAGAACCGCACTGCCCAGATAGAGGTGACTCAAGGTATCACCCAGTCGTGCGGACAAGCGCTCCTTGCGTTTTAACGCTCCACCAAGCATCAGCATCGTCACATCGGCCGCGAACGCAAACGCTGCACTCATATGCGTAAGGGCACGGTAGTAGGGTGCAGAGGCATCGCGCACGGGCGCGGCAATGAAACGGCCAGCGGTGAGTGCATGGAAAAACGCTCGGCTGGCATTTGCGAGCACCATGCGCACATGGGAAAACAGGGCGCGATCGAATTCACGCACGCCGCGGTTCTCGTCACTGTCGAGGGCTGATTGCATCTCGGTGAAGATATAAGGATGGCACCGCATGGCACCCTGCCCAAAGATGATCAGGCTGCGGGTAAGAATGTTCGCGCCTTCAACGGTAATGCTGATCGGAACCGCCTGATAGACACGCCCCAGATAGTTACTCGGTCCGAGACAGATTCCGCTGCCACCCTGGATATCCATGGCATCATTGACCACGCCGCGCATACGCTCGGTCAAGTGGTATTTCGCAATCGCCGAAATAACTGAAGGTCGCTCGCCGGTATCCAGCGCCGTGCAGGTTAATTCGCGCACAGCGTCCATAAGGTAGGCATTACCCGCGATCCGCGTCAGAGCCTCCGCCACGCCTTCAAAATGGCCAATGGGCATCTTGAACTGCTTGCGCACGGCGGCATAGGCACCGGTGGCACGACTGGCGAACTTCCCGGCGCCCGTTGCAAGGGCGGGCAGAGAGATCGAACGTCCATCGGCCAGACATTCCATCAGCATGGTCCAGCCCTGGCCGACCCGGGCAGGACCCCCGATAACCCAATCCATCGGAATGAAAACATCGTGACCCCGATTGGGGCCGTTCTGAAAAGCCAGATTCAGAGGAAAATGTCGATTTCCAATCTCTATGCCGGGTGTGTCCGTTGGAATCAGCGCGAGCGTAATACCAATATCCACGCGGTCACCCAGGAGGCGGTCTGGATCGTACAGTTTAAAGGCCAAGCCAAGCACCGTCGCGACCGGACCCAGCGTAATATAACGTTTCTCCCAATCCAGGCGGATGCCAAGCACGTCATCTTGTCCGTCAAAACGGCGGCGGCACACAATGCCGGTGTCGGGAATCGAACTGGCATCTGATCCGGCCTCAGGCCCCGTTAGTGCAAAACAAGGGACATCTTGACCGCGAGCCAGACGCGGCAGGTAGTGGCGCTTTTGTGCCTCGGTACCATAGTGTAATAACAGTTTCGCTGGCCCCAGAGAATTGGGCACCATCACGGTTACGGCCATGCTGATACTGCGGCTGGCAAGTTTCATGACGACATCGGAATGTGCCTGCGCCGAAAACTCGAGGCCCCCATATTCTTTCGGAATAATCATTCCGAAGAACCCATTAGCCTTGATAAACTGCCAGACCTCTTCGGGAAGATCCTGAAGCTCATGCGTGACCTGCCAGTCGTCGATCATACCGCAAAGCTCTTCCACCGGGCCGTCGACAAAGGCACTCTCCGCATCACTGCGGCGCGAGGTGGGGGTGGCCAATAATCGCCGCCAGTCGGGTTTGCCACTGAAGAGTTCTCTGTCCCACCAGACCGTCCCGGCCTCCAGCGCCTCGCGCTCTGTTGCAGACATGTGGGGAACTACTCTTGCAAAGGCGCTGCGCAATGGTTTGCTTATCAACAGGCGTCGAACCGCTGGCACCACCATGGCGATTGACGCTGGAATGAATATGAGCCAAGCCAGGATCAAAATCCCAAGGTTCGAATCACGCAGGAAGGTCCAGCCGCAAAGGTATGCGGCCACCGCCACTACCCAGACATGACCCGGCGCACGCTGTGCCAGCAAGAACCAGCCCGCAGCCAGGAGCATCATGAATTCAATTACGCCAGGCATAGCTGTAATCCTCTATCACATTCCCGTCTGGGCATCAGTTCATTGATTTCCATCGTCCGAAGACTTTGCTGATACGTGCACTATCCGCGGCGTTTCCGCAAATTCGCTCACAAGCGGTGACCCGGCACCGGGTTCGACCGAGGGCTGCTTGATCAGGCTCGATGTGACCGGCTGAGGAATAAAGCAGTCCCCCTCGCTATTGCAGATCTGACCTTCATCATCCCAGGGCAGATGCCTGTACAAGCTTCTGTCCTCAAGCCCCAGGTAGGGATATTTGATGATTTCGAAGTACGGCGAGTAGTCAAAATCGCGCGGTGTGTAGAGCCTGGCATTGCGTTTGTAAAGCCGCAGTTCGCCGCTCTCGAGGCGGCGCATCACCGGGAGAACCGGAAAATGAACTTTGTTGAACGCTGCAGCAATCATAGATGAACAGACCGTGCGCGTTGGAATCCCCGCGTTGTGTTCGAACAGCGTGGAGCGCCAACGACGCGGAATAACCCCGTAAGGGAAGAGCAGGCGTGCCAGATCAAGGAGCTGTCTTAGGTCGTAGTCACAGCCCAGGTGGCTCGCGGCATATGCAATCACCATCTGGGCGTCCTTGCGCGACAATCCAGACGGGCGACAGATTCGCACGTGGTCGTTTCGGTATTTTTCGAGCGGGCTGATGATCGTGCCTTCACCCAGCAAGGCTTCTACGATCAGCTGATCGCTTGGATTGCCATCGTAGCAGTAGTAAATGTGCTCCCGCTGCTGCACCTCGTCAATTTCCGAAATGCGACCGATATAGAGCGCGGAATGCGTCCAGGGACTCTGGGTGATATTCTTGATGACGTCACTGACCCGTGTGCGTCCTTCAACAAGGATGACATCAGCGGGGCGGATCTCGTAGCGTAGCCGTTCAAAGTCACACAAGGGCGTTCGCTCGGCTGGCTTTTCTGCTGTCAGCCAATCACTGATCTGTTTCCCTAACCACGCTTTGAAGCGCTGCGCCATAGGTCCACCAATAAAAAACCAAATAGGGAATCCCTGTTTTCGCCCTCGGGGGATCCACACTGAATTAGACCGGCTCCTCCCGTCGCAAGTTGCAGGCTGCGCAGGTCACAGAGGAGGAGGCCGATCCAGATTCCATGAACTTGATCCAGATATAGCGACGAGCCGATTAGAATCATGAAGGCCACCGGAGTCGGGTCTCCGCTCTGACCCGATAGGCATCACAGTTCCCCCAGTGCGCGGTCAAGAGCCCGTCGTGGCGTGTAAAAATGCGGTGAAAACCGGATACCTCCACCACGTTGGGCGCAAACAACTCCGGCCCGCTGCAGACGCCGAAAAACCGTCTCAACCGACTCCCTCATGGGCGCGACTGTCAGAATACCTGCCTGCCGGTCATTTTGAACGGGAGACAATATCTGATAATCCGGTATTTTCTTGACATTTTCCGCAAGATAACAAATGTTCTTAAAAATATTAGCCTGAATCAGGTCAAGGCCGACCTCATGGATGAGTGAGAGGCTGGCCCGCAGAGCATGAATACCAAGCATGTTTGGACTGCCACACTCAAAGCGCCTCGCGGTGTGGGCAGGCTCCCACTCCTTGCGGTCAAAGTCACCGGCATGATCCACCATGTGCCAGCCATACTGATGCAGCGTAAGGCGCCGGGCAAGCTCCTTACGACAGTAGAAAAGGGCGACGCCTTCCGGTCCCATCATCCATTTATGTCCGTCGGCAATGACGAAATCGGCACGCGCATCGCGGACATCAAAGGGCAGGGCGCCGAGGCTCTGGATAGCGTCGATACAGAACAGCACCTCTCGCTCTTCACAAATCCGCCCGAGCGCGTGTAGATCAAGTCGGAGACCACTCGCGTATTGGACAGAACTGACAGAAAGCAGCTTGGTACGCGCGTCGATCTGGTCGATGATAACGGCTTCCGGAGAATCGACAGAATCTATCCGGGCAATTCTGACTTCGACGCCGCGCTCTGCAAGCGACTCCCAGACAATTCGGTTGGATGGAAACTCCAGCGAGGGTATGACGACGTTGTCGCCGGGCAGCCATGTAAGGCCATGGGCCACCACCGAGAGCCCTTCGGATGTGCTCTTGAGCAATGCAATCTCATCCGCAGACCTCGCATTGATCAAACGTCGCAATTGCTCACGCAGCTCAGATTCCGCTTCCAGCCATTTCCCATAGTTTAGCGATCCCTGGAGAACGACTTCATCGGCAAAGGCTCGCACGGCATCCCCCGTGCGTTTTGGCCAGGGTGCAATGGCCGCATGATTGAGATAGGCGATTGAAGCGTCGAGTGGAAATTCATTCTGCCAGCCCATAGTTCAGCCGATTGTACAAGTTAAAGAGATGGCTTGCGCGCCTGAAATGACTATTGTGCGCTTCTTCAATAGGACACACCGGCCTGGATCGTTGGGAATTATGCGCTAGAACTTGTCAGGCCACTTAAGACTTTCACCTCGCGAGGGGCCACTTTACGCGCACAGCGGTGCCCCGACCGCTATTCGACTGGAGAGAAAAGACTCCTGCCGACAGCTCGGCACGCTCGCGCATGCTCGTGAGACCGAACCCCTTGGGTACAGACTCGTTGGAAACGGTATTTCCAATGATGAAACCTTCACCGTTATCTTCAATTCCCAATTCGATCGAGTCACCGTCTTGGCGCAAACGCACAAGGACCCGCGTTGCCTTGCTGTGTTTGGCAATATTATTGCAGGCTTCCTGCATGATTCTATAAATAGTCGATTTTAATTCATCGGGGATCGCCTCCTCGCCAATATCGATCGATTTTTCGATATTCATCTCGGGATGAGATGCCTGATATTCTCTGCAGAACCAGGATATCGTCGCGATCAGGCCGAGATCATCCAGCATCGGCGGACGAACTGCCATTGCCATCCTCCGGACCTCGTCAATAGCATCCTGGATCATAGCCATTACAGCTGTGAACTCACCGGTTACCGACGCATTGATTCGTTGATCGACACGACTCAAGGCCATTTCAAGTTGCATCTTGAGAGCGCCCAGGGATTGGCCGATACTGTCATGCAATTCTCTCGCAATTCGCCTTCGTTCAGACTCCTGCGCGCTTAGCAACTGCTTGGAGAGACGTTCCAGCACAAGAGTGCGTTCTCTGATCGTATTGGCCTGGGTCTCCATGGTCGTATTCGCTCGTCTCAGCTTCGACAACAAGAATCCATGGACCGCGAGCAGGAGCAGGATGTAAGCAATGAGCAGATGAGTCAGGCGCTGAAATACCAGGTCAGTCTGTTCCCTGATTGGCGTTTCATCATAGGCAATGAGGAGTGTCCCAGCAGAGTCTGTCTCTAGGACCGGCAGTGGCAAGGCCAGACAGAACATGTCGTCGCCATGCTGGCCGTATTTGGGATCTTGCAGGAACTTCGTCCGGTCCACACTGATCTGGGTCGTTGCCTGGATAACCCGGCCATCGTCGGTACTGACTTCTGCAAAAACCACACGCCTGTCTTCCAGGGCATAATCCAGAAGGCTTACGATCATTCGTTCATCACCTTTCCCCAATTCCATGGCAACGAAATGCGCGTATAAGCCAGCTGAGGCGCGCGCATCAGCGATGAAACCGTCCCGCAGACCCTGTTGCACGATCGCCGAAGTCACCAGAAAAAAGAAGGGGATCAATGATGCATGGATCAGCAGCAGGCCCAGAGCCAGACGCAATACAGCGCGTGACCTCAGCGCGACAAACTTTTCGAGAAGGAGACGAAAATAGCCTCGGCGCCCGAAAGGCTCGCGGTACACCTGGCGTTGATGACCTCCTTGTGCTGGCATGTCGCTTCCTGGCTGGTTGTGGAAAGGGATTTGCCCCCGGTGATGGTGGTAGCGGCAACTTTCCGTGTAACTTCAATCAGCTATCAGTTTGGCAAGCCGGTTATCCGCGACGCTGCTGCCACATGTGCCGTTGCCGGATATGGCGAGGTCAAGGGCTCATTCATCGTGCCGCAACAACAAGTTTCGAAACTTGTCTCCAGAGGATTGCCGGGATTTTACTGGCTGCGATCGCCGAACCGAACGCAAGCCACGGGGAACTTGGCCAACTGCACCCGGCTCCCTACCGATCTTGCCTGGTCGAACTTGGCAAGGTCGGTGGGCGCGGATCTAATCCGGTCGGCGCCTGGGTTGCCCCTGAAGAATTCTCTGCAATCTCCATTGCCTCTGACGCAAGGACAAGGCATCGAGGCGGAGAAATCGCGGCGAACAAAGCGCCGCTACTCGGGAAGCAAACACATATCAGTAAGTCTGTGCGAGGACAACCCGCAACTGAAGCCACCCTGCCACAAGGCAGTTACGCAAGAATTTGCGGTGACCCCAGTTGAGAAAAGTCCTTTGGTCTCGGAGGTACCGTTCACCCTGCCCTTGATGAATCGACCTCGATGAGCCCCCGTTGCAGACAGTAAGTCGTCAATGCGGAGACACTGTGCAGATCGAGTTTCTTCATCATATTTGCACGGTGTTTTTCAACCGTCTTCTCGCTGATGAAAAGATACTCGGCGATATCCCTGTTTCGAGACCCCTCGGCGACGAGTTTCAGCACCTGTCGTTCACGATCGGTTAGCAAATCCCAAGCGGTGCTCTGCGGTCCGGAACCACCCTCTACGTAGCCCCGCACAACCACATCCGATATGCCGGGACACAGATAGGTTTGCCCGTAACTCAGGCAGTTTATCGCCTTTACTAATTCCGACGCGCCACAATCCTTTTGGATGAAGCCGGAGGCACCCACTGTCAGTGCCTCACGAACGTATTCCTCGGTACTATGGACCGTCAACACAAGGATTTTGGCATCTTCTTTTATCCGCTTGATGTGTCTTATCGACTCGATGCCATTCATCTTCGGCATGGAAAGGTCCATCAGGACAATATCGGGGTCATGATCTCGAAACATCCTGACGGCCGTCCACCCGTCAGCAGCTTCACCAACCACCTCCACGTCCGGTTCCGTCGCGAGGATAGCCCGCAGACCCTCCCTAACAATTGCATGATCTTCTACAAGCAGAACCCGTAGTTTCTTTATCATCTTATTAGCCCCCTTCCCCAGTTTGCGTGTCAGGTTTTTTCTGAACCTCTATCGCAAGCCTGGTGATAGCTCTATGGCGACGCGATTTTCTTAGCTGTGAGTCGCCTGATTAGTAGTTGTAAGCATAAGTGTAGCAGGCTTTGTACCACCCATTTATTAATTGCAAAACATTATTTTTTATATCAACATCTTATGATTCATTGTTGACAACAGGCATGCGCATACCGCGGCATCAAATGTAAACAAAGTCGACAGCATCGCAACAAGCAAGCTTAGATAACTTATTGTTATTTCTTGTTATTAAATTTAAAGCTGAGTTTTGTAAGACATTCCGACGGATACTTCGGAACAGGAGGTGGAAGGGAATCTACCCGTTTATCCGAAAAAGCTGTGGATGCGACCGGATCAAGAACAGAAGCTCAAACATCGAGGGCGCCGCAAACGAATCCGATGTGGTGCAGGGAACGCGCAACGGCGCACACCAGCGGGAACTGTTGACTGGCTGCGCGTTATGGCTGGAGGAGGTCACTAATACGCATCTCGACGCATCCGGCAAACCAGGTCATCGCAACGGTCTTCCAATTTTTTCTTCTGGGCAACCACAGACTCTACCAAGGCCACAATATCCGCCGTACCTGTGGAACCTTTGACGAGGAAGTAATCCGCACCGTGCTCCTGGGCCGCTAAACGATACTCGGGCGCATCGTGAATTGTCAGGACGACCACTACGGTGCTCGCACAGGCGCGTTTTACCTCGCGTGTGAAGTCCAGCCCACACACGTCCGGCAAATCGATATCAGTCAGAACCAAGTCAAGCACCTCTGTATTAGCTATCTGGCGAGCCTTTTGGCCAGTTTCCGCCTCAAATATCGCCATCGCGGGAAAGTGGGCCTCGAAGATACGAAGCAGGGATTGGCGATACAACGCGCTGTCCTCGAGGATTAATGTCGTCCACATACCATCAATGTCTTCCCATTTGCGGTAATCCCGAGTTCGCGACGGAGACAGAATAGGCAAAGTTCGTGCTACCCAAGTACGGTTCCCGTTTCGACAGCAGCTCTTTTGACACCGTCGAAACGCAGGCGACGGCGCCCATCGACCCTCGTAAGGGCGTAGCAAAAAATACGCCCTAGCCCCCGACATGCGGTATTGTCCTAATGCCGGCGCCGGAACAGGGCAGTGGTCATTCCCGAACAGCGACTGGCCACCGCACCCGAGGGTAGGAACTCAACTTAGCAGTAATTTGCGAAGAAACTGTGACTCAGACCACACGTCAGTCCACAGTAGGGTAAAAACCCCCCGGGAACTTCGGACTAGCAAGTAGTTTGACGAGGTCAAAAGCAATCTCAAATCGGTGGATCAGTCTTACGAGTTTCCCTGTCGAAGTCCGGTAGATCGTCTCGATACGCATGCTACCGACTGTGCTGAAACGGGTCAGTTTGCCGGCTCGAGCCAGATTGCTGAGGATACGGATCAGGACGGGCCTCACGATAGCACCGACAATTGCACAGAAGTATCCAACGGTCCATTGTCTTTACGAAAGCCTTGCAGAAAATATCCAGCGCGTTACCGACGCGGATGGATTCGGCAACAACTGCGATCCGGACTTGAATCAGAGTGCAATCATGGAGCCACAGGACTTCGTGTTGACCAAGTCTCTCTTTGGTCGAACCGGACATCCGGATCAGGCTTTACACGGCAACGGTGTCGCGGATGCACAGGATTGTTCGATAGCCAAGAGCTTCTGCTGGCGGGCGCCCGGCTGATCCAGTCTGGTCCCCTGAAGTAATCGACAAGAACACTCTACCCATCCTTTTCTACTGTCTTCCCCCCGCCAAAATAGGGTGTTCACCTACCTGTTTTGTTATTGAGTAGGGGTCTATACCTCTTTCAAGCATAACAAATATTGGGACTATTCTCCCAGCTCTAATCAAGAAATCCGGCGCGCGGCATCAGTTCGTTAAGGCGACCCAGGGGGATGGACCCGCCACAAGTGGGTGAGGTAATGTATACGCGGAAAAGTGAGGGAATACATCATGAATAAAGGCGGCGATGCCGTAGGCATTCATGCTTTCGAGGATGGAAACCACAGCACATTGCGGGGATTAAACTATATCCTTCTCGCGTGTTTCCTCTGTATCTTGGTCGCCACGGCGGCAGGTGTCATTGCTCTGCAAATCGATCTGAGCTACCTGCCGGTTGGAGCCGAACCTACCCAGGCACTGAGATTTACTGGCGCCACCTCCGTTCTCGCCAATGTGGTTCTGTTGGTGCTCTTCGGCATGCTGATGTACGCCGTGAGGCACCTCAACCACCAGCAGGAGGCAACACGTCGAAAGGCCCGACAGTTGGAACTGGCCTCGATAAAAATGTTCAATTCACAGGAGCAGGAGAAAAAGCTGGTGGCTTGGAAGCTCCATGAAGGCACCGTGCAAACATTAGTTGCGATAAAAACTCGTGTGGAGCTTGCCTGTAAGCACGACGGTCGGGGTGGTATATCCGACAGTGCTGACCGTCTGGAAGCGCTACTGCCGATTATTCAAGACGCCATTCATGACGTCAGGTCTATTGCAATAGACTTGCGGCCATCGAGTCTGGATGATCTTGGCGTCATTCCTACTCTGAGGTGGCTTTGCCGGAAGTTCGAGTCACTCTATCCGGGCTTATTGATCGAGGCGCAGTGCGACATCCTGGAGCAGGACATTCCTCGGGCGCTGAAGATCTCCATTTTTCGCGTGGCGCAGGAGGCCCTTTACGGTCTCGCGCCAAACGCCGGGGACAGCTCGGTGCGCCTGGTGTTGCGTGAGAGTAAGGATTCGATAGACCTCGTGATCGAGGGTAATGCTGTTGTGCGTGCCCTGGAAAACGGCACGCCGCGAACGGCGCAGATCGCCTTGTCCCGACTCCAGGAGCGGGTCATGCAGACGGGCGGGGAATTTTCGCTGGAGCGCACACGAGGTAAACGCATGACACGTGGCATTCGAGTGTCGTGGCGGGTAGCTGATCAACCATACGTTTGCGCCCCTGTCCTGGGCAGAGTCGCCGGATCCGATATCGCCCCCTGAAATCCCGCCCTCAGCCGTATTGGTGGGTTGCTGGAAACCATGCGGCAACGCTGACGCGTAGCTGTGAACGATGTTTCCCAGAGTAACCCAGATCACAGTATCCAGATTGTCCTAGACCTGAAAGCCTGTCTGCCCGATTCCGGCGTACCCCCGATGAAATACCGACACAGGGTACACTCAAAGTCTGCGCATGACCCCAGACGCTCAATGTTAAATAATCTGGCAGGGAAGCTGCGTTTTCTGGCAACCCGTTT
>Ga0209536_100003491_pt1 | contig 25236 bp, 19 predicted proteins | sample DeeMarSeWOR28_12_FD_187461 | JGI IMG/M metagenome (GOLD analysis project Ga0209536, IMG submission 187461) | Marine sediment microbial communities from White Oak River estuary, North Carolina - WOR-2-8_12 (SPAdes) (version 2) | ecosystem: Environmental > Aquatic > Marine > Intertidal zone >...
CGGGGTTCTGAGTCTTCTCTTGCGTTTCTTCCTGTATCCGGCCCAGTTGCATTCCGAAGCGGTCGAGCTTCTTTTGGCCTTCATCGTATTGGCTGTAGGCGTTTCGCAGGTGCTTGCCGAGAATTTCCCAGTTGCCGCCGAAGTCACCGAACGAGGCGTTGAGCCTTCCCAGATTCTGGCGAATTTCGGCTGCCTGCTTTTCGATCTGTAGACCGTGCAGGCCCATTGCCACGGTCATCAGATAGGTATACAGAAGATTCGGCGAGACGGGGATCACCTTCCTGTGGAGGCAATACTGGTGAATGTCCTGTGTTTCGCCCTGGTATTTGATAATCGTTTCATAGTAGACGTTTTCTGCCGGGATGTAGCAAAGGGCGAAATCCAGTGTTCCTTCGGCGGGCCTTATGTAGTCAGTGGCGATCTTGTCGATATGAGAGGTAAGATCCTTGATGAATTGCCTGCGCAGTTTTGTTCGCTCTTCTTCTGTCTCGGCCTTTGTAACCTTCTCGAAGCTCGGCAGCGGGAACTTGGCGTCGATAGACACGGAGAAGTCGGGCATCTGTACCAGCGCATCGACTATTTTGCCGTCTTTGAAGGTATGCTGGAGCCTGTAGCTGTCTTTGGGCAGGACTTGAGCGAGAAGATTCTCGAGCGACCATTCGCCCATCTGACCGCGGAGCTTGGGGGAACTCAGGATATTCTGGAGCCGTTTGATCTCGGTTCCCATTTGCATCATCTGTTTGTTTGTGCCCTGCAATTGGCCGATCTGGCTGTGCAATTCACCTAACGTCTTTTGACTCGATTGAAGGCTCTGAGTAAGAGTGTTCTGGCCCGTCTGCAGAGACTTTTGCAGATTCTCCGAAGTCCTGTCCTGCGCGGCCTTCAACGCCTCCAGCTGCTGCTGCAAGAGGCCGACGGAGGCCTGCTGGCCGGCCATCTTCTCGGCGTTGGCAGAGGTTGAGATCATCAGCCATACCAGAAGCCCGAGCACAACCAGGATCAAAACAGCAATTATAACGATTAGAATCAGTTCCATCTTTTTGTCCGGAAGAATCGCTCTGATTATAGACTCCCGTTTGCCATTCGTCAAAGACCAAAGGCCACGGTCTGCCTGACGAGAAAGATGTTGATATGTCAGCCCAGGATTTGTATCGTTCTGGCGAGACCTAACGGTAATTGACTGTCATCGGACTTACGATGGAGACAATAGAAGCTGTCATATTCGATTGGGGAGGCGTGCTTATTGATGACCCCAGGGCGGGGCTTCTCCGGTATTGCGCCGACGCCTTCGGCGTTTCGCAGGATGATTACACGCCCGTACATGATTCGTTCCTGGATGATTTCCATACAGGAGCGATCAGCGAGCAGATGTTCTGGCACAGGATAAGCGCCGAACTCGGCAAGCCTGCACCGCAAAGACGTTCGTTGTGGTATGAGGCCTTCAGGGCTGCATACGTGGCCAGGCCGGAGGTGTTTTCCCTGGTTACCTCGCTTCACGAGAAGGGTCACAAGACGGCGCTCTTATCCAATACCGAGCTTCCGGCGGTCCGGTTCTTGCACGAGCAGGATTATCGCATGTTCGACGTGTTCGTTTTCTCGTGTGAGGAGGCAATCGCAAAACCTGACAGGAAGGTTTATGCGATTACGCTTGAGAGGCTTGGTTCGGAGGCGAAGCGAACAGTCTTCACCGATGACAGGCCGGATTTCATACAGGGAGCGAAAGAAGCCGGGCTAAATGCAATTCTCTTCGAGAACATCGCCCAGCTAAAGGGTGAATTGGCCAAGCTTAAAGTAGGATAGGTGCGAAAATGATTTCCCCATATTTTTGTGGATATTTCTCGCCAATCGCAATAGAGTTCTCTGTTGAACTGGTCGCTTTCGGGGGCAGATCCGCCCCGGCGGGGCGATAAATTACGACAATTTCAAAAAGGGAGCGGCAGATGTCAGGCAAGGCCATATTGGCTGTAACAGCGGTGGTCATGTTGGCAAGTGTTGGCAGCTTGGTAGCGCGAAAAAGCGATGGCGGCTCCGGTGTGACGCCTAAAGAAGAGCGGCACCTTCCGTCGGTCGAGCAAGAAAAGAGAATCCTCAACGTCCTCGAGCAGATGCTCGTCGGCGAGCACAGTGATATTCTGAGTGTGCCGCCGGAAGACGGCAGGGTGCTGAGATTGCTCGCCGAAGCGGTCGGCGCCAAACACATCGTCGAGATCGGCACGTCGAATGGTTACGCCGCCATCTGGTTCTGCCTGGCCCTGAGGACGACCGCAGGCAGGCTGACGACATTCGAGATCGACACCGAGCGGGCCGCTCTGGCCCGGGCCAATTTCAAGCGGGCCGGCGTGGACAAGCTTGTCACGGTCATCGAGGGCGACGCTCACAAACAAGTCACAAGACTCGACGCGCCGATAGATATACTTTACATCGACGCCGACAAGGGGGGCTATCTCGACTACCTCAACAAGCTGCTGCCTCTGGTGCGTCCGGGCGGGCTGATCCTGGCTCATGACACGACCGATATGGCCTCGCGGATGCGGGACTATCTCGACGCCGTCACCACCGATCCGGCATTGGAGACAATCTTCCTGCACAGGCAGGGCCCCGGCATCGGCGTGACACTCAAGAAACGTCAGACAAACAACTGAACCAATGTTAATCCTAAAGGAGGATGCAAAGTATGTCATCAGATAGAAAGAAAACTTCACGCCGCCAGTTTCTGGCCCACGGTCTTTACGTTGCCGCCGGTGCCGTTGCGACAACCGCTCTGACTTCATGCGATTCTCTGCCGATCTTAGGCACGACAGAAAGTGATGCAAAGACGCGTTTCGGATTCACCACTTACCAGTGGGGCAAAGACTGGGATATCCCCGCACTCATAGCCAACTGCACCAAGGCCGAGGTCTATGGCGTCGAGCTGCGGACCAGCCAGTCGTACGCTCACGGGGTTGAGCTGGAACTCAGCGTTCAGCAGCGCGGCGAGGTCAGGAAGCGTTTTGCCGACAGTCCTGTTACCGTCGTGGGCGTTGCCACGAGTGAACGGTTTGATTCGCCTGAGCCGGCCAAGCTCAAGGAGGCGATTGAGAACTCCAAGGCCTATTTGATGCTGAGCCGTGACATAGGTGGAAGCGGTGTCAGAGTTTTTCCCAACAGCTTTCATGACGGCATTCCGCGGGAGCAGACCATTGCTCAGATTGCCAATTCAGTCAATATTGTCGGCAAGTTTGCTGCCGATTGTGGCCAGCAGGTGCGCCTTGAAGCACACGGCAACGCGGGCGAGCTGCCGACGCTCAGAGCGATCATGGAACAGGTTGACCAGCCCAGCGTGAGGTTGAAACTCAACAGCTCCATGAAGGACACAGAGGGAGAAGGATTCGAGCACAATTTCAACCTGGTCAAAAATCTGCTGGGCGATACACTGCATCTGCACAACCTCAAGGATGCCGAGTTCCCGTACCAGCTCCAGATGGATCTGCTCGTAAAGATGGGCTGGACAGGCTGGCAGTTGCTGGAAGCAAGTGACAACGTGCCGGATCGTCTCGAAGCATTGATCGAACAGCGCCAGATTTGGGACCAGATGCTGGCGAATTCTCTGAACGCATAAGGATAAGATACACATCTAAGGCGACATATAGGAGGTCCCGGTTTTGGCAAAACAATCTGCGGACGCACTGCCCAAGAAAGAGCTATCACTGTTCGACTCAACGTGCATCATTGTCGGCATCATCATCGGCGCTGGGATATATCAGATGGCGCCGGACATCGCCAAAGGTGCCGGCTGTTGGTGGGGCGTGCTGGCACTATGGATTGTCGGGGGATTGCTGTCACTGTGTGGCGCTCTCTGCTATGCCGAGTTGGCCACGGCCTATCCTAAACAAGGAGGCGATTACGTTTATCTGAGCCATGCCTATGGGAAATGGGCCGGTTTCCTGTTCGGCTGGGCTCAACTCACAGTAGTTCGTCCCGGTGACATTGCCGTGATGGCATTTGCATTCGCGACTTATGCGCGGACTATTTGGGACCCAATGGCAGGTTACCCGGCGTACAGCCAGAGGCTCTTTGCGGGCGCTGCGACGGTGATTTTGACCGTCATAAACATAGTTGGTGTCAAAGAAGGTAAATGGACGCAGAATTTGCTGACCGTCGTCAAAGCATTGGGGTTGCTGGCCATCGTCGGTGTGGCGTTTGTTGCCCCTCAGACAACGGCGACTCAACCGACGTTCGATGCCTTGCCCGTCAGCCTTGCGCTGGTCTTTGTGCTATTCACGTATGGGGGATGGAACGAGATGGCGTATGTGGCCGCAGAAGTGAAGGATGCCCGCCGCAATATCGTTCGCGCCCTCGTGCTTGGAACAGGTGCAGTGATCTTGCTGTATCTGCTTGTCAACAGCGCTTTTCTATATACGCTGGGTTACGAGGGCTTGGCCACATCCGAAGCGGTGGCCAACGACGCAATTTCGGTGGCCTTTCCAAAAATCGGTGGCGGACTCATCAGCGCTTTGGTCTGCGTTTCTGCGTTAGGGGCCGTCAATGGCCTGGTCTTCACGGGGGCACGCATTTCCTATGCCATGGGCGCTGAACACAAGACCTTCAGGGTTCTTGGAAGATGGCACGAACGAACAGGGACCCCGGCTTGGGCACTCCTTGTGCAGGGTGCGATTGCCGTGAGCTTGATCATGGTATTTGGCTCCTTCGTGGATACGCTTCTGTATGCAGCAGTTGCGGTCTATGCCTTCTACTTAGCTACGAGCTTGGCGGTTATCGTGCTGCGTTTCAAAGAGCCGAGCGTGGAACGTCCATACCGTGTAACGGGCTATCCGGTCACCACGCTTGTTTTCAGCGCAGTTTGCGGTTTTCTGATCTATAGTTGTGTTACATACGCCTGGGCATTCAAACGCATCAGTTTGGCTGTTCTGCTGAGTGTTCTAATGGCCGGCATGTTTATATATTGGCTGACCGATGTCCGAGGTTCGGCGGGCCTGCACTCTGATCATGAAGATGAGGCTTGAGCCCGGTTGTCTCAGACATCGGCCGGATATCGAAAGACCTTTTCGCGTGCCAGGATATCCGGTTGTGCCGGCGATCTGGATCGGTGTTATCCTGTTCATGACCGTCTTTGCCTTCAAGCAGTGGCGGACACCTTCTGTCTATAGCCTCGGCAGCATCCTCGCGGGCATTCCGGCTTACGTTTGGTCGTTTGTCCGGGGCAAGAATATCTAACCGTGTCCAAGATTCGAGATCACAACCCTAGCGCGGCAGTTAACAACTACGGGAGCTTCTGCAGGGTGGGTACCAGGTTACAGCGATTCAACTCCAGTCACTTGGGAAGCTGACGGACTGGCGGCTGATGGAAAACTTCTTGGACAAGGCTTCGACCAGAACCTGCAACCTTTTCATTTGGTTGTCGGTCACGCGGGAGTTCTTGCCGTCGGCTACGACGCAAATGCGGATAGTCTGAGCGCTGCCGTACCAGCCGCCGCCGGGGATGGCCGACCGTTGCTTTCGCCATTTCTCTGTGGGCTGTATCTGGCCGTCCAGATCGCCTGAGCCGTTACACAAACAAAAGTGAAAGTTGGCATCCTTGGGATTCGGCAGGCCTTTTAGCGAAACCAACCGTTGAATGTTGCCGTCTCTCGTGCCGCTGCAGTAAATCTCGATTCGATTCCACCGGTTCGGCGATTGTGCTTCCTGGGTGCCAATAACCGCCTTGACGGGGTCCAGAGAGCAATAGGTCCAAAGGGAGAATGGGCCGGCGGACGGAGGATTGTGGCCCAAAGCCAACAGGACCGTAGCCCCGGCTGTCATTGAGGCCAGCAATGTCGCTAATACTTTTGCTACTCGTGCCTGGTCTGGCATGCTCTGTCCTTATAGAGCACAGTTTCAATGTCTTGATGCAAGATTCATCCTGGAACTCTGAAACCCTATAGGTGACATAAACCGCACACCACAGCTAATTGAGTTCAGGTTCATGGTATATTAAACATCGGCATGATCCAACCTGTTACTCCAGATTTTGTCGAGAATTCTGGTTCGTCCCTGACATGAAGACCTGTATAGTTGTGTATGTTCACTCTATGGTGCTATAAGGGTGGCTTGGCCGCGATGAGTTCGGATGTTCTTTCTTGCTCGAATAACTTAACAATCGGGGTGTTATAAATCTGTTGATTTGTGGAGTAACAGCCTTTACTATTGCCCCGGTTCGATTCCGGGTGAAGAGCCACGGCCGAACCATAGGTTGAGTATGAGAGTTTTCGCCGCTCTAAAGACCGCGAGCAGCCTTGAGTGACAGGAAGAAAGAAGCATGACTTCAGAATCAATTGCGTGCCTGAAGGAACACCGTCCGATATCGGATGAGCAGATCGATCAACTAATCGCCCAGGGATGTACCTGCGATGACTGGTCGAAGGTCCTGGTGGCACCCGGCTTTCGTGCAGAGACAGTTCGGTCAACACGGTTCTCAGGCGAGGTGAAGCTGGGCGTCTTCGAGAAGCAGGTGTCATTCTTTGGCGGTGTCAGCGCGCCCACTGGAATCAGCAATGCGACGATTCACAACTGTACGGTCGGCGATAACGTCTATGTCAGTAGAGTCAGGAACTATATCGCCAACTACGTCATCGAAGACGACGCCGTCATAGACAATATTGATTTACTTGCGGTAGAAGGCGAAAGCAGTTTTGGAAACGGGTTGGAAGTTGCGGTCGTCAACGAAGCGGGCGGCAGGGAAATACCAATCTACGACCAACTTTCTGCTCAAACGGCTTACGTACTCGCGTTCTATCGTCACCGACCGGCAGTGATCGAGGATTTGCGGAAGATGATAGCGGACTATGCCGCCTCTGTGACTCGTTCGGCCGGTCTTGTCGGCAAAGGTGCAAGGGTTATCAACTGCCGGATCATAAAGAACGTCAAGGTAGGCCCGGCAGCGGTTGTAGAGGCAGTCAACAAGCTGGATGACGGTTCGATCAATAGCTGTCCGGAAGATCCGGTTTATATCGGACCCGGAGTCTTTGCAGAGCATTTTATCGCCTGTAGCGGCTCGAAGATCACAGACGGGACAATAATATACAAGTGCTTCATAGGTCAGGGCACTGTGTTGTCCAGGCAGTATTCGGCGGAGAACTCGGTATTTTTTGCAAACTGCGGCGGTTTTCACGGTGAGGCATGTGCGGTATTTGCCGGTCCATACACCGTGACGCATCACAAGTCCACGTTGCTGATTTCCGGTCTGTTTTCTTTTCTCAACGCCGGAAGCGGAACCAATCAGAGCAACCACATGTACAAGTTCGGGCCGGTCCACCAAGGTGTTGTCGAGCGCGGATCCAAGACCGCCAGCGATTCGTATATACTCTGGCCCGCAAAAGTCGGGGCCTTTACCGTTGTGATGGGCCGCCACTACAGAAATTCCGATACATCCGACTTGCCTTTCTCATACCTCATTGAGCACGAGGACGAGAGCATTCTTGTTCCCGGTGTGAACCTCAGGAGTGTGGGAACCATCCGCGATGTTCGCAAGTGGCCCAGGCGGGACAGGAGAAAGGCGCCTCAGAAGCTGGACTGCATCAACTTCAAGCTCTTGAGTCCGTACACGGTTCAAAAGATGCTCAACGGCTCTGAACTGCTCGCGAAACTCAGGACCACCTCCGGTGAAACGTCCGAATACTTCACCTACCACAGCGTCAAGATCAAGGGCTCGTCGCTGGTCAAAGGTATTGAACTCTACAGGCTTGCTATTGACAAGTTCCTGGGCAACTGTCTGATCAGGCGATTGGAAGGCCGGCAACTGAACGATGTTACCGATCTTCGAGAGGCATTGAAGCCCCAGACCGATTTGGGACCGGGCAAGTGGGTGGATCTCGCGGGAATGTTCGCTCCCGAAAAAGCCGTTGAGAAGATGCTCGGCGATATCGAATGCGGGACGATTGAAAGGCTGGAGGATGTGGCAGAAGCTTTTCAGTCGATGTACCGGGATTACTCTGCTTATGAATGGGCATGGGCGGCGAATGTTTTGCAGCAGCGATTGGGCAAAACGCTGGGCCACGTGACCGCCGACGATGTTATAGAACTGGCCACGGACTGGAAGACGGCAGTCGTCGCGCTTGACCACATGTTATATGCCGATGCGAAGAAAGAATTTGCCCCCACGGCCCAGATTGGATACGGACTGGACGGTGATCAGCAGACCAGGCGAGCGGATTTCGAGCAGGTCAGAGGGACGTTCGACGAAAACAGCTTCGTCCTGGAAATTGACAGCCATGCAGTCAGCAAGACGGCACTTGGCGATGAGCTAATCGGTCGGATGGAGAAGCTCGGCGATATCGCCCACTAAAAGAGAGGGCAAAGACCAGCTTCGGGAAAAAGTTTGCAAAATGCCTGTCGGCCGGATAATATCGGTGCTCGGGTTTTAGAGACAATTAACGGATTTTGGAGAAAAGAACCAATGAGAGTGATAATTGAACCGGATTATCATCTGGCAGCCCAATGGTGTGCCAATTACGTTGCCAAGAGCATCAACGACTTTGGCCCGACCAAGGCCAAACCTTTTGTTCTGGGTCTTCCGACAGGCTCATCGCCGCTGGGCGTATACGAGGAGCTGGTGAAACTTAACAAGAAGGGAACTGTCTCGTTTGCGAATGTCGTTACTTTCAACATGGATGAATATGTGAATCTTCCCGAGGATCACCCTGAGAGTTACCATTCGTTCATGTGGACCCATCTGTTCGGCCACGTAGATGTCAAGAAAGAGAATGTCAATATTCTCAACGGTAACGCCGCGGATCCCGAAGCCGAGTGTGTTCGCTATGAAGAGAAGATCAAGGAACTGGGCGGTGTGAGGCTTTTCTTGGGAGGAATAGGCCCGGATGGTCATATCGCCTTTAATGAGCCTGGTTCGTCACTGACATCCAGAACACGCGTCAAGACTCTGACGTACGACACGCTCGTGGCCAATTCACGATTCTTCGGCAACGATATCAACAAGGTCCCGAAGACGGCTCTGACCGTGGGTGTCGGCACTGTCATGGATGCCGAGGAGGTGCTCATCATTGTCAGTGGCCATAGCAAGGCTAATGCCTTGAAGCATGCAGTCGAGGGCGGTGTCAATCACATGTGGACGATCAGCGCCCTGCAAATGCATGAAAAGGGCATTATCGTCTGCGATGAAGAGGCCACGATAGAGCTGAAGGTCGGCACGGCAAATTACTTCAAAGGCATAGAGTCGGCCAACCTTGACCCGGCCGCACTTCTCAAGTAGCAGCCGGCGAGGAAGATCAAGATCTGAAGCAATTCAAAACTCCGCAATTTGAGACTCCAAATTGCGGAGTTTTGACATTCAATGGCTGTTATATACTTGTCGGGTAGACTATCTTTGCCTCTGCCTTGAGTTTCTTGAGATACTCATCGGCGAATTCGGATTGTCTTTCTTCGGTGAGGTTCTCAATTATCTTTTCCTTGGCCTGCTCGAAAGTGATGTTGGTGGGATCCTGGTGATCGGTCGCTTTTATGATGTGGAATCCGTATTCTGTCTCCACAATATCACTGAGTTGTCCGACTTGAAGCTCGAACGCCACCTTCTCGAAGGCCGGCGTCGTCTTGCCTCTCGGGAAAAAGCCGAGATCGCCGCCTTTCGGGGCCGAGGGACAGACCGAGTTGGCCTTGGCTAGTTCGGCGAAATCGGCGCCGTCTTTGATCTGTTTGAGCAATCCTTCGATTCTTGTCCTGGCTTTTGCCCTGGCCTCGTTCAGATCGGCGCCCTGCTCGGGCTTTATCAGGATGTGACTGACCCTTACCTGCTCGGGTACCTTGAACTGTTCCGGATTCTCTTGATGGTACTTCCTGGCGTCTTGCTCGGTGACGTTTATCTTGCCCGCCCATTGAGTTGCCATGAACTGGTTGCGGGCCAATCGTTCTCGCAAATCCTCTTTGATCTGTTCGAGGCTGCGGCCGTGCTGCTCCATCGTCTTTAGAAAGTCCTCCATCGATACCCCCTGGGCCGAAGCAATCTCTTCCATCTGGCTCATCACTTCAGCGTCGGTGATTGTGATCTTGGCCTGTCGTATCTTTGCGTCCAGCAATTCTTCGCGAACGAGCTGTTCGAGAGCATGCTGGCGGAATTGCTGGGTGTATTGCTCGATGACGTGGGCCGGCAGCTGTCTGGTCTTGCCGGCCAGCGAGTCAAGCTGAGGTTTGATGAGCTGCTCCACCTTGCTGGTGAGGATTTCCACACCATTGACCGTGACTGCCACGCCATCGGCGAGAGATGCCGCGACGGCATTTGGTTCTGACGGCTCTGCCCTCTGGGTCTCCGATTCCTGAGGCTTCTCGGACCGACAGCCCCCAGAAAGAACCGTAAGAAACATCGCCGCGCAGGTGAGCATTCTCAATCCAAGTATGCAAACTCGCATAATTCATGTCCTTTCGCAGAAAAAAACAAAATCTCAAAATCCCAAATCTGAAGTCGCAAATCGAACTGTAGCCCCTCGATTGAGGTTTGACCAATACATTATCCCAAATAAGGGCACGATTGTCAAGCTCAATCTGCTCTAAGTGTCCATGTTCTTTGTTGTTATGTGACTTAAGTGCCTCTTGAGCATGTTCTTGGATACATTGGCCGAACGCAACCTTTGTAATGGTGCCGAAGACTTGATAGAATGGCGGCCATCGCGAATGTGGAGCCTGCAATTCCATATTCCAGAGGCTGAAATCTGTGTGGAGATTCGTAATGAGCAGCAAATCTGACAACAGTTCGACCATGACATCGCGGCAGCGCGTGCTCAGTACGCTTAACTATGAGCAGGCCGATCGCGTTGCCGTCGATTTGGGCGGAACGCTCGGCACAGGGGCACACGTCAGCGTCATCGCAAATCTGCGCCGGGCCCTCGGTCTGGACAAGCCCGGTGCGCGCGTGAAGGTCGTCGAGCCCTACCAGATGCTGGGTGAAGTCGCCGCGGATCTGCGGGAGCTGCTGGGCATCGACACGGTGAACCTGCCCGGGCCGAAGAATCATTTCGGTTTTGCAGATGCCGATTTCAAACCCTGGAGAACCTTCGATGGCACCGATGTCCTGGTCGCCGGCAAATTCAACACCGAACCTGAGCCGAACGGTGACGTCCTGCAGTATCCCCAGGGTGACAGATCTGCGCCGCCATCGGGCCGGATGCCCAGGGGAGGATACTACTTCGACGATATTGTTCGCCAGGAGCCGATCGACGAGGCGAAGCTGGATCCGGCCGATAATCTTGAGGATTTTGCGATTCTCAGTGATGAGGACCTGAAGCTGTATGAACAGCGGGCGCGCGATCTCTACGACAATACCGACCTTGCGATCACGACCGGATTGCCCGGAACGGCCTTCGGTGACATAGCGCTCGTGCCGGCAGCATTTCTCAAACATCCCAAGGGGATTCGTGATATCGAGGAGTGGTATATCAGCACCGTTTCGCGGAGAGAATACATCAAAGAGGTCTTCGCCGGCCAGGCCCAAATCGCCATTAAGAATCTCGAGCTGATTCACCAGGCAGTGGGCGAGAGGATCTGCGCCGTATGGCTCGATGGCACGGACCTGGCTGCACAGAATACGCTGTTCTGCAGCCCCGATACTTATAGAGAGCTCTATCTGCCTTTCAGTAAAAAGCTCAACGACTGGATACATACCCACACCACATGGAAGACCATGAAACATTGCTGTGGAGGATGTGAGCCATTGATCGAGGGATTCATCGATGCGGGTTTCGACATTCTCAATCCCGTTCAGACGTCCGCCAAAGGCATGGACCCGGAGCTGCTGGTTGACAAATACGGCGGCAGAATTGTCTTCTGGGGAGGCGGCGCCGACACGCAAAAGACGCTGCCTTTCGGCGAGCCTGACGAGGTGCGCCGGCAGGTCGCAGAGCGAGTGCGGATTTTCAATGAAAAGAACGGCTTTGTCTTCAGTACTGTTCACAATATTCAATGCAACACGCCGACCGAGAACGTGCTGGCGATGTTTGAGGCATTGGGCAGAGACGTGAAAGCGGAATTAAAAACGTAGAATGCGGAATGCAAAATTGAGGAAGTCATCCGCCGAAGGCGGATTCCGCCATTTTGATATTTGATGTTTGATTTTTCCGAGAAGGGAGTCTTTAAGATGCGTGTCTGGCCGATAGCCCTTGTGGTCTCACTGCTTGTCGGTTGTGCCGCCGAGAAGAGAGCCTCCGAAGAGCGCACCGCCCCACCGCAGAGGACGAGCAAGAGGCTCGTGGTAGATCTAAATGGCACGTGGGAAATTGCACAAGGATCCATGGATTCGGTTCCGGAGGTTTTTGATCACAATGTACCCGTGCCCGGTCTGGTGGACATGGCCGAGCCGGCCTTCGAGGAAGTTGGCAAAAAGAGCGAGAGGAGGCAGGCGTTCTGGTATCGACGAAAGTTTAACGTGGACGGTGCGATTGGCGATATCGCGCTGCTGAAGATCCACAAGGCGAAATACGGCACCAAGGTGTTTCTCAACGGCGCTCTTGTCGGCGAGCACCTGCCCTGCTTTACGCCCGCTCTGCTGGAAGTAAAGGAGTTGCTCAAGGGCGAAGGCCAGGCCAATGAGCTGATTGTCCGCGTCGGCGCAGACCGCGAGTCAATGCCCGAGGGGATGCCGACGGGCTGGGATTTCGAAAAATATCTGTACATACCCGGCATATACGACTCGGTGGAGCTGATTCTGACGGGCTCGCCGTACATCTCGAACATCCAGACGGTGCCCGACATCGCCAGCGGCAGTGTGAAGGTCGTGGCCGAAGTCGACGCTCCCGGCACATCCGGATTCGAGGTTCACTTTAGATTGACGGAGGTGCGCACGGGCAATTCCGTCCACAGCGGCGCCGTCGGAATCGCCGGCGCCCCGGATCGCGAGGAGAAACTCGTTACATTCGAGATTCCCATCGCCTACCCTCACCTGTGGAGTCCCGAAGATCCGTTTCTCTACGAGCTGAGGCTTTGGACGGCCGGAGACGAGGCGCGCACGCGGTTCGGTATGAGGTCGTTTAGGTTCGACGCCGAATCAGGCCGGGCGATCCTGAACGGCGAATCTTACTACCTCAGGGGGACCAATGTCTGCGCATATCGGTTCTTCGAGGATGCCGAACGAGGCGACAAGCCCTGGCGAAAGGAATGGGTACGGCGACTGCATCGTAAGTTCAAGAGCATGCACTGGAATTCGATTCGCTATTGCATAGGTTTCCCCCCGGAACTCTGGTACGAAATCGCCGACGAGGAGGGATTCCTTATACAGGATGAATTCCCGATCTGGCTGCTCAGTGAAGCGCCGGAAAAGCCCGTCAGTGAAAAGATAATTTCCGAATACACCGAATGGATGCGTGAAAGATGGAACCACCCCTGTGTGGTCATCTGGGATGCGCAAAACGAGAGTGTCACCGACCAGACCGGCGAGGCCCTGCGCGCCGTGCGCCATTTGGATCTGTCCAATCGCCCCTGGGAAAACGGCTGGGCCGATCCGCAGAGCGACAGTGACTTTGCAGAGGCGCATCCATATCTGTTTATAAGGGCATGGTCCGGCAAGGAGCCTTTCCGCCTTAAAGACATGGCCAGTGTCTCGGGCGTGCCCTATCTCCGCCAAGAGCAGAAGCAGCGCGATGTGCCGATTGTCATCAACGAATACGCCTGGCTCTGGCTCAATCGCGACGGAACGCCGACGACGCTGACCAAGAAGATCTATGAGGGTTTCTTCCCCGGCGGTTCGACCACCGAGCAAAGGAGAGTCCGCTACGCCCGCTATCTTGCCGCGCTTACCGAGTTTTGGCGCTGTCATCGCGAATGTGCGGGCGTTCTCCATTTCTGCGGCCTTGGCTATTCGCGAGCCGGTGACAAACCCCGGCCCGAAGGCGGCGCCACGAGCGATCATTTTATCGATCTGGAGGAACTCATTTTCGAGCCTCACTTCGAGCGGTATGTCCGTGACGCCTTTTCACCCGTGGGGCTGATGATCAATTTCTGGGACGACGAGCTTGTCTCAGGCTCAGAGAGGCAGTTCGAAGTCTATGTTATCAATGACCGCCGCACTAGGTGGACCGGAGCGGTCAACTTTAGTATTGCCCGTGGCGGTCGAGAGACTGTCGTGCAGCAGTCCAGGGACTGCAGTGTTGACGGTCTGGGTCGAGAGATACTATCATTTGCCCTGACGGTTCCGGACGAAGCCGGAGAATATCAGCTTGTCGCCGAGTTGGTGACGGAAGATGGCGATGAAGTTCGCAGCCTGCGGGATTTCAAGAGTCGTTCTGCCAGGTAGCCCAGGGAAGGCCCCTATGACAGATTACAGTAAGGAGAAGAGAACAATGAGTGCTTCGTTCAACACACGTCGTGACTTTCTAAAAGCAGCGGGGCTCTCCGCCTCGGCATTTGCCGTTTCAGGTTGCATGCCTCTGAGGGAGCAATCGCCGCCTCCAGTGTGGAAAGGGCCGCCCAATATTCTCTGGATTACGTGCGAGGATGTCAGCCCGCTGCTGGGCTGCTACGGTGACAGCAAGGCGCGTACGCCGAATATAGACAGGCTGGCCGGCGAGTCCCTGCTGTATACCAGGGCGTTCGTGACCGCACCGGTATGCGCGCCGGTTCGCTCGGCTCTGATTACGGGCGTGCATGCTACTTCTCTCGGGACCCAACATCTGCGATCCGAGGTCAACCTGCCGGAGCGAATCAGGTGCTTCCCCCAGTTCCTCAGGTCGGCCGGATACTACTGCACTAACAACTACAAGAAAGACTACAACTTCATCGATGTTGATGTCTGGGACGAATCGAGCCAAGAGGCCCACTGGCGCGGGCGCAGAGACGGCCAGCCTTTTTTCAGCGTGTTCAATTTTGTCTCCACGCACCAGGGGCAAATCAACGGTTCCGACGAGGACTTCTTTGAAAAATACAGCTCGAAACTCGACCCGCAGGAGCGGCACGATCCGGATGGGCTTTCTCTTCCACTGCCACCACACTATCCCGACACGCCCTTCGTTCGCAAGATCTGGGCCCGCTACTATAATCTCATCACGTACATGGATAAGCAGGTCGGCGACCTTCTGGCCCAGCTCGAAGCCGACGGCCTGGCCGATGACACGATCGTGTTCTTCTTCTCTGACCATGGACTGGGCATCCCCCGGTTCAAGAGGACGCTGTACGATACGGGGCTCCATGTGCCGCTGCTTATCCGTTTTCCCGCCCCGTATCAAAACCTATCACCTGCTGCAGCGGGCGCTCGGGTCGACAGACTGGTCAGTTCGGTTGACCTTGCCCCGACGGTTTTGAGCCTTGCCGGATTGGCGAGCCCCGGATATATGCAGGGCACACCGTTTGCCGGCAAGAAGGCCGCTCCGGCGCGAGAATATATCTTCGCCGCGGCAAGCCGGGTCGATGAGGCCTACGAGTTCTCGCGCTGCGTGCGTGACGAGCGCTATAAATACATTCGCAACTTTCTACCGCATCTGCCGTATATCCAGCCGAGCGAATATCCCGACAGGGCGGAGATCATGAAGGAGTTGCGACGGGCGGCCGCCGAAGACGACCTCTCGGAAGCACAGAGAGCGCTCTGGATGGCGACCAAGCCGGTGGAGGAGCTCTACGACACCGTGGCCGACCCGCACGAGATCCGGAACCTTGTCGATTCACCGCAGCACGTCAGTATTCTCCAGGGGCTGAGAAGCGTGCTCCGCAGATGGATGCTCCACACGCGTGACACAGGCCTGCTGCCGGAGGCGGAGATGCACATTCGCGCCGAAGGCTCGACCCCGTACGAGATGGCGGGCAGTTCCCGCCAGTTTTCTCAGCGGCGCATCCTCCAGGCAGCCGATCTGGTCGGCACAAGGCCTGCGAACGTTTCGAAGCTGGTGAAGTTGTTGGGCGATTCGGACAGTGCCGTTCGGTACTGGGCTGTCATTGCTCTGACAGCTCTTGGCAGCCAGGCCGAGTCGGCTGCCGAGACGCTGAATGGACTGCTGGAAGACCCGGCTCCAAACGTCCGCTTCGCCGCAGCCGGGGTGTTGTGCAAAATGGGTTGGTGTGAGAATGCTTTGCCCGTATTGGCTTTGGGTCTGGAAGACGAACGAGAAGAGACGGTCCTGTACGCCGCGCGCGAATTGCAGAGTCTCGGCGAGAAGGCGCGCCCGGTTGTCCAGCAGATGGCCGGTGCCAGAGCGAAGTACATAAAACTGGACGGGACACCCATAAATAACAATCATGCAATGTTCATCGACTGGGCCCTGATGCACGCCATTGAGAACTGCAGTGAGTAGATCAAATATCAAAAAGCAAAATGAAAAATTGAGGAAGTCATCATCGCAGAGCGCTGATTCAGCAATTCTGGTATTTGGCGTTTGACACCTCCTATGAGCGATCAACTTTCAAATCAAGACAAGGGCAGCGTCGCCTATGTGATGCAGGTGTGTCTGGTAGCTGCTCTCGGGGGGCTTCTGTTCGGTTACGACACGGGGGTCATCAACGGCGCGATCGGCCCTCTCAAGGCACATTTTACCCTTGATGCGCGAGCCGAAGGGTGGGCGACCGGTTGCGCGCTTCTCGGATGCGCCATCGGGGCGGCGGTCGCCGGCGTGCTGAGTGACCGGCTGGGTCGAAAGAAGGTGCTGATCATCTCGGCGATTCTCTTTTTTGTCTCGGCGGTAGGAACCGCTCTGCCCAGGGATATCACGACTTTCATTATCTTTCGAATCGTCGGCGGCGTAGGGGTAGGCGCCGCGGCCCTGTCGTCGCCCATGTACATCGCAGAGATAAGCCCGGCAAGGATCAGAGGCCGAATGGTCTCGGTCAATCAGTTTGCGATCGTGACCGGCTTTCTGATCGTGTACTTTGTGAATTACTTCATCGCCCTTCAGGGCGATTCGGCATGGAATCAGCAGTTCGGCTGGAGGTGGATGTTCGGCTCGGAAGCGCTGCCGGCCGTGTCCTTGCTGGTCTTGCTCTTTTTCGTGCCCGAAAGCCCCCGCTGGCTGACCAAGCAGGATCGCAGTGACGAGGCGCTGGAGATTCTGACCCGGGTCGACGGCGCCGACTATGGCCGAACCGAATTGCTTGAGATCAAGGACGCGCTGGCCCGCGAGAGCGGATCGCTCAGGCAATTGTTCCAGCCGGGAATGAAGATTGTATTGGTGATTGGCATCGTATTGGCTGTCCTCCAGCAGGTTACGGGGATTAACGTCTTCCTCTACTTCGGCACGGAAATCTTCAAGAAGATGGGTTCGCAGACCCACGCCGCTCTTGCCCAGACTGTGATAGTCGGTGCGGTTAACCTGAGTTTTACCATCGTAGCTATCTGGACGGTTGATCGGCTGGGCCGAAGACCTCTGATGATGATCGGTTCTGCCGGGATGGGAATCTCGCTGCTGGCCATGGGCCTTGCGGCCTTCTGTCAGAGAACAGAATTGTGGATATTGCTATTCATCCTCGGCTATATCGCCTGCTTTGCCCTTTCGGTTGGCCCCGTAACCTGGGTAATTCTTTCGGAGATCTTCCCCACCCGGATTCGAGGCAGGGCGATGGCCATTGCTACCGTGTGTTTGTGGGTCGCAAACTATGTTATTTCACAGACGTTTCCCATGATGGACGAAAACGAGTGGCTGCTTGAGAAGTTCCACCGTGCCTTCCCGTTTTGGCTTTACGGTGCCTTCTGTGCTGTCCTGCTGGTCTTTGTCTGGCGTTTTGTTCCGGAGACAAAAGGCAAGACGCTGGAGCAAATAGAGAAACACTGGATGCATTAGAAGACGATATCAAACTGCAAAAAGCAAAATGTAAAATTGAGGAGCCCGCCTTCGGCGGGGCTGTCTTTTGCTTCTTGTCAGAAGAGTCTCGCCGAAGGCGATTCCGCAATTTTGATTTTTGATCTTTGATTTTTGATTTCTGGTTACCAGGTGAATCTTCCGCAAAGAATAACTATCGAGAGCCATACGATAACCGTCGTGCCGAGGTACGCCGAGACAGACAAAGGCGGGGTCGTTCATCACAGCGTCTACCCGGTGTGGTTCGAGATGGGGCGGACCGAGCTATTGCGGGCCAATGGCGTTGCGTACAAAGACCTCGAACAGGCTGGTGTGCTATTCGTCGTTGCCCGGCTGAGCATAAAGTACCGTAGGCCCGCCTTGTATGACGAGGAGCTCAAGCTGGAAACGACCTGCTCGGAGGTTACCGCCAGCAGGGTCAATCATACCTACAAGCTGACGAACTGCGACGGAGTGATCCTGGCCGAGGGCACCACAACCCTGGCGTGTGTCAATTCAGAGGGCAAGATTCGAAGAATACCGGAATTTATGTACCCCAATTTGCAGAAAGAAGCCTAAATTTCAAATTTCAAATTTCAAAACTCAGACTGATTTGATATTATCGACTCCCGGGTGATGAAGTAGGCGATTATCAGCAAGATTCACTCTGAGTTGTCCGCACTTGGTCGACGAGCGGTGAAGCAATGACAAAGTAGTCGTTTTGGGTTGATATGGGTTCGGACAAGAAAGAGAACTGTGGTCTGTTTGGCATTTTTGGCGATGCCGAAGCAGTTGAAAAGACGTATTTTGGCCTGCACAGCCTTCAGCACCGGGGGCAGGAATCGGCTGGGATCGCATCGAGCGACGGCCGGTCGATCCAGTGCTATACCGCTATGGGTACGGTCAGCAGGGTCTTCCGCTCGGGCAGGGCTGTCTTTGACAAATTGGCCAACTCCGTAGCGATTGGGCACGTCCGGTATTCGACGACGGGCGCCAGCCGGGCCGTAAACTCTCAGCCGCTGCTGGCCGAATACTCTCGAGGTCAGGTGGCCGTAGCTCATAACGGCAATCTGATAAATGCCCCTCTACTGCACGACGAGTATGAGGCGTACGGCAGTATCTTCAAGTCTACCAGCGATACCGAGGTGATCATTCATTTGCTCGCCAAGCCGACCCACGTCAGCAAGCCTGATCCGCTGGCGCACGTGTTGAACCACCTGCAAGGTGCGTATAGCCTGCTCTTTCTCTTTGCCGATCGCATTGAGGCGGCTCGCGACCCCTACGGGATCAGGCCCCTGTGCATAGGTCAGACCGAGCAGGGTGCTTATGTTATTGCCAGCGAGACATGTGGTCTAGATGCCATTGGAGCCCGATTCGTTCGTGAAGTCGAGCCCGGCGAAATCGTCCGACTGGATAAGGACGGTCTGTCCAGCAGGTTCTTCGTTAAGCCCGGCACAATCACCCCGGCGCACTGCATCTTCGAGCACGTCTATTTTGCCAAGCAGAGCAGCACTATTTTTGACGAGAATGTGCACGGATTCAGAAAAAAGCTCGGAAGACGGCTCGCCGAAGAACACCCTGTCAACGCCGACGTGGTGATACCCGTGCCGGACTCGGGGACCTCGGCGGCGATAGGTTATGCTCAGCAGAGCAGGATACCCTTCGACATGGGGATAATCAGAAGCCATTACGTTGGCCGGACGTTCATCTCTCCGGACCAGAGATCGAGGGAGTTGGAGGTAAGACTCAAGCTGTCGGTGGTGGATGAAGTCGTGGCCGGCAAGCGCCTCGTGGTGGTGGACGATTCAATTGTACGCGGCACGACGACAAGGGGCAAGATCAGGGCGTTGCGCCAGGCCGGGGCGAGGGAAATCCACATGCGGGTAAGCTGTCCGCCTCTGAGGTTTCCCTGTTTCTACGGGGTGGATTTTCCCACCAAAGAAGAGCTGCTGGCGAACAACCGCGATCTTGAGCAGATCAGGGAGTTTCTCGAGGTTGACAGCATAGGCTACATGTCGCTGGAAGGGCTTCTTCAGTGCGCAGCCTTGCCCGCGGACCACTACTGCGCAGCCTGCTGGGACGGCGAATACAGGATACCGATAGATGTCACCGTCAACAAGTTCACTATGGAACACTACCAGATGAAGATGTTTGATGAATTGGACTAAATTCATAGTAATTATTCTGTCCGCCAATGGGTAAGCATATCAGCTACGAACAGTCCGGGGTTAGTATTGACGCCAACGACCGGATGGTCAGGCAAATCTATTCGGCCGTCGCCAGCACGTTCAGCCCGCGAGTGATCGAATCGAAGGATGGCTTTGCAGGGATGTTTCGTCTGGACTACGACGAAAGGCTCTTCAAAAAGAACTACAAGAACCCAGTCCTCGTTGCGTGTACTGACGGCGTAGGCAGCAAGGTCCAGCTCGCGGGCGAGATCAAGAAGTTCGACACTGTCGGCATCGACCTCGTGGCGATGAGCGTTAACGACATGCTAGTGCAGGGCGCCGAGCCGCTATTCTTTCTGGACTACCTGGCGGTTAATAAGCTGCAACCCGAATTCGTGGCCGAGCTTGTGAAAGGAGTCGCCGCCGGGTGTCGTCAGGCCGACTGCGCGCTGATCGGCGGAGAAACCGCCGAGATGCCGGATACGTACGCGCCGGGTGATTTCGACATGGCCGGCTTCGCGGTTGGCGTCATCGAGCGAAAGAAGATCATCACAGGCCGGATCATCAGAAAAGGCGACGTGGTTCTCGGTCTTGCCTCGAACGGATTGCACAGCAACGGATATACGCTCGTTCGCAATATCTGTTTCAAACGAGCCGGACTAAAGATGACGGACAAGCCCGAAGCACTCGGCGGCGCCGCGCTGGGCGATGTTCTGCTTGAACCGACCCGGATTTACGTTCGTCCGCTGACAAAACTACTCTCGAAGTACAAGGTCAAGCGAGTCGTCCACGGGATGGCGCACATTACCGGCGGAGGACTGGTGGGCAACATTCCGCGAGTCTTGCCGAAAGACTGCAACGCGGTTATAAAGAAATCAAGCTGGCCCAGGCACAAGATATTCACATTTCTGCAGGAGGCCGGGCCCGTCGAAGAAGCCGAAATGTTCCGGGTCTTCAATATGGGGATAGGGTTCGTGCTCATCGTAGCTGAGGATTTCGCCGATTCGATAACGAAGAAGCTGACGAAATTCGGCGAGAAGGTCTATCGCGTAGGTAGGATAACCACAGGGACCGGCGAAGTGGTCCTCAAATAACGAGCAGGAGGCAATAGTATGAGCGGCATTTTCGGAGTAGTCTCAAAGGGAAACTGTGCGGAAACACTTTTCTATTCCACCGATTATCACTCACATCTGGGCACCGAATACGGGGGTATTGCCGTGCTCAACGGCAGTAGCTTCACGCGCCAGATACACAACCTGAGTCAAAGCCAGTTCAAGTCAAAATTCTATGATGACTACGAACGCATAGAAGGCAACAAGGGCATCGGCGTTATCAGTGACTACGACGAACAGCCGATTTATCTGAACTCGAGATTCGGGCCCTTCTGCGTAGTCACCAGCGGATTTGTGGAAAACGCCGAGGAGCTTGCGACGGATCTGCTCAACAAGAGAGTGTCTTTCAGCGAGGTCAGCGGCAGGGCGGTTAACACGCCCGAATTGATGGCAAAGTTGATCAATCGGGGTGACAATCTGGTCGACGGCATAGAGAAGGCATTTGACGTCATTGAGGGTTCGTGTTCGCTGTTGTTACTGCACGCCGACGGAATATATGCCGCCAGGGACAAACGCGGATATACGCCGCTGATCGTCGGCAGGCGAGACGACGCGTGGGCGGTAACTGCCGAGACCAGTGCCTTTCCGAACAACGGATTCGAGGTCGTCAAGCATACCGAGCCGGGTGAGATCGTTCTGCTCACCGAGGACGGGATGGTCAAGAGCAAACGTTGTTTCGATGGTGAAAGTCAGATATGCACATTTCTCTGGATCTACACGGGTTTTCCAGCGTCGGACTATGAGGGAATAAATACCGAGATCGTAAGGGAGAGGTGCGGCCGGTACCTGGCAAAACGCGATACGGATATCGACGTCGATCTGGTATCGGGCGTTCCGGATTCCGGCGCGGCTCACGGATTAGGATATGCCATGGAATCCGGCAAGCCGTTCCGGCGCCCCTTGGTGAAATATACGCCGGGATACGGCAGAAGTTACACACCGCCGTCACAGCGAACTCGCGACCTGATCGCAAAGATGAAGCTGATACCCATTCATGAGGTGATAGAAGGCAACAGCATCGTTTTGTGCGAGGACTCGATCGTCAGAGGGACCCAGCTCAAGAACTATGCAATCAGAAAGCTGTGGGACTGTGGGGCAAGAAAGATACATGTCAGGCCCGCGTGCCCGCCCCTGATGTTTCCATGCAGATTTAACCTCTCGACGCGTTCGGTCGATGAGCTGGCCGCGCGCAGAGCCATTCGCAGTCTGGAGCATCAAGATGTTGAAGACATCTCGGCATACATGGACCACAATTCCGACAAGTACAAGAAGATGGTCGAATGGATTGCCAGAGACCTGAACGTATCGACGTTGAGATATCAGACGGTGGACGATATGGTTGAGGCTGTTGGTCTGCCAAGGGAGAAGCTCTGTCTCTATTGTTGGACCGGTGAATGTCCAAGATCGAGACGTCCGAAGAAGGCGATCGACATAGTCGATGTCAAAAAACCGTCTGAAGCAAAAGCGGCAGAGAAAGAGGTCACGCTGTAGGTCTATGATCAAAGGAGAGGACCGAACGAGTCGCTGGGGCCGAGCCGAAGTCCACAAGGCTGTGGCCAGGTTCGTCGTGGCGCTGCTGATATACTCTGGGTTTGCCGTCTATCTGTACCGGCCGCATTTCAAAGGCTTCGACAGATGGCAGTACCTTCTGGTTGTAAATGCTTCCGTGGCCTCCTTGGGTTGTTATCTCCTCAGTCGGCGCTGGGTAGCGGGATTCTTCGAGTCTTTTCTTGCCGGAGCGATCTATGGCTTCGGGCCATTGGCACTTGGGTTGGCCAAGTTTCACCCCACGGCGGGTTTTCTGGTTGCAGCCATACCCTGGCTGTTCTGCCCGGCCGCCTTTGGGCCCAGGGCCAGGTGGCGCTTGCTGCGCATTCCGTTGGCCGCTCTGCCGCTTCTGGTGATCATTCTGTTCTTCCAGGTGTCGGCGCGCTTCGGACTATATCCAATCCCAATAAGACTTAAGCTGGAATTCGCCGATTTAACCGGCATCCTGGCCCCTACGATAGCAGCCAAACGACACACGACCTTGACCGGCTTCTATCATGTTCCGATAGCGCCGCTGATCATGGGTGTAGCGGTGTTTCTGGCTCCGCTCAAACTTCTGTTCACCGGCGGCGTCGCCCAGAGAGTAAGATCAACCGCCGCCCTTGCGATTCGGAGATTCGGTATCATCGCAATCTTTGCCGCCGCCACCGTACTGGCCTTTTGCGATTCGTATCTTGATATCAGCCCCATTATATTCTTCGCAATCAGCACACTCTGCTGCTCGATACTCGCCGGCGCCGGCATGCAGGCTCTGGTCGCTGCCGGCCCGGCAGACAGAAGATGGCTCCTTCTCACCTCAATAGTAATGGGAATCCTTGCCGTTGTGGCATTGCTGCTGGCGACAAAATACTTCCAGTCATTCCTTGGGATAGCCGACGCATACGGTCTGCTTCTCACCGAGGCGGCCAAAATGTACCTGCTGGGCGCAATTGCCCTTGCGATCCTCTTCTTTATGGCCCGTGCAAAATTGCGGCTGCGCCCAATCCGCCTGGCCCTGCTTTGGGCTCCGATGGCGATCGACTTCTTTCTCGGCGCAACAGAGATAGTCGACAAAACACTCTGACAATTCCAAAGGGTAGCTCTAATAATTGCTTTTGAGCGGCAAGTAGAATATTCTTGTATTCTAGCAAGGAAGGGAAATCAGCCTTAGCCGAAGCTAAGGCGGCTTTTTCCTGACGCCGTCCAGAATCAAGAAGATTCGTTTGCCCGCCAAAATGAATTCTTAGAGGTGCCCTAGATTCAGAACGTTTCTCGCTCGACGTGCCCGAGGTAGAACCGTCCGTCATTGCGCATGAACGTGATGATGGCGTCAAATTGCTTGTCTATGAACTGAGAGTCGTTGGTGACAATTGCTATCGCGATGACCGCGCTGGCCTTGCTGTCCTGGTGATCGACCTCGGAGATAGAGATATTGAACCTGCTCTTGAGCCGTCCGATCAGACTCTTGACGATACTTCTCTTACCCTTGAGCGAGGTTATCCCCTGCATGGACAACTGGGCTGTCATTACGCCGACAATCATTCTCGATCCTCGATACTAGATGCTCGACACTCGAAACGAATCTTGCAACTAAGATCGGGCATTGAGCTTATTGTACCAGCTCCATTGCTCCTTGTATATAAACGATGCGATTCATCGCACCCCTCCGATTGTCATTTCGAGCGGAGCGCGTAGGATGGGCAGGTTTCCTGCCCATGCGGTTTTGGTTACGTTATATTGTCTGACTATTTGACACGACCCGCCTGGATCAGTAGATTGCGGGTAGTTGCTTTATGAGAGGCCACACTTAGCGTAAGAACCGGATGAATCCGGTGTTATCGCCTTTTATTGATAATATGCAGAGTTGTGTGTTAGCCATTACTATTTTCAATCAAGTGGGAAAAGTATATGAGTAAAGGTTCATGCAGAGAAGATGAAACACCGAATGAATCGGAGGTTATTCCAAATGTATTTGCCGTCGCATCGGCTGGTCAAAGGTTATTCAACTTTATACTAGATTGCTTGTTTATCAACGTCCTAACATTTTCATATTTTGTCACTTTGAACATATTAGGATACAATGCAGATATTGAAAATACAGGCTGGCTTATAAGCAGTATTGTACTATTGATTCTGTATTATGTACCACAAGAAGCCTTGCTTGGTATGACGCTGGGAAAATTTATAACAAGAACAAAAACTGTCAGCTCAGATTACACACCTGCCAATCCTGTACAGATTGTATTTAGGACTATTTGCCGCCTGATACCGTTTGATGCAATATCTTATCTAATTGGAGATTACCCTGTTGGGTTTCATGACAAATTGTCGAATACTATCGTGGTGTCCCTAAAACCGCGAAAGCATTCGCATGATCTTACCACTGAATCCGACGAGCCCAAATCTTCAATTGAATACTATACATGCCCAGACTGTGCGGCTGGGGGAATAATTCCCACAGTTGATGGCAAATGCACAAACTGTGGTTTTCAACTGAAAGCTGAGTAGCATGAGAACAGAAACTATAAACTGAGAAAACTAGGTCTAGCAAGCGGATCAAGAACGACTCGCTAAACGCTTGCGACTTATCCACATCGTTGACAGGAGCAGCTCTGAAAAGTCTCTTGTACGGATCTGCGTAAGCCCGCTGGATAGATCGCAGAGATTCCTGTATTTTCCTGACATATAGTGGTTAAGGTT
>Ga0209536_100003492_pt1 | contig 25235 bp, 24 predicted proteins | sample DeeMarSeWOR28_12_FD_187461 | JGI IMG/M metagenome (GOLD analysis project Ga0209536, IMG submission 187461) | Marine sediment microbial communities from White Oak River estuary, North Carolina - WOR-2-8_12 (SPAdes) (version 2) | ecosystem: Environmental > Aquatic > Marine > Intertidal zone >...
GAGCCGATCTCACGGCTGGCGAACATCGGTCTCTATTACGTCCGCGACTGGCGTACGCTGTACGACGGCATTGCCGAGACCCTCGCCGGCCCGCAGCACAAGGGCGAGTGGTTCCTCACCGACGCCTTCCAGTACATGATCGACCGGGGCCGACGGATACGCACCGCCGAGGTGACGGGGTGGTACGACTGCGGCAAGGTCGAGACGGTCCTGGCGACGAACCTCCACCTCCTGCAGCACGGCGGTGCGCGCCACCCGGCACCCGGCAACGCGTTGGAGGTGATCGATCCCGTGTTCGTGGCGGACGGGGCGCGGGTGGAGGCGTCGCGGATCGGCCCCAACGTCTCGATCGATGCCGGGGCCGTCGTACGCGGAAGCACGATCCGCGACGCGATCGTCGGACGGAATGCCGTCGTGGAGGATGCGACGCTGCGGCACTGCATCGTCGGTGACGACACCGAGATCCGCGGAGAGGCGCTGTACAACGTGGTGGCGGCGAGGGACGAGATCGGAGAGGCGCCCTGACGGCGCCGCTGCCCGGGCTCGAGAGCGAGGCGCAACTGGAGCCGCTGTTGCGCGCGCCGCTCGCCGTGGTGTTCAAGCACAGCACGCGGTGCGGCATCAGCTCGTCCGCCCTGATCGAGGTGCGGCAGTTCGCGGTGGAGCATCCGGAGATTCCGGTCTTCCTTCTCGACGTCATCGCCGACCGGGCGTTGGCCCGTAGGGTGGCGGCCCGGCTCGGGGTGCGGCACGAGTCACCGCAGGCGCTCGTCCTCGGGCGCGGCCGCGTGCTCTGGCACGGGTCGCACTCGCAGGTGTCACTGGCGGCGCTCGAGGAGGCCACGCGAGGGTCCGCAGCCTCGCCCGACGAGGTGACGCCGCGCCTGCCGGACAGCGCGACGCGAGGCTGAGATAGGAGGACGTGCATGACGGCACTCGAGCAGTATCTCCCCTATCGGTGGCTGGTCCCGATCGCCATTCTCTTCGCGCTGGCGCCGTTCCGGCCGGAGCCTCACCTCGTCGAGAAGGTGCGGATGCTCTTCGCGGGGACGCTGAAGCGCCCGATCGACATCTTCGACCTGGCCCTGCACGCCACGCCGCTCCTGTTGCTGCTGGTCCGTCTCGCGTGGGACCTGCTCGGGCGGCAGCGCACCGGCGGCTGACAATTCGGAGGAGCGACCCCCATGTCGCGCACGATCGACCGACGTGACTTCGTCCGGACCACTGCGGTGGCGGCGGCGGCCACCGCGACGCGCCCGCTGGCGGCTGCACCGGTGGTGCACACGCCCGTGAGCGTCTCGCCCGTGGTGATCGCCGACATCAGCGGTCTGCGCTACCGCAACGGCGGTCCCCAGAGCGCGGTCGAGCGAGCCTTCGACCTGATCGCGCAGGGCGGGGACGTACTGGACGCGCTGATCGCCGGCGTGAACATCCCGGAGCTCGACCCCGAGGAGACGGGTATCGGGTACGGTGGCCTCCCGAATGCCGACGGCGTCGTGCAGTTGGACGCGTGCTGCATGCACGGTCCGCGGAAGTGGGCGGGCGGTGTCGCGGCGCTCGAGGGCGTGCGCACGCCGTCCCTGGTGGCGCAGGCGGTCATGGAGCAGACCGACCACCACCTCCTCGTCGGGACGGGCGCACAGGCGTTCGCCCGGAGCATCGGGTTCGCCATCGAAGACGATCTGAACACGGAGCGGTCCCGGGCGCTCTGGCTCGAGTGGAAGCGACGCATCGATCCCGAGCACTTCCTCGATCCGCGGGAGCGCGGCCGTCGCGGCTACGAGATCGGCCTCGACATGCTGCGGGAGGGCCTGATTCCGGAGGGGCAGTTCTGGGGAACCATCAACTGCAATGGCATCACCCCGAAGGGGGAGATCGCCGGGGTGACCACGACGAGCGGGCTGGCGTGGAAGATCCCGGGGCGCACGGGTGACTCGCCGATCCTCGGTGCCGGCCTGTACGTGGACGGGGACGTGGGCGCGGCGGGCTCGACGGGCCGGGGCGAGGCGAACCTGTACAATCTGTCGTCGTTTCTCATCGTGGAGCAGCTTCGCCGCGGCGTGCACCCGAAGGACGCTGGGATGGAGGCGCTGCAGCGCATTCGCGCGAACACGGTGGAACCGCGGCTGCTGAACGACCGCGGGCTGCCGAAGTTCAACGTGCGTTTCTTCGTGCTGAACGCGCGCGGCGAGTATGCGGGGGTCACGCTCTACGCGGCCGGGGAAACCGAGTACGCCGTGTGCACGGAACACGGTGCCGAGGCCCGCCTGCTCGAGCCGCTGCTGAGCGGCAGCCCGACCGACTGAGGCGCCGGCATGGCCGCGACGGAGTTCGGCAGCCTCGTCGAGTCTTACCTCGATCTGCTGTGGAACGTGGACCCGGTGGCCGCGACGGCTGCCGGAGTTGCGGGCTATGACGGCCGGCTGGGGGCCTACGACGCCGAGGCCGTGCAGCGGTACCTCGCCGCGCTCAAGTCCATCGGCGGATCGCTGGAGGCGTGTGACGTCGAGTCCCTCGACGACGAGGTGGATCGCACGGCGCTGCTCGGCGAGATCCGCACCGCCGTCCATCGGTTCGAGCACGAGCAGCCCCACGTGCGCAATCCGGTCCACTGGGTCTCGCACGTGCTCGAGGGGTTGCATCTCCTCCTCTCCTTCTCCACGCGGCCCCGGGCCGAGCGCGCGCTCGCCGCGGCGAGCCGACTGCGGGAGATTCCGTCGTTTCTCGCCAACGCCCAGGCGACGTTGCTGGAGTGTCCGCGCGTGTTCGTCGAGACCGCTTCACAGGTCGCCGCGCAGGGATTCGCCGTCGTCGACGCGGTCGAGCAGGAACTGACGCCCGAGGACGACGCCGCGTTCCCGCAATCGTGCGCCGACGCCCGCAAGGCGCTGGCCGAGTTCTTCACGTATCTGGAGGACTTCCTCAACGGCAGCGGCACGGGGGAATTCGCCATCGGTGAGGAGGCGTTCAACTTCCGGCTGCACTATCAGCACGCGCTCCGCAGCACCGCGCCGGAGCTGTGGCGCTACGGTCTGCACCTGGTGGAGGAAGTGGAGCAGGACGTCGCTGCGCTCGCGCGGTCGATCGACGCGGCGACACCCTGGCAGGATGTCGTCGCGAGGCTGCGGGAGGATCATCCCTCGGGCCGGGGACTCGTCGAGGCGTACCACCGGCAGATGGAGCGCGCCCGCCAGTTCGTGGCGGCGCACGACCTGGTGACGGTCCCGGAGGGGCGCCTCGACGTGGTCGCGACGCCGCCGTTCCTGCGGCCGCTGATCCCGTTCGCCGCCTATCAGCCGCCGGGCGCGTTCGCGACGGACCGCACGGGCACGTTCTACGTCACGCCACCCGCCGCCGATGCCAGCGCGCCCCAGCGGGACCGCCTGCTGCGCGATCACAGCACACACGAGCTGTGCTCGACGGCCCTGCACGAAGGGTATCCGGGGCATCATCTGCAGTTTCTCACCGCGCATGCGCAGCCGCGTCCCGTGCGCAAGGTGGTCGGGGCGGCGGTGATGGTCGAGGGGTGGGCACTCTACTGCGAAGAGATGATGGGGGAGGCCGGCTTCTACACGTCGCCGGAGGAACGGCTGTTCCAGAAGGTCGCCCTGCTCTGGCGGGCGTGTCGGGTGGTGGTCGACGTCGGGTTGCACACCCGGGGCATGTCCTTCGACGATGCCGTGGGCTTCCTCGTCGATCGGGTGCACTTCGAGCGGGCGAATGCCGAGGCCGAAGTGCGGCGCTACTGCGCCGAACCGGTCTACCAGCTCAGCTACGCGGTCGGGCGCCGGGAACTGCTCAGTCTCCGGAGCGCGTACCGCCAGGCGCACGGGAGCGCCTTCTCGCTGCGGGGATTTCACGACGCCATTCTCCGCTTCGGGGGGCTGCCGGTGAGCCTCATCCGTTGGGGTCTGGGGCTGGATGAGTGATCTCGACCGTCGCAGGCGGCTCCCGTCCGTCGTGCGGCGCCTCGGGGTCGTTTCCTTCTTCAACGACTTCGCCAGCGAGATGGTCTACCCGCTGCTGCCCGCGCTCGTCACGACGCGCTTGGGGGGGACGGCGGTGGCGCTCGGGGCGCTGGACGGTGTCGCCGAAGCGGTCGCCGCCGTTGCGAAGGTCGTGTCGGGCCGGGTCGCTGACCGCCCACGGTGGCGGCGGGCGCTCGTGCTGGGGGGATACGCCGTGGCGGCCGTCGTTCGTCCGGCGATGGGCCTGGCCGGTGCCGCGTGGCAGGTGATCGGTCTCCGCGGAAGCGATCGACTCGGGAAGGGAGTCCGCACGCCCGCCCGGGACGTCATCATCGCCGATGCAGCCCCGCACGACATGCGCGGTCGTGCGTTCGGGTACCACCGCAGTATGGACCACGCCGGCGCGGTCGTCGGGCCGCTGGGGGCGTGGATGCTCGTCTCGTTGGCAGGGTTGGGTCCGGCCGAAGTCATCGGGTGGAGCATCGTCCCCGGGGTGGTGGCGGTGCTCGTCGTGGGATGGGCGCTGGCGGGTCACGGTGCCGCGGTCCCGGACACGGCGGCCGTGGCCGTCGCGGAGCGCGCTTCGGCACCGCCGCGGGACGCGCGCCTGGTATTCGGGCTCATCGTGGCGTACGCGTTCGTGCGGATGCCCGAGACGCTGCTGCTGCTGCGCCTCCAGGACGTCGGCATCCCGCTGGCGACGATTCCTCTCCTCTGGGCGGCGCTGCACGTCGTCCGCTCGGCCGCGAGCTACCCGGGGGGCTGGCTCGCAGACGTCGTGGGCTCGCGTCGAACGATGGCGCTGGGGTGGCTGACGTACGCCGTCGTGTGTGCCGGGCTCGCGTGGAGCGAGCACCTGGGGGCGTCCGCGGCCTGGTTCCTGGTCTTCGGCCTGGTGGCAGGCGCGACGGAAGGTCCGGAGCGTTCGTTCGTCACGGCGGCCGGGGGCGTCGCGCGACGCGGATCCCGGTTCGGTGCGTACCACGCCGGTGTGGGTCTCGCCGCGCTCCCGGGTGCGGTGCTGCTGGGCGGGCTCTATGCCGCGGTGGGCGGTGGGGTGGCGCTCCTGGCGTCCGGCGCGGCGGCGGTGGCACTCGCCGCCGTGGCGTGGTCGAGTGCGGGGAGCAGGCCTGCCCTGCAACGTGCCGCCTGACGGCAGCGGTGAGGAGGAAGGGATGCACCGGTACTGGCTGTGGCTTCGGCGGCGGGCGCGGGCGGCACGGGAGATCTACGAGGGTCTCTACGTGGCGCCGTACCGGTCACAGATCTACCGTGCCTATCGCCAGGAGCAGGATCTGTTCCTCCTCAGCGCCTTCAGCGACCTGCTCGGCGCGCCGAACCCCGCGGCATTCTACACGCTCGAGCTGTATCCGGAGCTGATCGCGCAGTTTCACGAGTGGCATGTCCGCATGGGGATGCCGCAGGCCCCCGACGGGGGATTCCGTTGTTGTTGAGCCTCGATGGGGACGCCCGGCGGCAGGTCTCCGACCTCCTCCTGCGACGGCCGATCCTGTTCTTCGGCGGCAAGGGCGGCGTGGGCAAGACCACCCTCGCGGCCACGGTGGCGCTGCGGTCCGCGACGTCGGGACGGCGCACGCTCCTGGTGTCGACCGACCCGGCACACTCGGTCGGTGATGCCCTCGACGTGCGATTGGGGAACGCCGCCCGCGAAGTGCTGCCGAACCTGTGGGCCGTGGAGATCGATCCGGCCGAGGAGGCCGACCGGTACATCGCCGGTGTGAAGGACCGGATCGCCACCGTGACGCCCCCGCGACTCGCGGCGGAAGTCGATCGCCAGATCGACATCGCCCGGGTCACGCCCGGCGCCGAGGAAGCGGCCTTGTTCGATCGCTTCACCCGCCTCATGGACGACGCCGGTGCGGTGTACGATCGGGTGGTGTTCGACACGGCGCCGCTCGGCCACACGCTGCGGCTCCTTGCGCTGCCCGAGCAGATGCAGCTCTGGATCCGCGGGCTGATCGGTCGTCGCAGGAAGGTCAACGTGCTGCAGCGCATGTGGCGCAACGTCGCGGGGGCGGCGGCCGGTGATGCGCACGCGGACGGGGATCCGATGCTCGCGGTGCTGGAGGAGCGCCAGGCGCGGTTCGCCCGCGCGCGGGAGACCGTGGTCGACCGAGCCCGGACGGCGTTCATCTTCGTCGTCGTGCCGGAGCGGCTGCCGATCCTCGAGACCGAGCGGGCCGCGGGGACGCTCGGTCGGCACGGCATCCCGATCGGGGCGGTGCTGGTCAACCGGGTCCGGCCACGAGAGGCGGACGGTGCGGGCGCGGCACGGCGGTCGAAGGAGGAGCGCGACCACCTCGAAGACATCGAGCGTCGATTCCGCGCGTATCCGTTGGTCCCGGTGCCCCTGCTGCCACGGGACATCCAGGGCGTGGACGATCTTCGTGAACTGGGCCGGAGACTGTTCGAACCGACTGGCGCCTGAGCGCCCTCGCGGCGCGGGGGCGCGCTCCCTACATTAGGCCGCTCGCGCCGTACGACAGGGGGAACCGGGTTGAGCGCAATCGTGCTGCTGTTCGTGGGCCTGTCCGCCTTCCTGACGGGCTACCGCTTCTACGCCCGCTACCTCGCGCGGCACATCTACCGGCTCGATCCCGACTTCGTCACACCGGCGCACGCCTTCGAGGACGGCGTCGATTTCGTGCCCACCAACCGGCACGTCCTGTTCGGGCACCACTTCACGTCGGTCGCCGGGGCGGCGCCGATCGTCGGGCCGGCGATCGCCGTCATCTGGGGCTGGCTGCCGGCCTTCCTGTGGGTCGTGCTCGGCACGGTGTTCGCCGGGGCGGTGCACGACTTCGGGGCGCTGTGGATCTCGAACCGGCACAAGGGGAACTCGATCGGCACCCTCGCCGAGCAGATCGTGGGAGGACGGGCACGCGTGCTGTTCCTCCTCATCATCTTCTTTCTGCTGCTGCTGGTGAACGCGGTCTTCGCGGTGGTGATCGCCAACCTGTTCATCGCGAATCCGGGTTCCGTGCTTCCGGTGTGGGGCAGCCTGGTGGTGGCGATCGTGGTGGGTGTGCTGATCTACCGGAGCGGCATGCGCATCCTGTTGCCGTCGCTGGGCGCCCTGTTCGTGCTGTACGCGCTCATCTGGATCGGGCAGTACGCCGAGTTCGCGCTGCCGGATCTGATCCGACTCGCGCCGACGGTGTCGCAGCTCGCGGCCGCCGGCGGGGACCAGGCGGTGGCGCAGGCGGCGGCGCACACCGACGGTGTGCGGGTCGGATGGGTGATCATTCTGCTGATCTACTGCTTCTTCGCGAGCACCCTGCCGGTCTGGCTGCTGCTCCAGCCGCGCGACTACGTCAACAGCCATCAGCTGTTCGTGGCGCTCGGCATCATCTTCGCCGGCGTGCTCGTCGTGAACCCGCAGGTCGTCGCTCCCGCCATCAACCGCGATTTGCCGGTGGATGCCCCGGGTTGGTTCCCGCTCCTGTTCATCACGATCGCCTGCGGCGCGATCAGCGGATTCCACGGCCTCGTCGCGTCGGGGACGTCGGCGAAGCAGCTCGACAAGGAAACCGACGCGCGCTACGTCGGCTACGGCGGCATGATCGGCGAGGGCACGCTGGCACTCACGTCCATCCTGGCGACCACCGCGGGCTTCGCGGTATTCGTGGGCCGGGACGGATGGCACGCCCACTACGCGACGTGGGCCAGCGCGTCCACCGGCGCCACGGCGGCGTTCGTCAACGGTGTCGGCGTGCTGGCCGAGGGGATCGGCATCCCCCACCGGGTGGCGGTCATCTTCGCGGCGGTCGTGGTGATCTCCTTCGCCGCGACCACGATGGACACGGGCGTCCGGCTGCAGCGGTACATCATCTCCGAGTTGGGCGGCCACTACCGGGTGCGGATCGCGCAGAACCGCTGGGTAGCCACGCTCGTCGCCGTGGCGAGCTGCGGGGTGCTCGCTCTCGGCATCGACCGGGGTGGGGGGGGCATGCGCCTCTGGCCGCTGTTCGGCACCACGAACCAGCTCACCGGCGCGCTCACGCTGCTCGTCATTACGCTGTTCCTGCTGAAGCTGCGCCGTCCGGTCTGGGTGACCCTGATTCCGATGGTGTTTCTGCTCTGCATGACCACGTGGGCGATGGTGCTCAATCTCGTGCGGTACTACGCCGAGAGTCAGGTCCTGCTCCTCGCCGTCGGCGGAGCGATCTTCGTGCTGGAGCTGTGGCTCGTCTTCGAGGCTGCCGGGGCGGTGCGGAATGCGCTGCAGCGGTGGGGTTCGGGCGCCCCGTGACGGCTATTGCCGCACCCGCGAGCCGGCGGTACGTTCGAACCCTCCCGCGGAGGGGGTGAACCATTCCGTACGATCCATCAGAGCGCCGCGAGTTCGGGTCACGATCCGGTCGGGACCAGGGGTTCGCGGTCGCAGACCAGCCCCAGACGCAGAAGGTCGAGCGGAGCGAGATGCGGGGGATCACCGCCGTCATCACCGGAGGTGCCACCGGCCTCGGCCGGGCCATCGGCCTCGAGTTCGCCCGCCGCGGCGCCAACGTGGCTTTCAATTATGTCGAGCTGCCGGAACGCGATGTTTCGGCCCAGGCGCTCCTCACCGAGACGGCGCTTCGGGCGCACGGTGTCGGGGTGTACAGCGCGTACTGCGACGTTCGGAACTGGCGCGCGGTCGAGGCGTTCGTGGCGGAAGTGAAGGCCGAGCTGGGCGGCCCGCACGTCTTGGTGAACAACGCCGGCATCCACCACGATGCCGCACTGTGGCGCATGCCCGAAGATGCCTGGGAAGACGTGGTCGCCACGAACCTCACTGGGAGCTTCCACGCGATCCGTGCCGTCACGCCTTCCTTCAGGGAGCAGCGGTACGGCAAGATCGTCAGCATCGCCTCCCACCAGGCCTACCACCCGGGCTTCGGGCTTTCGAATTACGCCGCGTCCAAGGCGGGGCTGGTCGGTCTCACCAGGGCGGCCGCCGTCGAGCTCGGGGCCTACAACGTGAACGTCAACGCCGTCGCTCCGGGGTTCGTGCGCACCGAGTTGCTCGGGTCCCTCCCTCCCGAAGTGCTTCGGGACGCCGAGCGCGAATCCGTCCTCGGGCGGATCGCGGAGCCCGAGGACGTGGCCTCCGTCGTCCTGTTCCTCTGTTCCGCCGAGGCTCGGCACATCACGGGACAGGTTATCTTTGTCGACGGCGGGCTCACGCTGCCCTAGGCGGAACCCGCGCCGCACCCTGGTCCAACCCCCGCGAGGAGAGTCCGTGTGAGTGAACGGTTCGTTGAGCTCACGTGCGAGGGGAGCGTCGCGACGCTGACGCTCGATCGACCTCCGCTCAACGTGATGAACATCGAGATGATGGAGCAGATCAACGAGGCGCTCCTGCAGTTGCGCGGGCGCAAGGAGCTCAAGGTGCTCCTCGTGCGGGGGAGGGGGAAGGCGTTCTGCGCCGGCGTGGATATCGGGGATCACACGAAGGACAAGGTCTCCCGGATGATTCAGGTCTTTCACCGGATCTTCGAGTCGATCCGGCTGCTCGACCTGATCGCGGTCGCGGCGGTGGACGGCCGCGCACTCGGTGGCGGCTTCGAGCTGGCGATCGGCTGCAATCTCGTGGTGGCGTCGGCATCGGCGAGGTTCGGCCTGCCCGAGATCAAGGTCGGGGTGTTTCCGCCGCTGGCCTGCGTGGTGCTGCCGCGCGCGGCCCCGCGGCGCAAGGCGATGGAGTGGATTCTCACCGGCGAGGAGATCACGGCGCAGGAGCTCCAGGCCTACGGCCTCGTCAATCGGATCTTCCCCGACGCGACCTTCGAAGCGGACTTGGAGGCGTTCATCGGCCTGCTCACGAGCAAGTCGGGTCCGGTGCTGCACCTCGCGAAGCGGGCGCAGACCGAGTCGTACTACGCGGCCTACGAGGAAGCGCTGTACAAGGCCGAGAACCTCTATCTGCGGGAACTGATGGCGCTCCACGACGCCCAAGAGGGCATCCAGGCCTTTCTCGAGAAACGGGAGCCGAAATGGCGCGACGCCTGATCGCCCTGGTCGTCGTCACGGTCGGCATGGCGGTGGCGGGGTGCGCCGGCACGCCGCCGGAGGAGAACGTACGGCCGGTGACGCTTCCGCTGCCGACGCCCGCGATCGCCGGGCGCGAGGTGGCGGTCTTCCCCGTCACCCTCGTCGCGTCCGACCCGCGACTGGGATGGGACGAGGCGATCGGGCCCCGCGACGTGGCGAAGCAACGCGCGGACAGCGTGCTCGCGGAGTTTCTGCTGGAGCGCGCGCCGGAGATCGACTGGGTGCTGCCGGTGGCACTCCGGAAGGCGGCGGCCCAGGCTCCCGGTGTCCTCACCGATCCGGACCGCATGGGCACCGCGCTGCTCCGCGCGCCGGGGATCGATCAGATTCCGGACCCGCTGCGCTCGCAGATGCGCAACCTCATCGGCGTCGCGGCGGATCGGTACGCGCTGGTCCCCGCGGCGGTGTCCTTCGTCCCGACGCCGGAAGGAACGGGGTCGGCGGAGATCACCTTGACGCTGGCCGATGCGCGGTTCGGGATCATCACCTGGTACACCGTCGCGGTCGGCGTTGGGGACACGCCCTGGGCCGCGATGTGGAACGCGCTCAGACCCCTCGTCCCGGACCTGCCGTGACCCATCGCGTGACGCTGATCCCGGGCGACGGGATCGGGCCGGAAATCACCGCGGCCACCCGCCGGGTGCTCGAGGCCACGGGCGTGTCGCTCGAGTGGGACGAGCAGTTGGGCGGCGTCGCCGCGCTCGAGCGGAGCGGCGCGCCCTTGCCCGACGCCACGGTCGAGAGCATCCGCCGGACCCGCGTCGCGCTGAAGGGCCCGCTCACGACGCCCGTGGGTTCCGGCTTTCGATCGGTGAACGTCGCGCTGCGCCGCGAGTTCAATCTCTACGCCAACGTCCGGCCCGCGCGGACCCTCGTCCCTGGGGGTCGGTACGAGGACGTCGACATCGTGCTCGTCCGGGAGAACACCGAAGGGCTCTATGTCGGGTTCGAGACCTTCATCCCGGTCGATGGGGATCCGAAGGCCGTGGCGCAGGCCAGTTCCATCGTCACCCGCCACGGCTGCGAGCGCATCGCCCGGTTCGCCTTCGAGTACGCGGTGCGCCACGGCCGGCGCAAGGTGACGATCTGTCACAAGGCCAACATCCTCAAGACGGTGAGCGGACTGTTTCTGGACGTGGCCCGCGACGTGGGCGCGGAGTATCGCGGCCGGGTCGAGGTCAACGACGTGATCATCGATGCCGCGGCGATGAAGCTCGTGCTCGATCCGTCGCAGTTCGACGTGATCGTGACGACGAACATGTTCGGCGACATCCTCAGCGACGAGATCGCCGGACTGGTCGGCGGACTGGGCCTCGCCCCAGGGGCGAATATCGGCGACGGGGTCGCGATCTTCGAGGCCGTGCACGGCTCGGCACCGGACATCGCCGGCAAGGGCGTCGCGAACCCGTCCGCGCTCATGCTGGCGGGGTGCGAGATGCTGGACTACCTCGGGGAAGCCACCGCCGCGGCCCGCGCGCGGGACGCGCTGGTGGCGACGCTGCGCGACGAGACGATCCGCACGCCGGATCTCAAGGGCCATGCTACGACGCTGGAATTCACGGACGCCATCCTTCGGCGCATTGCTTGAGCACGAGTGCCCTCGATGTCACCAGCCGGTCGAACTGCCGCTCGGCGAGATCTGCGACGCCTGCCGCCGTGCGATCGACGCGCGCGCGGTCCGGATCGCTCGTCCGATCGCCATGATCACCACCGTGGCCCTCGGCGCCTATGTCGTGCTGCGGGTTCCTCCCGACCCGACTGCCCGGCTGGTGAGCGGCGTCTCGGTCGCCGCCTGGTATCTCCTCACGTACCTGGTCGCCAGGCGTGTCCTGCGGGAGATGCTGCGATGACCGGGAGGGCGTCGTGAGTTTCCGCATCGTTCACCTGTCGGATCCGCACTTCGGCCAGGTGGCCGACCTCCGGCAGATCCACGCGGTCGAGGAACTCGTTCCGGACCTGGACCCGAGAGTCATCGTGATCTCCGGCGACATCTCGCTGCGGAGCCGTCACGGGGAGTACCAGGCGGCGGCGGCGTTCGTCCGCGAGCTCGAGCGCACCGCGCCCGTGTTCGTCATTCCGGGCAACCACGACGTGCAGTGGTGGCTCAGACCGCTGATCCCGTTCGGCAGCCAGGCCAAGTACGCCAAGTACCAGCGCTATTTCGGGCCGGTACTGTCGCCGACGATGCGGCTGCCGGAAGCGGTGATCGCCGGCGTGCTGACGTCGCACGGTGTGGCATGGGGCTCCCTGACACCGCGGATCCGTGACGTCGCCGTGAAGGGGCACCTGCCGAAGTCCCAGATTCGTCGTGCCGCTGAGCTGTTCGCCTCGGCCGAGCCCGGGCAGACGCGGGTGCTGGTGCTGCATCACAACGTGCTTCGCGGCGACCTCTCGCAGCGCATGGGGCTGGCGCGCTGGAAGCAGGCCCAGCAGCGGATCGCCGCCGCGGGGGCCGACGTGGTCCTGTGCGGTCACGATCATCAGGAACAGGCGGACGTCCTCCTGGGACGCGTCGTCGTGTCGTGCGCCGGCACGCTCTCGACCCGGTCGCGCGGTCACCGTCCCTCCGTGTTCAACCGGGTGACGGTCGAGGAGGACGCGATCCAGGTCGAGTTCTACCGCTGGGACCAGGACCACGGTCTGTTCCGACGCTCGGACACCTACACCTTCCCCCGTCCCCGACGTGCGCAGGACGCGCCGATCCCGGCCGCGGCAGGCTGAACACGCTGGCTGGGAGGCCGACCGGGCGCTGCTCGTTTCCCGTCTCCGCCGGCTCGGGCTCCCGCCGGTGCGGGACGTGCAGCTGCACGCCAACCGCACCGTGATGGTCAGCCTTACCGAACGCGGCGTGCTGCGCATCCATCGCGGATACGCCTACGCCGCGGATCGGATCCTGGAGGCCGTCGTTACGTTCATCCGTCCTGACGCGACCCGGCGGGCACGTACCGTGGCCCGAAAGGCGCTCGAGACGTTTCCGGTCGAGCGTTACGAACCGCGGAGGCGCATGGCAGCCGATGCGCGTCCGCTTCGGCCGGCGGAACGCCGCCTCGTTGCCGAGCTGGAGCGCGCCCACGCGGCACTGAACGCGCGGCACTTCGGCGGTCTGCTCGGCCGCGTGCCGATCCGCCTGTCGTCGCGCATGTCGACCCGCCTCGGCGAGCTCGCGGTGGATCGCTCCACGGGACGCGCAGCGGAGATTGCGCTCAACCGCGGTCACGTGGAGCGGGATGGGTGGCGGGAGGTGTGCGACACCCTCCTGCACGAGATGGTGCACCAATGGCAGGTCGAGAGCGGGGACGCCCCCGATCACGGAGCCCGGTTCAAGGCCAAAGCACGCGAGGTCGGCATCGTTCCGGCGGCCCGAAAGGCCGTCGGCGCACCGCCGACCGACTGACGCAAAGGACGGAGGAACACCGATGGCATTCCAGGGAGTCGATTTCTACGACGTCGAATCGCTGCTCACGGAGGAGGAACGTGCCGTGCGCGACACGGTCCGCCGCTGGGTCGACGATGCGGTCATGCCGATCATCGCCGAGCACTATCTGGAGGGACGGTTTCCGACGCAGCTGATTCCGGAGATGGCCGAGCTGGGAATGCTGGGGGCCAACCTGCCGGCGGAGTACGGCTGTGCGGAGCTCACCAACGTGGCGTACGGGCTGATCATGCAGGAGCTGGAGCGCGGTGACAGCGGCATCCGGTCGTTCGCCTCCGTCCAGGGTGCCCTCGTGATGTACCCCATCCACGCCTTCGGAAGCGAGGAGCAGCGCCGCGAGTGGCTGCCGAGGCTGGCGCGTGGCGAGTCCATCGGCTGTTTCGGCCTGACCGAGCCCGACTTCGGCTCCAACCCGGGCGGGCTGATCACCACCGCGCGGGAGGACGGGGACACGTGGGTGCTGAACGGCGCCAAGATGTGGATCACGAGCGGCTCGATGGCCGACGTGGCGATCGTGTGGGCGAAGACGGGCGACCTGGACGACCAGAAGTCGATCCGCGGCTTCATCGTCCCGACCGGGGCCGACGGCTTCAGTGCGCGCGACCAGAAGGGCAAGCTGTCGCTCCGCGCCAGTGACACCAGCGAGCTGGTCCTGGAGAACGTGCGGATACCCAAGGCGAGCCTCCTGCCGGGCACGACGGGGCTCAAGCACGCACTGATGTGTCTCACGCAGGCGCGGTACGGCATCGCGTGGGGCGCCGTCGGCGCGGCGATGGCCTGCTACGAGGAGGCCGTGTCGTACGCGGGGAGCCGCGTGATGTTCGACCGGCCGATCGGCGGGTTCCAGATCCAGCAGGCCCGGCTCACGGCGATGCTCACGGAGATCACCAAGGCGCAGCTCCTGTGCGTCCAGCTCGGGCGGCTCAAGGATCGTGGGGAAGCCACGCCGGCCCAGGTGTCCCTCGCGAAGCGCAACAACGTCGACATGGCGTGCGACTGCGCCCGGGAAACGCGCCGGTTGCTGGGGGGGAGCGGCATTCTGGCCGAGTACCAGGCGATGCGGCACATGGCGAATCTCGAGAGCGTGTACACGTACGAAGGCACGCACGACATCCACACGCTGATCGTCGGCGAGGCGATCACGGGGCTCGGGGCGTTCGCGGGCTGATCCTGCCGATCGGCGCGGCGGCGCGGGCAAGCAGCGGCGGGGGAGGACGCCGGTCACCGAGGGGAGGCCGGCGTCTTTCTTCGGCGGCCTGGGAGTTTTCCAACCTGTTGTGATCCCGTCTCTTGACGGCCTCTTGTCGAGCGCGGCGCACCGTGTTCGCCATCAGGAGGCCCGTCCATGTTCAACGATCATGCATCGCCCCGGGTCCCATCCCCGATCGGTCGTCGAGAGGCGCTGCGTCGCCTCGCACAGGTATCGGTGGCCCTGGCGGCATCGGCATGCACGCCGGCCAGGTACGTGCTGCATCTGTACCCGGAGGACCTCGATCGGTCGGACGCCGGCGACCGCATTCTCTCGGCCTTCGCCCGGACGGTGATCCCCGGTGCGCCAGTCGACGATGCGAGTCTCTTCCGTGCGCTGAAGGACTCGGCGTTGCCGTTTCACCGCTATGCGGGGTTCTTCGCCGCGGATCTGGACGAGCGGGCGCAACGCCAGTTCCGCCGTGGGTTCGCCCAGCTCGGATCGGAACATCGAGTGGCGGTGGTCGAGGGGGGACTTCACGCCGACCGCACCACCTGCCGACTCTACGAGGGGGCGATCTTCCTCACGCAGATCGCGTACTTCTCCGGGATCTACGATGCCGAACGCGGCTGCCCACTCATCGACTTCGACGGGTGCTACCGGTTCCGCGGTCTCGAGGCGACCACCTTCCCCGACCCGGACCGGTTTCTCGCGCGCAGCGTGAGCCTGGACGGGAATCCGGCATGACGAGGAGACAGCGATGCGCACCGTTCGGACCGACGTCCTGATCATCGGCAGCGGCTTCGGCGCCGCGGCGCCGGCACTGCGCCTGGCGGAGGCGGGCCTCCGGGTTGTCCTGGTGGAAAAGGGACCGCACCTCGATCCGGGGAAGGACTTCCGGATGACCCAGGACCCCCATTACTACACGCGGTATCTCAAGAGTCTCTCCAGCGAGCGAATCGGGCTCACCTATGCGGAGAATCTCGGCGGCGGCTCGGCATTCTACGAGATGGCGTCGATCCGTGCCCCTTCCGCCGCGTTCGAGCAGGTGGACCAGAACGGGCGCCGCCTTTGGCCCGCCGATGTGGACCGTCGAGCCCTGGACCCGTACTACGGCGTGGCGGAAGGCATGCTGCATGTCGAGCAGATCGCGCCGGACCAAGTCCCGAAGAACGGGCTGCTGTTCGCGAAGATGATGCAGAACCTGGGATACAGCTGCGAGCGGGCCCCGTACGCCGTGCGCCACTGCATCGGGGCTGGATTCTGCGTCGCCGGGTGCCCGTTCGGGGCCAAGCAGTCGCTGCTGCTCAACTACCTGCCGCAGGCAGTCGCCGCGGGCGCGAGCATCGAGACCGACCTCGAGGCTCTGGAGATCGAAGCCCTCGAGGGCGTGCGGGACGGCCCCGTTGCCGGGACGATGGCAGCACACCCGTATCGCTACGTAGTCCGCTGCCGCCGAACCACGGGGGCACGGGAACGCCTGAGCGTCGAGACGAAGGTGCTGGTGGTGGCGGCGGGGACGGTCGGGACGGCCAAGCTCCTGCTCCGCTCGCGGCGCGGCCTGCCTCTCCTGAGTCACCAGGTGGGCCACAACGTCGCGTTCAACGGCTCGGTCAAGGTCGCTGGGCTGATGCCCGACTCGATGCCCGAGGGGGATCTGTTCGCCGGCCGCTCGCACGCCGGGATGATCAGCTACGAGTTCCTCCGATCCCACGGCATCACGATCGCGGCCATGAAGCCGCTCCCGCTGCAAATCATGGCTTCAGCGCGGCTGACCCTGGAAGGCGAGCCCGCCTCGACGTACTGGGGCGAAGCCCATGTGGGAATCATGCGGCAATGCCGGCGGCGGCTCATGGTCTTCGTCGCGCTCGGGATGACGCCGCCGACCGGCCGGATCGTGGCGGCGGGAAACGGGTTCCGGGCGGAGGTCGATCTGGATGACGATCTGCGGCGTTACTACGCGGAGACCCGCGACATCATGCATTCGATTCTCCGACGAAACGGCTGCCGCGTGCTCGACGCGACGTACGTCGATCGAGATGGAGCCGCCCACCGAGACCTCCACATCACGTCGGCTCACCAGGTTGGCTCGTGCCGCATGGCGACGTCGAAGCGTGACGGGGTGGTGGACTCGGATGGAGCCGTGTTCGACTACCCCGGGCTCTACGTCAGCGATGGGGCGGCGATTCCTTCGTCCCTTGCCGTGAACACAGCGCAGACGATCCTCGCCAACGCCGAGCGCATCGCCGAGGGAATCGTCGGGCGGTACGCCAAGCCTGTGGGTCCGGTCCTCGCCGTGCAGTGAGGTACGACGAGTCCTCGGGCCCCCGCATCCGTGCCCGAGGGGGGCGGGCTTTCATGGCTGGGGGCGGTGTCGTATCCTCTGGCAGGAGATCATCTGCTCCACTGTCGGGAGGATCGGCATGCCGAAGGTGTTGACCCTGCTGGTGGCCATCGGGCTCGCCGGCGCGTGTGCGCGGGGCGGGGAAGGGTACAACGTCAGCGAGCCCCAGCCGGGCGACAGCGGGCTTGCCGCCGTCGTGGTGGCCGAAGGCCTGGAGAGTCCCCTCCTGGTGACCGCGCCGGCCGGTGACGATCGCCTGTTCATCGTCGAGCGCCCGGGCCGGATCCGGATCCTGCGCTCCGGCCAGCTGCTCGACGCGCCGTATCTCGATATCGTCGACCGGGTCGGCACCGGCGGGGAGCGCGGGCTGCTCGGCCTGGCTTTTCACCCGGACTTCGCGGCGAACGGCTACTTCTACATCAACTACTCCGACCGCGACGGCAATACGCGGGTGGAGCGCTACTCGGCAGGGGCCGATCCCGACCACGCCGATCCCGCGTCCGCGAAGCTGGTGATCGCCATCGATCAACCCTACGCGAACCACAACGGCGGAATGATCGCGTTCGGGCCCGACGGCATGCTGTTCATCGGCATGGGCGACGGTGGCAGCGGCAACGACCCGCACGGCAACGGACAGAATCGGGCGACGCTGCTCGGTGCGATGCTGCGCCTGGACGTGAACGGCGGCGATCCGTATGCGATTCCGCCCGACAACCCGTTCGTGGGGCAGGCCGAGGCCCGCGGGGAGATCTGGGCGGTGGGATTGCGGAATCCGTGGCGATTCTCCTTCGAGCGGGGGGGATCGATCCTCTACATCGCGGACGTCGGACAGAACGCGTGGGAGGAGATCGACATCGTCGACGGGTCGCAGGCGGGTCTCAACTTCGGCTGGAGCGTAATGGAGGGGGCCCACTGCTTGGGCTCGGCGAGCTGCGATCAGGTCGGACTGACGCTGCCGGTCGTCGAGTACGGCCACGATCAGGGATGCTCGGTGATCGGCGGCTACGTGTATCGCGGCAGCGCCCTGGCGGGTCTCGCCGGGCACTACTTCTACTCCGACTGGTGCCGCGGGTGGCTGCGGAGCTTCCGTGTCGATGGCGCGGGGGCCGTGACCGAGCACACCGAGTGGCCCGTGGGCGACATCGGCAATCCGCTCGGGTTCGGGGAGGACGCCGACGGCGAGCTGTACGTCGCGTCGCAGGACGGACGGGTCTACCGTCTGGAGCGGGCGCCATAGCGCAGATGGGACTGCGCCCCGGCGCGCTCGGAGGCGGACCGCCGAACCCGTCCGGGCGCGCGCTGCTGGGCGATCCCAACCTCCACGTGGTGTTCGCCGTCACCCTCATGGCGATGCTCGGCGTGGCGAGCGTGACGCCCGCATTCCCCAGCATCGCCGCCGCGCTGAACATCGCACCCCGATCCGTCGGCTTGCTGGTGTCCGCCTTCACGGTTCCCGGCGTGGTCCTCACGCCGTTCCTCGGCGTGCTCGCCGACCGGTTCGGCCGCAAGCCGGTGCTGGTGCCGTCGCTCGTCCTGTTCGGGCTCGCCGGATCGGCGTGCGGACTCGCCCGCTCCTTCGAGTTGCTCGTCGCGCTGCGCCTGCTGCAGGGTGTCGGCGCCGCCGCACTGGGAGCGATCAACGTGACGCTGATCGGCGACCTCTATGCGGGCCGAAGCCGCACCGAGGCCATGGGGTACAACTCTGCCGTGCTGAGTGTGGGGACGGCGGTCTATCCGGCGATCGGCGGGGCCCTCGCGACGATCGGCTGGCACTGGCCCTTCTTCCTGCCCATCCTGGCCGTACCAGTCGCGTTGATCGTGCTCTTCGTCCTGCGGAGCCCGGTCCCCGTTCCCACGGGAGATCTGTCCAGCTACCTGCGAGGGGCCGCCCGGGTGGTGGCGCGCTGGGACGTGCTGGTCATGCTCGCTGCCGGGCTCGTCACGTTCGTCCTGCTCTACGGGGCCTACCTCACCTATCTGCCGTTCGTGCTTGTGCGTTCCTTCGGGGCTACCCCGCTCGGGATCGGCGGGGTGTTTGCCTCCGCGTCGGTGGCGACCGCGGTAACGTCCTTCGCCCTCGGGCGACTGACCGCTCTGGTGCAGGAGCGCCGGCTCGTGTTGATCGGATTCACGCTCTATGCGGCGGTCCTGGGGACCCTGCCGCACGCCCCGTCGGTGTGGGTGCAACTGCTGCTCGTGACGGGATTCGGGGCCGCCAACGGCATCGTGATTCCCAGCATTCTGTCGATCATCGCCGGCGCGGCGCCCGAGCAGTCCCGCGCCGTCCTGATGTCGGTCAACGGGATGCTGCTTCGCTTGGGTCAGACCCTGGGTCCCCTGCTGGCGGGTACCGCCTACGCCGTGTGGCGGCTCGAGGCGCCCTTCTGGATCTCGGCCGGCGTCGCCGCGGGGATGCTGTTGCCGCTCTGGTCGGTGGCGCGCCACGGGCCGGGGCGTCGCGCCTGACATCGGAGCGACCCGGCACGGTCGCCGCCGCGACGGGCACGCGGCCGTGAGCGCCGTCTCGCGACGTGGCGCGTCGATGGCCCGTCGTCGAGGCAGTCCGTGCTGGGCGCCAGCGCCTCCCGTCGGAAAGGGACGCCACCGCCACACGTCGCGCTCCGCCCGGTGGTGTCACGGCGATTGCCTGTGTCCCGGTCCGCGCGCATTTTCCTTCCATGAACCGGTCCCAGGCTGAACAGCGCGTCCGCGACCTGCACACCCAGCTGCGGCACCACGACTACCTCTACTACGTGAAGGACGCCCCGGAGATCTCCGACGAGGCGTACGATGTGCTGTTTCAGGAGCTGAAGACGCTCGAGGAGCGATTCCCCGATCTGCGGACCGCGGATTCGCCGACGCAGCGGGTGGCCGGCCTCGTACTCGACGAGTTTCCCAAGGTCCGTCACGCGGCTCCGATGCTCAGCCTCGACTCGAGCCAGGACGAGAGCGTATTGCGGCGGTTCGATGAACGGCTGCGCAAGGCGCTCGGGACGGACGTGCAGTACGCCGTCGAGCCCAAGCTCGATGGCGCCTCGGTCGAGCTGGTGTACGAGCGGGGCATCCTGGTACGGGCGTCCACGCGCGGCGACGGACAGGTGGGCGAGGGCATTACCGAGAACGTGCGGACGATCCGTACGGTCCCGCTGCGACTCCGGGAGGACGCTGCAGCCGTGCCGGCCCTGCTGGCCGTGCGCGGGGAGATCATCATGCGTGTCGGCGCGTTCGAGCGGCTCAACGAGCGTCTGATCGGCGACGGGCTGGAGCCGTTCGCGAATCCGCGCAACGCCGCGGCGGGCTCGCTGAGGCAGCTCGACCCGCAGATCACCGCGCGACGTCCGCTGGACCTCTACGCCTACGACGTCCTCGCCGTCGACGGGGTCTCCTTCCAGAGTCAATGGAGCCTTCTCGCACTGCTCCGCGACTGGGGATTCCCCGTCAACGAGCTGGTTCGGCGCGCGGCCGACGTGACGGACGTCCTCGCCTATCACGCCGAGCTGGCAGGGCGCCGGGACGATCTCGAGTACGAGATCGATGGCATCGTCGTGAAGCTCGACGACGTCGGCGCCAGGGAAGGGCTTGGCACCACGTCCCACCATCCGCGGTGGGCGTTCGCGTTCAAGTTCCCGCCGCGGAAGGAGGTCACGCGCATCCTGGCCATCGTCCCGTCGGTGGGCCGGACCGGGGTCGTGACGCCGGTGGCGATGCTGCGCCCGGTCGAGCTCGGCGGGGTGACGGTCAGTCGCGCGAGCCTGCACAACCGGGAGGAAGTGGCGCGGAAGGACGTCCGCGAGGGAGACCGCGTGCGGGTGCAGCGGGCCGGGGACGTGATCCCCCAGGTCGTGGAGCGGGTGGACGAGCCCGGTCGGCAGCGCGGGGTGCCGTTCCGGATGCCCCGGGCGTGTCCGTCGTGCGGGACGCCGCTGGTGGAGCGGGGGCCGTACACCGTCTGCCCCAACGGGTTCGAGTGCCCGGCCCAGTTGGCCGGCCGCGTGCAGCACTTCGCGTCGCGGGACGCGCTGGACATCGAGGGGCTCGGGGAGGAGACGGCGAAGCAGCTCGTCGACGCACAGCTGATCCGACAGCTGCCCGACCTGTTCGATCTGACGGTCGAGCAGCTCCTGCCGCTGGACGGATTCGCCGCCAAGTCCGCGCAGAACCTCGTGGACGGCATTCGGCAGGCGGCGACGGCGGAACTGCACCGGTTCCTGTTCGGCCTCGGCATTCCGGAGGTCGGCGTGGCGGTCGCCCGGGACCTGGCCCGGCACTTCGGGTCGTTCGCGGTGCTGCGCGGCGCCTCGCGCGAGGAGCTGGAGGCGGTACGCGGGGTCGGACCGAAGATGGCCGCACAGATCGCGGGGTTCTTTGCCGACCGGAACCACGCGGGGGCGATCGACCGCCTCCTCGTGAAGCTCTCGTTGCGGGAGCCCGATCCGGCTCCCGCCCGCCCGGGCGCCGCGCCGTTCGACGGCCGCACGTTCGTGCTCACGGGCGGGCTCGCGCGGCTCACGCGTGAGGCGGCCAAGGGGCTCATCGAGGCGCACGGCGGTCGCGTCGTCTCATCGGTGAGTCGCGCAACGGACTACGTCGTGTACGGGAAGGACCCCGGCTCCAAGTTCGACAAGGCGCGGCAGCTGGGAGTCCCGCTGCTCGACGAGGAGGCGTTCTTCGCGTTGCTGCGGTCGAAGGGAGCGGACGTGTAGTGGAGAACGTCGACATCGCCGCGGCGCTCGACGAGATGGCGGTGCTGCTCGAGATCGAAGGCGCCAACCCGTTTCGCGTGCGTGCCTATCAGAACGCCGCGCGTACGGTCGAGGAACAGACCGCGCCGGTGCGCGCGCTCGTGGAGCGGGAGGAGGACCTCACCGAGCTGCCGGCGATCGGGAAGGACATGGCGGCCAACATCCGCGAACTGGTGGGCAGCGGGCGCCTCGCCGCGCTCGACGATCTGGCGGGGCGGGTGCCCCGCAGCCTGATCGAGCTGACGAAGCTGCCGGGAGTCGGTGCGAAGAAGACGAAGCGCCTCTGGCAGGAGCTGGGCGTCACGACGATCGACGAGTTGGAGCGGGCGGCCCGCGCCGGGGCGGTGGCGGCGCTGGACGGGTTCGGGGCGAAGAGCCAGCAGAAGATCCTCGACGGCATCGCCAGGCACCGGGCGCGCCAGGGTCGGCACGGTATCGCCGAGGCGGAGCACCATGTCGCGCCGCTCGTGGCCTATCTGGAGGGGTCGGAGGCCGTCGAGCGTATTGAGGTCGCCGGGAGCTTTCGCCGCCGGAGGGAGACGGTGGGGGATGTCGATCTCCTGGCCATCGCGACGGACGCCAGCGCCGTCATGGAGCGTTTCGTCGCGTACCCGCAGGTCGCGTCGGTCACCGGCTCGGGGGATACCAAGACCTCGGTGGTGCTGCGATCGGGCCTGCAAGTGGACCTCCGGGTGCTGCCGGCGGAGAGCTACGGGGCGGCGCTGCAGTATTTCACGGGCTCGAAGGAGCACAACGTGAAGCTCCGGAAGCGAGCGCTCTCCATGGGGCTCACGGTGTCGGAGTACGGGGTGTTCCGCGTCGGCGGCGAGGGCGAGGAGCGGACGAAGGGCGCCCCCGTCGCGGGTGCCGAGGAGGACGACGTCTACGCCGCCCTCGACCTGCCGTGGATCCCCCCGGAGCTGCGGGAGGATCGGGGAGAGATCGAGGCGGCGGCGAATGGGACGCTGCCGCAGTTGCTGACGCTCGACGACATCCGGGGCGACCTCCAGATGCACTCGACCTGGTCCGACGGCAAGCAGTCGCTGGAGGAGATGCTCGAGGCCTGCGCCGCACGCGGCTACGAGTACTTCGCGATCACCGACCACAGCAAGGCGCTGGCGATGACGGGGGGGATGGACGCGAAGAAGCTCCGGGCGCAGTGGGCGGAAATCGACGAGGTCGCGGCCCGGCACGACGAGATCCGGCTGCTGAAGGGGATGGAAGTGGACATCCTCCGCGACGGACGGCTGGATCTGGAAGACGAGCTGCTGGCGGAGCTCGACGTCGTGCTCGTGTCGGTGCATTCGTTCTTCGAGCTGGCCCCGGCCGAGCAGACCGAGCGCATTCTCCGGGCGGTGCGGCACCCCGAAGTGAACATTCTGGCCCACCCGACCGGGAGGCTCGTCAACCGGCGGGATCCGATGCAGTTCGACCTCGACGAGGTGTTACGATGTGCCGCGGAGCATGGGGTCGTGGTCGAGCTGAACGCCCATCCCGATCGCCTGGACCTGAAGGACACGCACCTGATGCGGGCCAAGGAGCTCGGACTCAGGCTCGTCATCAGCACGGACGCGCATCGGGCCGCCGACCTGGACCTCATGCGATTCGGGGTCGACCAGGCGCGCCGAGCCGGGCTGACGGCGGAGGACGTCATCAACACCCTGCCACTCGACCGAGTGGCCGATCTGCTCGCGAAGAGGTGATGCGAGTGGCCTGCAATCCGCGTGCAAGGGCGCGCGGCTACCGCACAGCACGAGGAGTCGGGGCATGACGACGATCAAGGTGCGCAAGGATGGCCCGTATCTGGTGACCGGCGACACGGAGCTGGTCGATCACGAGGGGAAGCGGTTCGAGGTCGGGGAGAACTTCGCGCTGTGCCGCTGCGGGGGGTCCAAGACCAAGCCGTTGTGCGACGGCGCCCACAAGCACAACGGGTTCTGCGACCCGCGGTAGGTCCCCCATATCCCGGCCCGATGGGGCCGGGCACGAGCACAGGGAGAGGACATGGAGAAGCTCGCGACGGGCCTGTCGCGCAAGGCGGGCATGATTCCGGGGACCCTGGTACACGTCGGAGACCTGGACCAGCACCCGGTGCGCCTGACCCTGATCAACTACGATGCGGACCACGTCGTCGAGCGCGAGATCACGTCGTTCGACGACTGCTTCGAGTTCAAGGACGCGAAGGGCGTCACCTGGGTCAACATCGAGGGCGTCCACGACGTCTCCGTGATCGAGCGCATCGGGGAGTGCTTTGCGGTGCACCCGCTCATCATGGAGGACGTGATGAACACGGAGCAGCGGCCCAAGCTCGAGGAGTACGAGGGCTACCTCTACGTCGTCGTCCGCATGCTGTACGAGCGCCCGGCGGACGACGAGGACACGATGGAAATCGACAGCGAGCAGGTGAGCTTCATCGTCGGGCCCAACATCCTCTTCACGTTTCTCGAGGACCCCGGCGATGTCTTCGATCCGGTGCGCAAGCGCATCCGGGAGAATCGCGGACGCGTACGAAAGCACGGAACGGACTACCTGGCCTACGCCCTGATCGACGTGGTCGTGGACAACTATTTCACGGTGCTCGAGCGGTTCGGCGATCTGACGGAAGATCTCGAGCAGGATGTGATGGGATCGCCGACGCGAGAGACGTTGCTGCAGATCCAGCAGATGAAGCGCGCCATGATCCAGGTGCGACGCTCGGTCTGGCCGCTGCGCGACGTGGTCAACACGATGCTCCGTGGCGGGTCGCCGCTGATCAAGAAGCCCACGATGGTCTACCTGCGGGACGTGTACGATCACGTCATTCGGGTCGTGGACATCGTCGAGACACAGCGGGAGATGCTGGGCGGGCTGATGGACATCTACCTGTCGAGCGTCAGCAACCGGATGAACGAGGTGATGAAGGTGCTGACGGTGATCGCGACGGTCTTCATTCCGCTCACCTTCATTGCCGGCGTGTACGGCATGAACTTCGACAACATGCCGGAGTTGCACTGGGTCCACGGGTACTGGTACGTCTGGGCCGTCATGCTCGCGGTCGCGCTCGTCATGCTGCTCTACTTCCGACGGAGACGATGGTTCTGAGAGCGTTGCGAGGCCTCTGTTCCGCGAGTAGCTTGACAACCCGTCCCGCAGGTGTGGTGGATCTGTCTAACGTCAAGCCAAACAAGGGGTTGCCGTGAAGCTGGCGGTCTGTGTGAAACGGGTTCCGGACTCGGAGGCGCGCATCAAGATTGGCGCCGACGGGAAATCGATCGACGAGACCGGCGTCAAGTTCGTGCTGAATCCGTACGACGAATACGCCGTGGAGGAGGCGCTCAAGCTGAAGGAGGCGTCGGGAGCCGGGGAGGTCGTCGTGATCTCGGTGGGGCCGGACACGGCGCAGGAAACGCTTCGTACTGCGCTGGCCATGGGCGCGGATCGCGGTGTCCTGCTCAAGGCCGGTGCCCTGCCGCTCGATCCCCTGCCGGTGGCGCAGGCGCTGGCGGCGGAGCTGAAGGATGGC
>Ga0209536_100003494_pt1 | contig 25227 bp, 24 predicted proteins | sample DeeMarSeWOR28_12_FD_187461 | JGI IMG/M metagenome (GOLD analysis project Ga0209536, IMG submission 187461) | Marine sediment microbial communities from White Oak River estuary, North Carolina - WOR-2-8_12 (SPAdes) (version 2) | ecosystem: Environmental > Aquatic > Marine > Intertidal zone >...
ATCGATCTCCTGTGGTCACTGACCGATCATGAACCGTGCAGAAGAAATACCACTGCGGTTATAAAATAAATTAAAACCTATTTGCTGTTCCGGGGTGATATTATAGGATATATCCGCCAGCGCACCAAGTCGTGCTTCCTGCGTACCCATCGCATCATCCTCTATGATGAGCTGAGGATTGAGAGTAGACGACGAAACATTCAGTCGATAACGCCCTACTTTACCCCCTGAGTAAGCAGAATATCCGCGGGCATATGTCAGATTTGTCTGGTAACCTATGGTGGAGTTTTCTCCAACCTGAATTTTGTCACCAACTGAAACAGCCAGACCTAAATCAACCGGCTGAGTCTCACTCTGGACTTCCATGATATTATTAAAGGCAGTTGAATATAGATCCAGGTCCGCTGCTTTCTCGGTGTCAAATCGCGCTTCCGCGGGAAGAGGTATTTTTTGTGGTTCTTTTAAAGGTTCAGGGATCGCCCGTGTTCCATCGTCTGTAGCGAGCCAGTCCGTTTCACCTCCCTGATACATGAGAAAATCCGGATTGCCATTCGCTTGCGCATTATATTGAAAACCTATCCTGGTTTTAAGTGTGAATTGATCCGGAAATGTCTTAGTTCCGATATCTACAGCCCCACCGGTAAAATTTCCAGGCTTATCAGGTGTAAATGATTTAACAGTTTTAATATTGTCCAGGAGATTTGCAGGAATCAAATCAAGTTGAAATGCCTTACGTTCCGGATCTGAACTTGGTAATTCAGCACCATTTAGCTGTGTAATGCTGTAACGTTCACCCAGTCCGCGCACATAGACATACTTGTTATCTACCACGGAAGCGCCGGTCACCTTTTGCATCGCTTCTGCGGCATCACCACTGGCTGTTCTGGTAATCATTTCTGCACTAATTGCATCACTTATGGCATAAGACTTCTGCCTACTTTTTAACAGAGAGGCCTCATTATCTTCCAAAGCACGTGCTTCAACGGTAATTGTCTCCGAAGTCAAAATTTCCGACTGAGCTGCCAGATCTAATTTTGTCACTTCACCAGCTGTTACTTTTACACCAGTCACCTTTGTATCGGCATAGCCTATATTTGACATGATAAGTGTATATTCACCTGCAGGAACTTTTAAAATGACATAATGACCTTCTAAATCAGAAGCAGCACCTAGTGTGGTATTTTCCAGATAGACATTAGCACCAATCAACGGTTCGCCATTCTGTGAATCAACCAGCTTACCGGCTATCTCACCTGTTGCTTTTGATTGTGCAAATAAATTTGAAAACGATAAAATTACAAAAGAAATAAATAAGAAAAATATTGAATGTAAATCATTCAAATATCGGTTTAAAGAATTAAAAAACATCTCATTCTCTCCCAAAAAATTAGCCCTTAGTTAATTAAAACCCTGTCCTGTGCAAAGGTGTGATTTACACAGTACGCAATGTTAAAGCTTAAATATTAATGATCGGTTCAGATTTAATTAGGATTGAATTAGAGATATGTTAGTGATTTGTTAGAGGATGATTTGTATAATATTAGTGTGGGTATTGGGCGTATATAAACAACTATTTTGAGCAGGATAGACGCTGTGATTCATTTTAAATCGGACGGGTTTTGCAGAGAATCTGTTCTGAAGAGAGGAATATAACCTACCTGAGCAACGATAACCTGTCCGGGCATATCAAGAATCCAGTCGATGAAATCCTTAATATGACCTCTGGGTGTGTCAATTGTGTAGAGGTACAGGTAGCGGGCAATTGGATATTTATCCTGGATAACGTTTTCGATAGTCGGCTCGACACCATCGATCCTACAATGCAATACTCTATCCCCATAAGCTGTACCTCCGTAGGCAATGGCATTTTCATTCTCTGCTATTTCATCAATGAGTGCCTGGGTTGAATAGTAGATATCAGCGTCGTTTGTATAATTTTCATCATCGAGCACATGTTCCTTGAAGTAAAGATAGGTCCCGGAATTGGGTGATCTTGTTAAAACCCTGATCGGCATATCTTTACCACCTACTTTCTTCCAGTTTTCAATGCGACCTGAAAATATATCCTTTAATTGTTTTTGAGAGAGGTCCGTAACCGGATTTGCAGGATGGAGGTAAATGCTCAGGGCATCTTTTGCTACAATATGTGATATCCCTAATCGTTGGTGTTTTTCCGCCAATTGACGGACTTCATAAGGTAGCATTGGCCGGGAAGACGCACAAATATCAACCTCTCCCTCGATTAAGTGCTGAAATCCGTGGGCAGAACCACCGCCTTCCGCGTAGATTGAAATATCGCGATTTTGCTTCATATATTCTTCAGCCCAGCGCACGACCATGGTGTACATGGTATCAGATCCTTTAAGCCGGATATATTTTGTTTTCTTCTGTGTCTGTTGAGTGCAGGTGATACAAAAAATCAAGGAAATTATAATTATCAAAACATTCTTTGCCATAGATCACCTACCGTTTTTCAGCGATGCTCTGTAATCGTGCGTTGACATATGGGGATCCCGGAATCCAATAAGGTGGCTCTTCTTTGTTAGCAATTGTTGAAACAAACTCATAAATCAAATTTGTGTGCTGTAAAGTTGCCATGAAATTTAGGGGTTGCTTCAGGTCATCAAAAGGCGAATGATAAACGTTATTTGACCATTGAATTAATCGTAAAATACCCTTTTCATACGATGTGTTTTTATAATTTACCCCCTCGGTTATTAAGACGGAGGGAATCCCTGCCTTAATAAAGGAAAACTGATCGGATCGACTGACGCTCTCTGATTCATAAAAATAGTTCTCTGGAATCGAAGAAACTCTCAATCCCTGCGATGCAGCGACATTAAGCAAATCATTTTTTAAACTGGATAATTCTGCACCAATTCCTACAATATCAGTAAACTCTTCAAAGGCAGCGATGCCATCAACATTTATCGCTGCTACTGTCTTATACAATGGCCTAACCGGATGATCTGCATAATAGTTTGAACCAAGAAGGCCTTTCTCTTCACCTGTCAGGTACAGAAAAATCAGTGATCTTTTAGGCTTAAGATCGGACATACTAAAATTTCGACTTATTTCTAAGAGGGCGGCCACGCCAAGAGCATTATCCAACACACCGTTATAAATTGAATCTCCATTTACCGCTGGTCCGATGCCCAGATGATCATAGTGGGCTGATACGATGACATAGGTATCGCTTAATTCACGATCCCTACCTTTTATCATACCAATAATGTTCCTTCCTATAAAGTCTCGTTCTTCAAAATCACCACTAAAGGATATTTGTGAATTCAAGGGAAAACTTGACAATTTACCTTTTTTGTGCATTTCAAGCACACGATCAAATGTCATTCCCGATCCTGAGAAAATGTGATCTGCCAAAGAGGGATTTAACAACGCACTCATATGACTGGTCACGGTATAAGCGAGAGTGATATGTTCAAAGGCAAACTGTTGTTTCCAGTAATCCCAATCGTAATTTTTAATATCCTTTGAGATGGGTATCATGATACTTCCCCTCGCTCCCCGTGAGATAGCAATTCGCTGCTTAGATTCAGGATAAGAATAAATGGTAGGCTTTAATCCCTCAAAAAATTCCGGATCTTCCGAATACGGTTCTCCTGACAGGAAAACCACGATTTTCCCTTCGACATCGACAGTTTGATAATCATTATAGTCATATTCGGGTGCAATAATACCGTATCCCACAAATTCAAGAGGGGTTAAATTCGGGATATAAGTTTCGGCACCTGTTTTATACAGCAAATAATCCTGGCCAAATCTCAATGTTGTATCCGAATTACTCCTCGATAATAGAAACTGAGAAGATTTCTGAGGACGACTTCCATGCATCGGTATTTTTTGATAAAAGGATTTATCATCACCCATGGGAATAATTCCAAGATCCGCCAAGTATGTTGAAATATATTCAGCTGCCGCTGATTCTCCTCTTGTTCCAGTCCCCCGACCTTCAAATGCATCGCTACCTAGTGACCAGACATGTCTTTTTATATGACTGCTATCGACGTTAAAATGAGAAATTTTGGATTGAGAATACAAAGAATGAATTGAGAGAAGAAACAGTTGACTTAAAATCAGGAAAAAGTATTTTTTATAGATATGTTCCACTCTCATATTATTATCTGAAGATCAATATGACCAGAAGGGGGATTACAAAAAACATGGTCAAAACGTAAATAAACGGATATATTTTATTTCTTACTGAAAACTCAGCCAGCTTATTAGCAAGAAAAATAGGCAACCGGGAAAAGGGCCACCAAAATATGATACCGGATATATTAAAAAGTAAATGTGCGAACGCTACGACAATGGCATTTGCGTTTCCTGTTGCAAGCGAAGCGAGAATTGCCGTGATCGTTGTACCAATATTAGCGCCTAGTGTATAGGGGAAAATTTGAGCCAGTGTCAGCATACCAGCACCGGCCATCGGTACGACCAGACTGGTTGTTATAGAGCTGCTTTGCGCCATCAGGGTCATAACCAATCCCACAAGAAAGGCACGAAAAGCATTTTTAAACAGTATTTTATCAAACCATACTTCTGCTCTTTTAATCACTAATACTCGAAGCGTATCAACCATCTTTTTTAAGGCAATGAACAATATTACGATCGACAACAGTAAAATAAGCCACGGAAAGTCACCTAACCAATCTGTGAGAATATTTATGACCGGCTTGGTTATAGATTTTATAGGGTTAAACAGATTTAAACCACCGACATTTTCAAACAAGATTTCTAAAGTATGGGCAAAAAAGCCCAAAAAATTTGTAAAATATTGTATTGGGAAAATAACGATAACTGCCAGTATATTAAAAAAATCATGAACTGTCGAAGCAGCAAAAGATCTTCTGAATTCATTACTGCGATTCAGGTTTGCCATCGAAACAATTGTATTTGTTACAGAGGTACCAATATTTGCTCCCATGACAATTGGAATCGCATTACTGACGGTGAGAACCCCACCCCCTACCATCCCAACAACAATAGAAGTTGTCGATGAGGAACTTTGGATAAGTGAAGTGGCCAAAACGCCTATAAATAGTCCAACAAAAGGATTTGAGGTTGTGGCAATAAGCGTCTCCGCAAAATCTTTACCAAATATTTTGAAAGAGGCACCCATCAGATTAATACTGAGTAAAAATAAATATAAAAAGAGTAAGAGTTGAAATATCTGGAGTACTACTTTAATTTTTTCATTCCTGATTTTAGGTAATTTAATCATTTTCAGCCTGTGCTTCTAAAATATTGCTCTCTAATGGAGTCATTGATTCATTGTATGGAATATATAACGAAAAGGTGCTGCCTTTGCCTATTTCACTATCCACATTTACTCTACCTCCATGTACCTGAGTGATATGCTTTACAATGGATAGTCCTAATCCTGTACCGCCCTGCTCTCTGCTTCGTGCTTTGTCAACTCGGTAGAAGCGTTCGAATATCCTGGATAAATGTTTTTTGGGGATTCCGCTTCCTGAATCTTTTACACTAATCTCAATCTCATTATGCATTATCTTCGTCCTGATTAAAACCTCACCCTTTTTATCAGTATATTTAATAGCGTTATCGACAAGATTTACAATTGCTTGTTCAAGCAGATCGGGATTTATCTTTGGAGATAATCTATTTTGTGTTTCCAATATAAGATCAACATCTTTTTTACTCGCTGCGGGCGTACAGACTTTAATTGCACTTTTCAGTACTTTTTTCAGCGAAATTCTATTGAAGTCAATTTGAGCGCGTTCATCTTCTTGCTCAAGTCTGGCGAGTATTAATAGGTCTTCAATAATAGCATTTAAACGATCTGATTGTTTCGAAATAATCTTGAGAAACCCCTTGACATTTTTAGGATCTTTTGCTGCACCATCAAGAAGTGTTTCCGCAAAACCCTTTATAGTGGTTAAAGGAGTTCTGATCTCATGGGAGACATTTGCCACAAAATCGCGACGCACTTTTTCTAATCTTCTTAAGCGGGTAACATTATTTAAGACGATAACTGCCCCAATAACATCCTCCTGAGCATTTTTCAAAACCGCTCCATTGACCTGCAGGTACAGGGGTTGTTTTTCCTGCAAAACTATCTCATGTTCATCTGTATTCTTTTCTTTGAGTGTCCGTTTAATTAAATTGACCAGATTTTTAAAGTTTATTATTTCATAAATGTGTTTACCAATTGAACTTCCCGCATCTATGTGAAAAAGGTTTGCAGCAGCTTTGTTTAGATTGATAATTTTTCCATCATTGTCAACAGCGATGACACCTTCTACCATACTTTCCAGTACGGCTTCCTGTTCATTTTTTTGTTCAACGATAGTTTTAATTTTGTCATTTAGTTGAGCAGCCATTTGGTTAAGCGAGGATGTAAGTTTTCCCATTTCGCTAGATGAGGGATTCTTTATTCTAAAGGATAGTTCACCTTTGGCAAATTTTTCAACACCAAATTGCATGTCTTCCAGGGGTTTACTGATCCTCCGGCTTAAATAAAGACTTAATAACCCAATGATTAAAGAAATAATCAAGCCAGCTATAATAAATTTTGCCTGAAACTGTGTCAATGTTTGTTCTATAAGGATGAGTGGTACAGATGATCGTAAAACACATTGAATTTCAGCTTCATTGTAAATAGGAATTGCGACATAAATCAGCTCTGTATCCAGTGTTTGACTATATCGAATGGAAGTGCCTATATCTCCCTCGAGTGCCTGTATGATTTCAGGCCGGTCATGATGACTATCCATCTGAGAAGGATCTTTTTCTGAGTCCGCGACAACCTTCCCATCAGGCAGGATCAAGGTAAAACGGGTTTCGGTTTTATCTCTTAAACGATTGAACAGAGAGTCGATGATGTAATATTCAGAATTTACAATGTTTTCTCTGACCTGAGTTTCTAAAATTTTGGCACTACTTTCCAGATCCTTTGATATAACCTCTATATAATTTTTACTCAGCAAATGATACGCATATATTGTAGCGGCAATTAGGGCAATAATTGTAATAATGAGATAGGATGGAAAGAGGTACCAGAGTAATCTTCGCTGATTCATTTGCTATTCCTTGAACCTGTATCCCACACCTCTGACAGTCTGGATATATTTTCCGGCAGATCCTAATTTTTTCCGTAATCCGACTACCTGAACATCTACCGAGCGTTCTGTAACAGGATAATCTTCACCTCTGAGAGCATCTACAATTTGGTATCGTGAAAATACCCAGCCAGGTCTCTCCGCAAGAAGCTGTAAAAGTCTGAATTCTGAAAAAGTCAAGTCAATAGGTTGATCGTTCACCTGCACGGTGTGTTTACGCGTATCGATTAGTATATCCTGGACACGAATGATCTTGTCGCTCGTTTTTTCTATACCAGAAGATTTGTTTTTTTTGCGAAGGATAGCACGAACTCTGGCCACTAATACTCTTGGACTAAATGGCTTCGTGATGTAATCATCTGCACCTAGTTCGAGCCCTGTGACCACATCAATATCCTCGCTTTTAGCGGTAAGCATTATCACTGGGATATCTTTTGTTTCGGGTTGGCTTTTAAGATCTTTACAGACATCAAATCCATCGACCCCGGGCAACATTAGATCCAATAATATTAGATCGGGCTTATATGAATGCACAGTTTCAAGAACTTCCTCTCCCGTAGAAATACAGGAGACCTTGTATCCATTTTGCTTTAGATTATATTCCACAAGATCCAGAATATCTTCTTCATCATCTACTACGAGTATTTTATCTTTTGCCACGGTCCATTATCCCAAAATATTATAACCTATATAACTTAATCAGAAATATTAGAATTGTGTTAGGATCGTGTTAAAAATCTATTCAAAAATCATGGTGACAGATTTTTAAAAATATTAGATAGTATATTGGTCTTAAAAAGTGGATACAGCAGTTTAGGAGTCGCTATGTTTCTTTATTTTAAATCCAATTCTCGGGAAAGGATTAACGACACTAGATGCAACATTTCGTAAATGCGAATTGATTCTCTTTAAATATCTGAAATAGAGGCTAAGAGCAACTGCTCTATTACTTGAAATTATTGATTCTTTTTTGTTCAAAAGCCGAGCGACATTCTCATCACAGACTTTATTTACCCATTTATACTCAACAAGAAGTTTTTCAGATTCAGTTTCAGAAGCCTTTTCAAGAATTACTCGAACGCGCTTAAATGTGTCTTCTACAGCATTTTCTACCTTTTTCAGATCTTTTTCAAATTTTCCACCTTTTAACACTTTATCAATAGATTCTGCCAGTTCCACCATATTTTTTGTATAATCACCGACGCGTTCAATATCGATTATAATGCTAACCAGAACCAGACCTGAATTGAGATCTTCCATACCGGATACACAGAGATGATTAAAGACATTTCGCCTAACTTCCCTCTCATATTTATTAACTGCTATATCCTGATCACGAACATCAAAACTGAATTTATATTCAGCGTCCTTCCTTAACCGGTTTTGAATTTCCTTATACATATCAAAAGTTATATCAATCATCTTATATGTTCTTTGATATGCCTGATCCATCAGGCTATGTTTTTTGAAGATATTAATTATTTCCTTAATCATCATTCAATTCTCCAATCATCATCATAAGAATTCGACGATAGATAATTTATTCGCTAAACAATAAAGTTATCTTTCGTATTATCTTTAAACATCCATGAAATTAACATCCAAAGGCCTTATTTACAATATTTATTTATGGATTGGCAGTTGGTGTGATCACAGCTTTTTTCCCGGCATGTTTTGGCTTATTCCTGTTTAATTAAGCGAACTTCCTTTATTTTGTTAGATGCAGCACTTGTAACCATTATTGAACTATCCTTAAGAGCAACTTTTTCCCCGATTTCTGGTATCCGCCCCAATTCAGACAATATAAATCCTGCCAGAGTTTCATATTCTCCTTCCGGTATATCTAGATCCAGCGCATTATTGATAGTTTCTATTGATTCTGATGCTCTGATTTTCCAGGTGGTTTTATTAATTCTTATAATCGGTTCATCAGATTTAACAGTAGATTCCTCTATCTCACCAAAAAGTTCTTCCGCCAGGTCCTCGATGGTAACCAGTCCCGCAGTCCCACCATATTCATCTATCACTATGGCAACACTGGCATTACTCTCCTGAAACTCTCGCAAAAGTTCATTACATTTTTTATTCTCCGGGACATAGGTGACAGGTTTTATCACATCATTTAACTGGAGATTATCTTCAAAAAGATCATACATAAATACGATACCGGTTATATCGTCAATCGTCGATTTGTATATCGGTATCTTCGTCTTGCCCGTATCTATAATAAATTCTCTGATCTCAGAAATAGTTGACTGTTCGCTTTTCGCCTGTATGGCAGTTCTGGGTACCATCGCCTCGCGAACCAACGTAACAGGCAGATCGAGGACCCGGGAAATAATTTTTTGTTCTTCTTCATCCACAATACCCGACATCCTCGCCTCTTTAAGCATGACAAGTATATCCTGCCGGTCGAATATCAATTTTTCACTTATTGTGCCCATTCGGAATAATTTAATGACCATTGAGCTAATTTTTGTTGCAATAAGAATAATGGGATTGAGAATTAAGTGAAAGAATCTTATTATGAAAATAATTTTGAGGATCAGTTTATGAGCATAGGTTCTGAATATTACCTTTGGAATAATCTCTCCAAAAAGGAGAATGGTTAAGGTGATAGCAATCCAGGCAAGGGTTTCATCCCAAAATTTAATCAGAAAGAGAGTGGCATAAGTTGTGGCGAGGACATTCGCCAGGTTATTTCCCACAAGGGTAGTTGACAGAAATATATCAGGATTTTTAAAGTATTTGTTAGCAGAAATTGTACCGCGGACCTTTTTTCTTCTCCAGATTTCAAATCTTAGCGGATTTGTTGTAATGAAGGCTGTTTCAGAGCCGGCAAAAAAAAATGAAAAAACCAATCCGATGAAGGCTAAAATCAGTTCCATTCAGCCACCGGTTGAGATAAAAACGTATCTTTCTTCCAGTTTGCATCATCACGATCCGGATAGTCTGTATTATAATGCAATCCCCTGCTCTCCTTACGAGTCATCGCGCTTCGCACAATCAACTGGGCTACGGTTGCAATATTTCGTAATTCGATGAGATCATGGGTAACGGCGGTCTTTTTATAAAATTCTTCAACTTCAGAAGCAATCACATCCAGTCTGCGCCGGGCTCTTTTTAATCGAAAGTCAGAACGTACTATTCCTACATAATCCCACATCACTTCACGTATGACATGCCTGTCATGGACTAAATAAACCCATTCATCCTGATCAAATATCCCTTCAACATTCCAGGGCAGAATATCCGGAACTTCTGCCGTGTATGAATTTAAGTAGGTCGTTGCCTGTCTGATTGCAGGATCAGTAAAAACCACCGCTTCCAGGAGGGAATTACTGGCAAGCCTGTTTGCACCATGCACACCTGTAAAAGCAACTTCTCCGCATGCAAAGAGTCCCTTAATATTAGTGCTCCCCGAAAGGTCCACCACGACACCACCACACATATAATGGGCTGCAGGAACGACCGGAATCCAGTCTTTGGTAATATCCAACTGAAAATCCAGACAGCGTTGGTATATATTTGGGAATCGTTTTATTATTGATTGCGCATCTTTTTTGGTTAAATCCAGATAGACACAGGGCTCTCCGCTTTTTTTCATCTCCCGGTCAATTGCCCGCGCGACAATATCTCGAGGAGCAAGTTCTGCATTTTGGTGATAGGATTTCATAAAAGCCCTGCCTTTTTTATCCCTGAGAATAGCCCCATAACCGCGAACGGCCTCCGAGATTAAAAATGCATCCGATCCTTCCTTAAACAAACTGGTCGGATGAAATTGCATGAATTCCATATTTGCAATCATTGCACCGGCACGGTAAGCCATGGCTATACCATCACCGGTAGCAATAGAGGGATTGGTTGTATGTAAATATACCTGACCGCACCCACCGGTCGAAAGCAACGTGACACGGGCTGATATGGTCTTTACCAGATCATGTTTGACATCGAGAGCATATGCGCCCCAGCAGTGTATGCCTTGGCGGAAATCTCGCTTTTCAGTCTGATGTTCAGTTATAAGATCGACAGCAACATGATTTTCAAGGATCTGAATATTCTGCTTTTTTTTTGCGGCAAATAACAAGGCTCTTTCTATTTCCCGACCGGTAAAATCGTGGGCATGAACAATTCTATCATTAGAGTGGCCCCCTTCCCTGAACAGATCGAGCGCTTGATCTTCACTTCTTGAAAAGACAACTCCGGAATTCAGCAGATTTTCGATTGCCGCCGGTCCATTCTCGACCATATATTTTACGGCTTCTTCATGACATAACCCGGATCCGGCTATTATCGTATCCTCAATGTGACTGTTAAAAGAATCATTTTTACCAAGAACAGATGCGATTCCACCTTGGGCATAATTTGTATTAGATTCTTTATCTTCTTTTTTTGTGATGATGATGACCCGGCCAATTTCAGAAGCTTTTAGGGCGAAGCTCAATCCTGCAATTCCACTTCCAATAACCAGAAATTCTGTTTCTATTCTCATGGTTAAATATTAATCCCGGGACGATTGCGCTTCAAGCTCTTTACATTTTTCTGTCATTTTTTTATGCAGAAGAGCGTTTCTAAGTGTGAGTTTAAGGCGATTGGTGGTAAATGGCTTTTGCAGAATATCATATGCACCATCTTCTATCATCTGCATCAAATTATCACTGGTGCCGTGAGCTGTGACGACGACAATTGGAGTGTCTATCTTCAACTCATCAACCATTTTTTTAAGTAAGGTGTAGCCATCCATTTCCGGCATGAGAATATCGATTAAAATGGCTTCGAAATTTTCCTTCTCTAGAATGGACAAAGCCTCCTTCCCCTTGGTACATGAGGTAATCTCGTAATTCTCTTTAAGGAGGTAAAACTGGATCAATTTGATCATATTTGGATCGTCATCGACAACCAGAATACGATTTTTTGGACTTTTTTTGCTCATCATTGTGTCATCCCTGCGAAAGCAGGGATCCATTTTTTTTACATTTCTTTATTTAAGACTATCTGGATTCCCGCTTTCGCGGGAATGACAGAAAAGCCCCTCATTGACTTAATGTCCTTTTTATTGCATTATCGATCATAGTTTTATCAGAAATCTGTCGAGTGTAACAAAAAATTTTGCTAAGGGCAAACCAACCACATTATAAAAGCAGCCCTCAATACTTTTAATAAGTAATGAACCCATCCCCTGAGCGCCATATCCCCCTGCCTTATCGAATGGCTCCCCCGTATTTATGTAGGCGCTGATATCTATCTGACTGAGATTTCTAAATGTGACTTTTGAAATCTCATGATCAAAAAAAAATTTGTTTTTTGACGCATAAGAAAATCCAAAACCGGTAATAACCTGGTGCGTTTTACCACTGAGTTTTTTAAGTATCTCACGGGCATGGGCTTCATCAGTTGGTTTCTCCAGAATCTGACCGTTGTGCACTACAATTGTATCCGCTGATATAATAATACTTTCGGGAAATTTATCTGCTATTGATAACCCCTTTACCCTGGCATTATTTACAGTATATTTAACGGGAGAAAGATTGTCTTTATTAATTTCTTCGACATGACTGGGCCGAACTTTAAAATCTAATCCAATCATCCTAAGGAGTTCATAGCGGCGTGGTGATTGGGAGGCAAGAATAATATCATATTGATCAATATTTTTTAATAGGGATAACATAATTTATTTTACATAAATAGCCAATAAGCCTATGATCATATCTGCTTTCAATAAATTACTCAGATATCCCAATGTTTTTGCTTCGTGGTCTTTTTTTGCCTTGTAAAGAACAAATAATAATACAGGATAGATTCCAAGGCAAATAATCAGGAAATAGTAAAAACTGTATATGCTAAAAATATAAGGAATTGCCGTTAAGAAAACCAACAGAATAAATATAACCGTCATTAAATTGATTGAACGAGAAATACCATATTTCAAGGGAAAGGTTACTGCACCCGCTTGTCTGTCCCCCTTCATATCCTGAATATCTTTTAAAACTTCTCTGCCAAAATGAAACAAAAATGCAAAGATTGCCGGAAAATATGTTTCCTGAAGATGGCCGACCGCCAGGCCGCCGTAAACAAAGGCCAACGCCGTGGCTAAGCTAACGGTTAAATTTCCCCAAAGTATTGTCCGTTTAAGACGGTAACTATAAAAATATAACAAAATACCCGTCATAAAGGCCACCAGAAACATATTTAAACCGATATAAAGTGCTAGTGACCAGGCGCTAACGTAGACAATGATAAAATACACAAATGCTGCCTGTCGGCTTAATTTGCCGGCAGCAAGCGGGCGGTTCGGTTTGTTGATCACATCAATATCAATGTCAAAATAATCATTAATAACATTTGCTCCGATAGTAATGAGAGCAGCTGATATCGATGCTAATAAGACATTTTTTAACGGATCTAATCCAAAAGCCAACTCAGCAGCGACAATAATTGTTAAAAATGAGATCAATACATTAACCGGCCTGGAGAGTATTAGCAGATATTTAACTTTATTCATAGTCATAAATGGAGCATATTTTATCTTTAATATTAATAAAATTTATCCACAAAGGCACTAAGAAGGCACAGAGCACACCGAGTATTTTAATTATCTCTTTGAGATCTTTGTGCATTCTTTGTGTCTTTATGGTAAGATTTTGAACGATGATCAAAATCACTCTATACCTTCATCAATTTGATCTCTTGAGATTCCGAATTCACGCATTTTACGCCACAGGGTTGTTCGACCAATTCCTAATAAACGTGCGGATTCAGTGAGGCTGAGGTTTTTATTTATGATAAGATCCTTAATTCTTTCCACCTCGTTCTGTTTCAGGGACTGTACAGAATAAAGAGATCGATCTTCTTTTTTAGGTTGAATCGCTGAAAATGATTGCAGACGGGTAGGCAAGTCGGTGACTGTAATTTCTTCACCGATTGAAACGGCAAAAGCCCTTTCTATTACATTCTCCAATTCTCTGATGTTACCTGGCCAATCATACAACATGAGGCGTTTTAAAACATCATTAGATATCTTATAAATTTGTTTTCCATTATTTCTATTTAATCTTTTTATAAAAAAATCTGTTAATATGGGAATATCATCTCTGCGTTCTCGTAATGAGGGTAATTTTATTTGTACCGTATTAACTCTATAATATAAATCAGACCTAAATTGACCATTTTCTGTTAGTTTTTCTAAATGCTGATTTGTAGCTGTTACAAGCCTGATATTGACTTTGACAGGCTTGGTGCTTCCTATCGGTAAAATTTCCCGTTCCTGAAGAACCCTTAATAATTTAACCTGAATCATCGGTGGTAAATCTCCGATTTCATCAAGAAAGAGGGTTCCACCTGAAGCAATCTCAATCAATCCTTTTTTAGCACTGACGGCACCTGTAAAAGCTCCTTTTTCATAACCAAATAATTCACCTTCAAGCAGTGTATCCGGGATTGCGCTGCAATTTACTGCTATAAAACGTGCCTCTGATCGTTTACTGTTCTCATGTATTGCTCTGGCAATCAGTTCTTTACCCGTACCGGTTTCTCCCGATATAAGCACACTTATATTAGAAGGTGCAATTCGACGTAAAAGTTCAAACACTTTTTGCATTCTGCGGTCTGCAGAAACGATACTATTAAAAACAAAACGTTCATCAGAGTAAAGCCAGGAATAAAATGATTTAACCTCATTCTGCAGCAACGGATTCAAAGTCTGCAGGTATTTTTTTCTGTTGTTAATATGCGTAGCGATTAATCCAGATACCTGTTTTATTGTTTGCAAGTAAAGATTCTGCGGATAGTTTAGCCGATCATCCTGTTCTTTCCCTGATAAATCAAAATATATATAAAGATAGTTCTTATTATTTTTTGCGGCTGTGACCAACCAACTCAATTTATATGTACGTGTGTATTCAAATTCGACAATGATCGTATTTTCTTGCAGTTGATTCCCTAGTTGATTTCTGTCCAAAGGGATACAACCCAAGTCAATCCCTATTTTATAGGCTTTTGAAAAATCATCATGGTAAATATATTTTTTTTGAATTTGCATGTTAGAAAGTATATTTACGATCTCCTTCATACCCGTATAATGTACACCTATAAAAATGAACTGAAAATCCTGAAGATTTCCCGCTATTTTTTGCGAAATATCCAGGATGACTTCAGATTGGGCAACACAATTTTTCTTCACAATTGAGTTGGTTTGCAATTGATTCCCAAGGCCCTCACCTTGTCTATACATTTTTGTTAAAATGGGACCTGCCATCCCCTCATCTAAGGCAAGGTTAAACTCTTCGCGTATCTGCAATAATAATCGGGGCTCGAAAGGGATTTCTCCCCTTTTGCCAATAACACTTTCAAAAAAATAGACCAACGATTCATGATTTAACAGTGGATTTTCAAATAACTGAAAGTCATTGTTAAGTTTTCTGGTAAAATATTCAGTCAAAGCATCATAAATTGCTTTCGGATTCGAACCTACTGCGAAAATATCCAGTCCGTTTTGATGACGAATGAGAAAAAGTTCCTCAATAATCGTTTTGCTAAAACTTCTGTAACATGCTTTTATCCAATTATCGGATTGATTTTCTTCAGAAAGGTTGATGTCTAAGCTAAATTTATATAGATGCATAGTAGTCTAATTGAATGAGTGAATACCTGAAAAAAACTGTGTGATGATCAACATGGAAAATAATATCCATACAAATCCCAAGATACTCAAACGAGCCAGCCTATGACCGTGCCAATCATACTTATTCTTACCAATGATTATTGTCAAGTATAATATCCATGCCATCAGAGCGGATGTCAGCTTTGGATCCCAGGCCCAAAATGTACCCCAGGCATTAAGACCGGTAAGAGCCCCAAGAAAAATACCAATAGTATTAAATATAAATCCGATTCGAACGGCATTATAGATTAATCTTTCCAAGTAAGCCAGAGAAGGGAGCCGATCATAAAAATAACCCAATTTATTCCCTTTTATCTCGTTACTGAGAAACAAATACATAACCGCAATTAAAAAAGCCGAAGAGAATGCTGCGTAACCAACCAGATTAAACAATACATGAACCTCAAATGTAACATCCTTTAAGATTTCCGGTAAAACAGCATTTTCTGTAATGAAAAGAACGGATAAACCGTGGAGGATGAACAGAATCCCCGAATAGAGAAAACCTAAAGAATAATCCTTATCCTCCCTGACAATTAATTTATTCATTAATGCAAAAATAAACATAAATACAGATAGGGCCTGAAAAGCACCCGCCAGAGGCAAATGACCGATTTCAACAGATAAGACAGTTAAGAACAGTGCATGAAACAATATTGCAAAACGGTCTACATATCGCGCCAAACGCAAATAAAGCCTGCCTCTCCCATGGAAATAGACATAAAAAATTATAGCACTCAATAGATACAGTAACGGTGATATGATCTTAAGGACTGTTAGCAACATATTATTAATGTTTTATTTAGGAACGTATATGTTTCATATCGAAACAATACTTATTTAAAATGTTTCGATATCTAAAAATAAATTTCTGTGTAATATAATAAATTTATTCGGTTTATGCATAAAATTATTTGTTTTTTCATTTTGGTATGATGTTTGCACGTTAAGAATGATAGTCAAGGATGAGAATGAAAAGTTTAATACTTATATTTTTGTTTTTACTCAGCGCAAATTTACTTTTTGCTTCAAGAATTGTCGGAAAGATATCCGCAATTCCTGATGGCGAACCTATTGTCGGTGCCAATATCTACTTGCAAAATACTCCTTTTGGTTCAGCCTCTAACGACAAAGGAGAATTTGAATTAGAGGGTATCCCCTCCGGTGAGTATACGCTGATTGCCACTTATATCGGATATAAATTAATTAATCCTCCTCTCTTAACGGTCGGTAGTGATGAACAAATCGTTTGTAATTTGGAAATGGAAGAAGACATTTATCAAACAGATGATATTGTCGTTACAGGTACACGTTCAAAACGTCTGATAAAAGACAGTCCGGTTTCTACTGAGGTTATACACGCCGATGAGATCATAAACTTAGGTGCAAAAAATGTGGGAGAAGTTTTAGAAGAGAGAGCAGGTATCCTTATTACGCAAGATGGGGCCCGGGGCGGTATTTTAAGTGCACAACTTCAAGGGTTGAACGATGAACATACTCTCATTCTGGTTGACGGCGTGCCTGTTATCGGAAGAATCGCCGGTCAACTAGATCTGTCAAGACTTTCCGTGCAGAATATTCAAAGGATAGAGATTGTAAAAGGTGCCGCTTCATCTCTGTACGGAAGTGAAGCAGTCGGCGGAGTTGTTCATATCATTACCAAAGATCCCGAAGATCACTTTAATTATTTTGCCAATGGGAGTATCGGCAGTTTCGAGGCCCGAAATGCCAGAATAGATTTATCACTTGCAAGTAAAAAAACATCTGCTTTGCTCACCGGGGATGCCCGGCAAGCGGATGGCTATGACCTTGATCCTACCACGGCCAACACAACTGTAGATGCCTTTAATAATTACAGTCTGTTTTCAAAATTGAAATACAAAGCTTCGGATTACTATTCAATCCAACTGAGCGGGGAATATTTTAATCAACGCCAGATTGGATTTGATGGTGGAGATCGTATCACTGACACACGAACCTGGTATTTGAACGCAAGTAATGACTGGGTTCTGGAAAATCAATCAAATTTCAAATTTCGCTTATATCATACCTCTTTTGATAAGGCAATTGACCGCGCAGGCACTTATGTTAAGAATATTGAAACACTTAGCAGATCTGAATTTGTATACAATCGCGTCATTGACAAGCATATTTTGACAATTGGCGGTGAAGGTTCTTACAACTGGCTACAATCCAACCGTGTGGAAACTGGCGAAAAGGCTGTAAAAAATCTCTCTATGTATGTCCAGGATGAGCTGCTATTTAAACTCATTGAATTCAACATGGGTCTTCGTGTCGATTATCATTCCGAGTTTCAATGGCATTTATCTCCAAAAATCGGCTTTTTACTTAAACCGACAAATGATTTCCGTATTCGCGGTTCTTTTGGTAATGGATTCAGAGCTCCAAATTTTATTGAACTTTACCTTGATCTCGATCATTCCGGATTAACTTCACAACCATATATCGCCTATGGCAATCCGAATTTACAACCGGAGACTTCACGCAGCCTGAATTTTGGGCTCGAATACCATTTTTCGCAAAACACAATTATCAAGGCAAATATGTTCTATAATCATGTTGATAATATGATAAACAGTAAATTTTTGTTCCAGAATTCAGATGGAATTCAATATTATACCTATGAAAACATTTCCGAAGGAATAACGCAGGGTTTTGAATTTGATAGCATTTTCAGGTTTTGGACTCATTATCGCCTGACCGCAGGATATGCCTTTACTGAAACTCTTGATTTGGCCAATGATAAAGCTTTCTATAACCGACCAAAACATAGTGGCCGTCTTAAATTTGACTGGGATTTTAGAGGATTCGGTTTTTCGGGTAATTTGCGCTGGCGATATATTGGCGAACGACTAATGGTAAATATTCAGGGAGAAGAAATTATTGCACCATGGTATGCTCTCTGGAACATGCGCTTGTTGCAGCAATTGTATAAACCGCTTTCTGTTTTTGTTGAAGTAAATAATATATTCGATTACCAAAATCGTGAATATGTCGCCCTGCCCGGTCGTATCATTTTTGTGGGTATTGAATTGAATTAAATAATTATAATTGTTTTTTGGAAAGAAATATATAATCGCAGAGAACGCAGAGAATAATTGTATAACAAATTTAAATTATAAAAGGAGATATTATGAAGTTATTAACAATTTTAGTATTAATCCTGAGCATTTCTTTCTTTACAGGTTGTAGTACAAATGAGAATGATCCGATTTCACCTGATCCGCCCGGTGAGCCCTTAAAACTAACCGTAACCTATGATGAGGTATATTACATTAACCTTAACGAAAAAGCAGTTGTCGAAGTCTCTGATCCTATCCTCGAAAAGGACTGGGATATCTCACTTGATATCCTTGCCAGAATTCATCTGAATGGTGGATCTTCTGCACCAGGTTCTGTCTATGCTACCAAGGTTGAGGGGATTCCTTATGAAGATTTAAAAAATGCGCCTGAGGTGACCTATATGACCGATGATCAAAACGGTGGATATATAGGTGAGAACTGGTACTATTATGATATTACAACTCATACTGTAAATCCCCTTGATCATTTTTACGTAATTAAAGGTGTTGATGGAGAGTTTTACAAGTTTAAGATATCTGATGCGGTCTTTACCAGCCGCACAGATGGAGAACTGACGATCTTTATTGAAAAAATCAGTTCACCTGCTTCATTTGAGACCCAGTCAACAGTAGGCCGCACATTAACCAGCGAGATAACATTATCAACAACCGAACCGATTTATTATAATCTAAAAGAAGCGAGAATTGTCGATGTATCCGATGAAGCAGTGTCTACAAATTGGGATCTAAAAACTTCATATTTAACGGTACAAATTAATGGTGGTACGAGCGGTCCAGGCACTTGTTCTGCAGCTATGTTTGATGATGTTGCCTTTGATAGTTTACAGACAATCCCTACCGAAGGATTTGTCACTGACGATTCTACATCTGCTCTGGCGATAGGTGATTCCTGGTATTCGTATAATCCAATGACTCATACCCTGTCTCCGCTACCAAATGTATATGTCCTCAAGACAGTCGACGGGCATCATGCAAAGATTGAATTTATTGCGAAAGATTTCTCATCTCAGTCTGCAGGAGTTGCGGTTATCAAGCTTCATTATACCGAAAATGCGAGTACATTTTAAATCTGGAAGTTCGACACTCGTTTGCCCGATCCTCGAATCCGTATTAAGAGGCAGCCCAATAGAGGGTTGTCTCTTTTTTTTATCTGGGATTGAGATCGACGGATGGGGATGGCGATTGGTTTGATTCGCTAGAATTTTCAGATTTTCCTTTTTCGACAAGAAAATCATATTGTTTTTTTTCAAGTGCATAAAAATACTGAGTTTCACTCATCTCTATCAATTTTCTTTTTACTAGCTTATTATCAACAAGTATGTCGAGCAGACGTTGCAATTCCGACATCGTATATTCCTGCTGTAAAGCACTGATTTCATATAATTCTGAGATTGTCTGCGGATTTTTCTTCCATAATGCTTGTAGTAAGGGAATCCCTTCCTGTGCATTTTTTATATCAAGTGTTGTAATTTCTGTTTTTCGTTGCACGAAAAGGTACTGACTGGCCAATTGCATGGCGAGGAAAGCTGCAGGAAGGATGGGGACAAATGCATTATCTCGTGGCCTGTTCATTATTAAATTGAGCTCATCACGAACCATTCTTGGAACATAATAAGAACTGCTTCGCATATCCATTTTAAAGGGATCGCCGAGAATTATATCTGTAGATATATAGCGATTTATATCCAGTTTATTTGTGGTCTGTTCGAGATGGAAATATTGATCCGAATAATCTTTCCAGTTTCTGAGAGGTAAGACTGGTTTAGGGAAACTAACACGCGAGGAATCGGATAATAGCTGTAAGTTATATTGAGGAGCCTGCAAACCGATTTGAGAATAAGAACTAACAGGAACTGTTAAAACTATATAAATAAAAATAAAAACAAATCGACTTATACAGAAATATGATTTCCTCATAAGTTTAAAAATTTACTTCAAAAATTACCGATTATTTAAAGCCGGTTATGAGATTTTAGACAAAGAATCTTAGTGTCTTGTTGTTTATTGTATCAGGATTGTTTTTTTTCAGATTCTTCGCTTTCTAAAGCATCTTTTTTAAGATCTGTTTTATCGGTTTCAGTTTTTCTTGTAGGTTCATCAGGTTTATTCATTGATAATTCTTCCTGAATATCATTACTGGCCTTCTTAAATTCGCGAATTCCTTTCCCCAGACCTTGTGCTAATTCCGGTAACTTTTTTGCACCGAATATAAGAAGTATGATAAACATAATAATGATTAATTCAGTGGTTCCAATACCAAACATATTTATGTCCTTTCTTAGATTAGTCTATCCAGCGTAAGGCGTATGCAGCAATCAGGATGCCGATTACGCCCATAACATTAATTTTGAATGAAAATCCCAATGTCAGTGTTAATAAAATGATATCTAAAGTGCCAGGGCCAATACTGGCGCTGGCAGATTCTAGAAAGAAGTCTTTAACGACACCCGCAGGTACAAGTAATCCAATAACTTCACCCAATGCTGTTCCGATCATTGCTCCAACAACAATAATAAAAATGATGAAAGCCGCACTTTTTTTACGCATATTTTAATTCCCGTCAATGCTTTTCAACAGTGATGTTAGTATTTTAATACCATCCGCGTTTCCAAGCAATAGCTCAGCATTTCTTTCCGGATGCGGCATCATTCCTAATACATTGCCTTGCTTATTTATTATACCGGCAATATTGTCAATTGATCCATTTGGATTCGCTTCGCTGCTTATATTTCCATCCTTGGTACAATACTTAAAAACAATTTGATTGTTATTCTTTAATTCCGAGAGCTGATCGTCGCTGCAGTAATAGTTCCCTTCGCTATGCGCAATTGGAACTGTTAATATATCGTCCTTATTACAAAGTTGTGTAAATATTGTCTCACTATTTTCTACTTTTAGACGAACATCTTTACAGATGAATTGGCGATTTTTATTCATTGTCAAAGCACCGGGTAATAAACCGGATTCTGTCAGTATTTGAAATCCGTTACAAATGCCAATAATTTTGGCACCTGATTTGGATTTTTCTATAACCTCCTTCATTACAGGTGAAAAACGTGCAATAGCCCCGCAACGGAGATAATCTCCGTAGGAAAATCCACCAGGTAGTACAATAATATCATACGGATCCAGATTGGTTTCTTTGTGCCAGACAAATTCTGTCGGTTTATTGAATATTTTTTTAAATACATAATATGCATCATGATCACAATTTGAACCCGGGAAAACAATAATTGCGATCTTCACGCTGATTCCTCAATTTCATATTCAAAATTTTCCATAACAGGATTGGCTAAGAGTTTTTGACAAATCTCCTGTATTTCGCTTTCTACCTGTGATTTTTCAAGTCCATCAAATATCAATTCGATATACTTTCCAATTCGCACATCGTTAACGCCTTTAAACTTTAGATCGTTAATTGCATGCAGCACCGCTTTTCCTTGGGGATCGAGTATACCATCTTTGAGTACAACCTTTACTTTAACTTTCAACTTTACTATCCTTCTCTGACGAATTTTCAATGTTTAAACGCAATATCCATGTAATGATGCCGGTTAATATATAAAAAACCATAAAAGGAAACACGACTATTTGTGGAAAAATGATTATTAATATAGCACCAACCATGAACAGAATAACCTTTGTTTTATCTTTCGCTGAACCCTTAAAATTGAGATTAGGCATCGTTTCATATCGAATCGTGCTTACCATTAATATTGAAACGAGAAAAACAAGTATGATCATTGTTTTGGGAAACATTCCCGGATTCTGATAGAAAAATTCGGAGAAGATAACAAAACTAGAAAGTGTCAGGGCCGCTATAGGAATTGGTAATCCAGAAAAATAATCTTTATCAAATCCTTTTAATTGAATGTTAAATCGTGCAAGACGAATGCTACCAAATAATAATGGCAAAAAACTCATTAATATCCCCACGACCCCAAACTTAGATGCATAAACCGTGTATATAAGGAATGAAGGTGCAAATCCGAAGGTTATCACATCTGCAAGCGAGTCATATTCCACGCCAAACTGACTTGATGATTTTGTAAAGCGGGCTATCTTGCCATCCATTGCATCCAGAAATGCTCCGGCAAAAATCATCCAGGCAGCGAGGGTGATTTTACCATGATAGGCTGAAATGACAGAATAATACCCACAAAACATATTGCCTACAGTAAAAAAACTTGGGACAATTGATCGGGATACTTTCACCATCTATTTAAATTCTCCAATTATAGTCTCCCCACCGTAAACTTTATCCTTCAAATTAACCTTCAGGTCTATGTTTTCCGGAAAAAACATATCAACTCTTGAGCCATAGCGAATTAATCCAAATCGATCGCCTGCATTTACCATTTCACCTTCATTGACATGATAGACTATTCTGCGGGCAATAATACCGGCTATCTGTTTAAACAGAATTTTTCCTTTACTGTGCTTTATACCTATGATAGATTGTTCGTTCTCTTCAGAAGCTTTATCGGCAAATGCAACCAGAAATTTTCCTTTAATATATTTGACAAATTCTATCTTACCACTTACAGGTATTCTATTAACATGCACATCAAACACCGACAAGAAGATACTGACTCGTCTCACCTTTGACTTAAAATAATATGGCTCCTCTACTGTTTCTATTAAGACGACTGTACCATCCGCTGGTGATAGAATAAGATCATTCCCATCAGGAATATTTCTTTCCGGATCACGGAAAAAGTAGAAATTAAATAGAAAAATGATCGCCACAAATCCGCTTAATATTTTTAGAATTACGACGGGAAAAAAGTAGGTAAGAGTGATAAATAGAATTAATATCAGAAAAGTTATAACAATTACTTTAATTCCATCCGGTGCGATCATGAGTTAATCCCCTAATCCAATACTTTCGACAATATTATTATAGGTTTTATCAGGTTTGACTTTATCATATCTGAAAATAGCCATATCAATGTTATTATCATTATCGATATGCCAGAATTTACATGTATCAGGTGATATCTCGTCTTCAACCAAAAGATATCCACGATATCTGCCTAAAGACAGTTTGATTTCTGATAAAACCATATTACGACGCTCAAAAAAGGATTTCAGGACAGCATTAACTTTTACCACCGTCCTTCCCAGAAAATGAATCTCTTCCTCACCAATTAAATTAAGTGCATTCATATGAGATTCGTTTACTAACGGATTTTTTAGTTTATCATTCTCATAATAATATTCAACAATCGGTGAAGGTAATATGGTTCCTTCACGAATACCGAATTTCTTACCAAGATTTTTTTCAACCGCATTTGAGATGATAATCCGCAAGGGTAGTGAATCACATTTTTTAACCAGCATTTCTTTTTCATTTAATTTAGAGATATAATGAGTCATGACGTTATAGCTCTCAAGATATTCAAAAACCTGACTGGAAATATTATTGTTTTTGGCGGCTTTTCCCTTGACTTTGCCTTTAAGATTACCATCGGAATCTACCATATTATCATTAAATATCATAATTCGTTGATCTTCAGATTCTCCCTCATAAATCTTTTTCGCACCTACCTCGTCAAGAAGTTTCTTACTCGCCAATGGTACCTCCTTTTTTTTTATTAAACTAAACCTACTCGGGTGAAAATATTATCAAGATTTTTGAGTCTGTTTTCTATTTTAAACAGCTCATCTATTTCAGAAACGGACATTTTGGACGTAATATCATCATCCCCTTTCAATGCATCATAAAATGATATGTTTTTGTCCCATACTTTCATTGCGTTTCTCTGAACTAATTTATAGGATTCTTCCCTGCTAATCCCCTTTTGTGTTAATGCAAGCAGCACGGCTTGTGAAAATATCAAACCATGAGTTAAATTCAGGTTTTGTTCCATCTTTTCAGGATGAAGTTCCAGATCTTTAATTAAACCTACCGATTTTTTTAACATATAATAGAGGGCAATTGTGGAATCAGGTATTATTACCCGTTCAACGGAGGAGTGTGAAATATCTCTCTCATGCCATAAAGCCATATTTTCCATGGCAACCATAGCATTCCCTCTCAACAATCTGGCCATGCCGCTTATTCTTTCACTGACAATGGGATTTTTTTTGTGGGGCATTGCCGATGATCCCTTTTGTCCTTTTGAGAAATACTCGTTTACCTCCAATACTTCAGTTCTTTGCAGGTGTCTGATCTCGACGGAGATCTTTTCAAGTGTACCAGCGATCAGAGAAAGCGCGCTCATATAGTGGGCATGGCGATCTCGTTGCAGGATTTGAGATGAAATATTCGCCGAATTTAATCCGAGTTTTTCGCAGACATAATCCTGTATTGACGGATCCAGATGGTCAAATGTACCTACAGCACCGGAAATTTGTCCAA
>Ga0209536_100003495_pt1 | contig 25212 bp, 37 predicted proteins | sample DeeMarSeWOR28_12_FD_187461 | JGI IMG/M metagenome (GOLD analysis project Ga0209536, IMG submission 187461) | Marine sediment microbial communities from White Oak River estuary, North Carolina - WOR-2-8_12 (SPAdes) (version 2) | ecosystem: Environmental > Aquatic > Marine > Intertidal zone >...
AAAACAGGTCGCCCAGCAATATTTCGACGAGTGGTACGAAAAGGCAAAACGCTTTTACGGCCATTTCCAGTATGATTTAGAAAAAAAGTGGTACAATGAGGCTCTTTTTGAGCTCCATCAGTCCATAAAATGCTTTTATACAACAGTACTATTAGTCTTCGGTGGTTATAAACCCCAAAACTGTGATCTTGAAAAACTCGGCCGGTATGTCGCAAGTTATAAACCTGCTTTCCTTACAGTTTTTCCGTGTACAACTGACCGGCAGGACAAAATCTTCAAACTCTTAAATAATGCACAAGCTCACACCTACAGCGAAGATTCATATAATATCACAAAAGTCGACCTTACCCATCTAGAGCAATGTACCCAAAAGCTAATGGAATTAACCCAGGAAATCTGCAAAAAGAAAATTGACTCATTCACTTGATATGCCAGCGCATTTTAATTATTTTGAGCAATAAGGGCCGGCAAATTGTGTAATAAGTCTCATTGGATCAGTAACTATACATAGATATAAATCCCATGTTTTTTGCGCAAAAAAAGGACCTGAAGTTATCTTCAGGTCTTAATAGCGGGGGCAGGATTCGAACCTGCGACCTCCGGGTTATGGGCCCGACGAGCTACCAGACTGCTCTACCCCGCGGTCATTTATCACTATATACCAAAATATTTTTCTCCGATCAAGAGTACCAGGACAAATTTATAAATTTTTTCGTATCACGCCGGCAATTTCTTCTATTTTTTCATCTTCATATTTGAAAGAGGGCCAGCGATCGAATACACCATCGCCTGTTTTTCGCGGCACAATATGAAAATGTAAATGCTTAATAAGCTGACCGGCCGCCCTACCATTATTGCATAAAAGATTATAGCCGTCGGAATTCATTGCCGCAGCTACAGCACCGGCAATTTTCCCAATCCGCGTAAATACCTGGCCTAATAACTCAGAAGGACATTCGTGTAATTTCTCAAAGTGTTGTTTTGGAATCACCAACGTGTGGCCATCGCTTATTGGGCCAATATCCAAAAATGAAAGAATAATTTCATCTTCGTAAATCTTAGTTACTGGTATTTGCCCAGCAACCATTTTACAGAATATGCAATCATCCGCACTCATCAATAGGGCATTCTGCTAAGTTCCAGGTCGTTATCCCTGGTTTTGTTCTTTGTCGTTCTGGATTTCAGGTTCATCTTCTCCTGTATTATCCTCGACTTCTGTTTCAGCTTGGTCTTCAGCTATTTTTTCTTTTTCCTTCGTCTTTTTGCGCGATCGTTTTTTGCTTTTCTTTGTTACACTCTCGTCGGCACCTATAAGTTGCAGTAATACGAGCTGGCCGTTATCACCCAGCCTCCTTAAAGACAACCTGATAATTCTTGTATAACCGCCAGGCCTATCAAGGTATCTGGGACCAAGCTCGCTGAACAATTTTCCAACGATGGTGCCTTTTCGTACAGGATTACCGTCCTCATAGTCTATTATATCGCGATTTCCCAGCAGAGAAATAGCCCGACGCCTTGCTGGAAGCGTTCCTTTTTTCGCTAACGTAATCAACTTCTCAGCAAAGGGCTTTACCTCTTTAGCCTTTTCCATTGTAGTTGAAATCGTTTCATGCTGAAAAAGTGAAGCGACGAGATTTCGCCTCATAGCCAGACGATGTTCCTTCGTTCGACTCAACCGACGTCCTGCTACTCTGTGACGCATATATTTAAACTCCTCTTATACTCATACATCTGTCATTCCCAAAGACAGGCCTATGTCGGCAAGCTTTCTCCTGATTTCCCGCAGGGAAGTTTTGCCGAAGCTTCTGATCTTTAGCAAATCAGCTTCTGTCATTTTTACCAATTGCCCAACTGTTTCGACCTTTGCCGATTCAAGACAATTGTTTGCTCTCACCGAAAGTTCCAATTCCTGAATAGGCATGCTCAGTTTTTGTGCCAATTCCTCATCTACCGCCGGCTCTTCAGCTTCTTCTACAGTAATTTGAGACTCAGCGACAGTGTCCTGTCCAAGTTCGAAATACTGTACGAACGGATTTACGTGCTTGCGAAGTATTTTTGCTGCTTCCACCAATGCCATTTCAGGCGTTATTGTTCCATCCGTCCAAATCTCCAGGATCAGCTTATCATAGTTGGTTTTCTGACCTACACGGGTGTTTTCGGTCATATATCTTACTCTTGTGACCGGCGAGTATACGGTATCAAGCATTATTCTTCCAACTTCCTGGTCGAATCTGTCAGCGGCAGCGATTCGTTCGGAAGCCGGCACGTAACCACGCCCGTTCTCGACAACCATTTCCATTTGAAAATTAACTTTTTCCGTCAAAGTTGCCAGCACCAGATCCTTATTTACCACATCGATACTCGGATCGGCAACGATATCGGCTGCCGTTACAACGCCAGCTTTATTGGCCGAAACGGTCATTGTTTTCGGCCCATCATCATGGAGTCGAATAACAAGACTCTTGATATTCAGGACGATATCAGTAACATCCTCCATTACTCCCTTTATCGAACTGAATTCATGGTCGACACCCTCAATTTTGATCGACGTTACAGCACTACCTTCCAAGGATGAAAGTAATATACGCCTAAGACTATTACCAATAGTCGTGCCGAAACCACGTTCGAAAGGTTCAATGAAGAATCGACCATACTTTTCACTCGATATCATCGTGTCTCTTTCAACACGAGTCGGCAATTCCAAACCACGCCATGTAACTCTCATATAGGTCTCCTATATAAGTCTTTGAGTTAACAGGGTCTGCTCTAAACTCAATACTTAACAAAACTATACTTTTGCTTTTGCAGAAGCTAAAAAAGGTTAAACATTACTCCGTATTTATCTCGAGCAGAACTCTACAACCAACTGCTCCTCAACGGGAATTTGTATGTCGTCTCGAGTGGGTAATGCAACAATAGTAGCTTCAGATTTTTCCCGTGCCAACTGTAACCAACCCTGTGTTGAAAAATTCGGATTGGTTTCCAGCTGTTCCTTAATTTTTCTTCGGCTTTTCTCCGAACCTTTGACCGTTATCTTATCACCGATTTTTGTCGTATAATCGCTGATATTCACCTTGCGACCATTCACATAGATATGTCCATGAGCAATTAGCTGCCTGGCGGCTTTGCGCGACGGCGCAAAATTCAATTTATATACGACATTGTCCAAACGCCTTTCCAGCAATTGCAGCAATGTTTCGCCGGTATTTCCCTTTATCCGCTCGGCCTGGTGGAAATACCTCATAAACTGTCGCTCCAGAAGACCATAATACCTCTTGATCTTTTGCTTTTCGCGCAGCCGAACACCGTATTCACTTGCCCTTCCTCTACGCCATCCATGCATTCCAGGAGCCAGGTTGCGTTGTTTTTTCTCGACCGGACACTTAGCCGTTTCACATCTTATGCCCTTAAGCATAAGCTTCATTCCTTCTCGACGGCAGTTTTTACAAGATGAACCTAGATAACGTCCCATTTTTTTATTAAACCCCAAAAAATAATTGGTATCGGCTTATACTCTTCTTCGTTTAGGCGGCCTACAGCCGTTATGCGGCAACGGTGTAACATCTTCTATCGATGCTATACGCAAACCTGCTTGCTGCAAAGCTGAGATGGCAGATTCACGACCTGAACCAGGTCCCTTGACCCTGATTTCAACCTCACGTACGCCATTACGCATAGCAGTATTGGCACAGCGTTGTGCTGCCCTTTGTGCGGCAAAAGGCGTGCTTTTACGAGAGCCCTTAAAACCTACACAGCCCGCCGAACTCGAACAAACCGTATTACCATCTACATCCGTAATAGTAATTAATGTGTTATTGAATGTTGCTCTTATATGTACAACAGCACGAACAACATTTTTTCGAACTTTTCGTTTTACTCTTTTTGCCATTATTTTTCTCTTACTGTGTAAATACCCAAAACAGCTAAAATCTCTATCGTTTTTCCTTTACACCCTTCTTGCCGGCAACTGTTTTTCTCGGTCCTTTGCGAGTACGTGCGTTGCTTTGTGTGCACTGTCCATGAACAGGCAGGCCCCTTCTGTGGCGAACACCTTTGTAACAATTTATGTCTCGCAAACGAGCGATGTTTTGACTGACCTGTCTGCGAAGCTGACCTTCCACGATATAATTGCGGTCGATAATCTGTGTTATTTGACTAAGCTCGTCTTCACTGAGCTTGCCAGCTTTCATGCTTTTATCAATTCCGGCTTCTTTTAAAATCTGCCTAGATGTGTATTTACCAATACCAACAATATAGGTCAGTGAAATCCATATGGATTTGTCATTGGGAATATCAACACCAACTATACGCGGCATAAAAACTCCTCTTTTAAATTGCTTATCGAATTTAAAGTTTTTGATTCATTCATTATTCATCAATTATTACTTATCTTTTTTAATTATCCCTGGCGTTGTTTATGGCGAGGATTCGAACAAATCACCCGCACGACGCCTTTACGGCGAACAACTTTACAATTCTCACATATACGTTTTACGGAACTTCTAACTTTCATATCATTCCTGCTTTCGGTTCATAACTTCATACCGAACAAGATTTCCACTGGCAGCTGATCAGCCTCGGCTAATGCCTGAGTACTATTCGGCCCCTGTTCAAGTCATACGGCGACATCTCGACCATGACAGTGTCACCCGGCAATATACGGATAAAATTCATGCGCATCTTGCCCGAAACATGCGCCAAAACCTTGTGGCCGTTCTCCAGTTCCACTCTAAACATCGCGTTCGGCAGAGCATCAGTCACTGTGGCTTGTAATCTTATCGTTTCTTTTTTTGCCATTATCTTTGCAACCTGTGACTTTTGATTCGTTCGAGCTTTTTATTTATTTCCGTTTACAGTTAATATTTCACAACCATTTGACGATATCACAATCGTATGTTCAAAATGAGCCGAGGGTTTCCCGTCTTTTGTTACGACTGTCCAACCATTCTTCAAAGTTCTCACGGCACTGGTGCCGGAATTAATCATCGGCTCAACGGCCAAAACCATTCCTTCTGCTAAAATAATATCATTTGTCAGCAACTCATCACTGACAAAGTTAGGAATTCTCGGCTCCTCATGCATTTTTTTGCCGATACCATGTCCGACGTAGTCTTTCACTACTGAAAATCCTGCAGATTCAGTGTATCGCTGCATCTCTGCAGCTACCTGACTCCATTTAACAGACGGAGCAGATTTTTCTATTGCTATTTGAAGAACACGTTCTGTCACATCCATTAGCCTGCGCCTACTCTCGGATATCTCACCAATAGCAATCGTTACTGCCGCATCAGCACAATAACCGTTAAGCCTGACACCGAAATCAATGCTGAGGATATCGCCATTCCTGAGCTTTGTGTCCTCTGAAGGGATCCCGTGAACGACTTGTTCATTTATCGAGGCACAAATAGCACCAGGAAACGGATTCCTCGCAGCCGGATTTCGGACTCCCTTAAATAAAGCTTCCGCTCCGGCATCAGCGGTCATTTGCAGAGCTATGCTGTCAAGCCAGGCTGTGGTCGTTCCGGGCTCTGCAATCTCCTTTAGTTTTAAAAGAACATCTGCTACAAGGGCACCTGCCTTACGCATCAACTCAATTTCCCTACGACTGCGAAGCGTTATAGCCATCGAATTTCAAATCTCTTCATTCGCGTCTCGTGATTCGATACAGAGCCATCGCTTCACGTTTTAACAAGGACATCCAGTTTCTCAACCATTGAAGCCCTCACATCGTCGGGATCCCTGTCAGCATCAAAATCATAGACAGTACAGTTTTTCTTATAATAATCCACCAGGGGCTCTGTCTGCCGGTGGTAATTCTCAAGACGATTCGCTAATACCTGCTCAGTATCATCAGGCCTTTGAACAAGCTCTGTGCCGTCTTTATCACATATACCTTCAGTTTTCGGCTTTAAGTTTTCAATGTGGTAAACTGCACCACACTCCGGGCAACTCCTCCTTCCGGTTATTCGCTTTGTTACTACCTGGTCTTCTATCTCCAGGTTCAAAACAGCATCTATTTGTTGCCCGCTTGCGAGCAAAGCCTTATCAAGCTCGGCAGCTTGATTAACCGTTCTTGGAAAACCATCCAGCACAAAACCGGCTGCAGGGGCCTTCTCAATTGCTTTGGCCATCATCTCTATGATTATTTCATCCGGCACAAGTGCACCTGAATCCATGTAATTCTGGGCCTTCTTCCCTAATTCCGTACCTTCGGCCCTTTCTTGTCGTAAAATGTCTCCACTCGACAAATGGAGCAGATTATACCGCTCAACAATACTTTTACACTGTGTTCCTTTACCGGCACCAGGAGCTCCCAATAAAACTAATTTCATGCATACGCTCCTTTGATTCTGCCGGATCCACTGAAACCTTCATAGCTTCGCATCAATAGATTGGCCTCAATTTTTTGAACCAGATCGAGCGAAACGCTGACAACAATCAATAAACCGGTGCCGCCTACAAAGTTCGCCACTCCCGGATCAATCCCGAGCAACACAATGATAAGCGACGGAACAATGGCTATAATTGCCAAGAATGAGGCTCCAAAATATGTAATTCTGGTCATTACTGTTTCCAGGTAGTCTGCGGTTCTGCGTCCCGGTCGAAGCCCGGGGATAAAACTGCCGGAATCCCGAAGATTTTTGGCCATTTCTTTCGGCTGAAACTGCACCGTTACCCAAAAATATGCGAATAAAAATATCAATAACATATAAAGAACATTGTAAGTATAAGCACGGTAGCTTAAAGCATCATAAATACTTTGAAAAATTGATGATTCGGCTAAGCTGGGAATTCTTAATAACTGACCAATTATTAACGGCGGAAAAATCATAAAGCTTGATGCGAAAATTATCGGCATCACTCCACCATGATTGACGCGAAGAGGTAAATAATGCCTTTGGCCACCATACATCCTTCGTCCTCGCATCTGCTTTGCTTGTTGAATCGGTATTCGTCGCTGGCCTTGAGTAATCAGTATCGCGCCGGCAACAACAAAGACAAACGCCGCTATAAGGAACAGTATCTTGGTAGGACCTACACTGCCGGGTCCGGCACCGATACTCAAATCGACATCCTGTGAAAGCCTCCAGATCGCCCACGGCATTCTGGAAACAATACCGGCCATAATTATCAAACTGATACCATTGCCAATTCCATATTCGTCTATCTGTTCGCCAAGCCACATCAGGAAAATAGTGCCGGCGGTCATACCAACAACACCCATTATTAGGGCTGCACGCTCCATACCTGCATAGGTTAATCCCCCCCCGCCTCCCAACAATCTCATAAACATGATTGATTGTACAATACAAATAAGAACAGTCAGGTATCGTGTATACTCCTGTATCTTTTTATGCCCCGTTTGTCCTTCCTGGCGAAGCTTCTTCAAGGCGGGAATAACCTCGCCTAAAAGCATAAGGATAATCGACGATGTAATATACGGCATTATTCCCAGCCCGAACAAGCTGCTTTTATCCAAGTTTCCGCCCGTGAACATCTGCATGTATAAAGCGGCTCTGCCCAAGGGACTCTCGGAATCTCTCGATCCGGCAATGCTCTCAATCGCAGCAGGATCAAAACACGGAACAGGGATATGGAAGCCGACCCTGTATATTATCAGCAGGGCCAACGTAAAAAATATCTTGTTACGCAGGTCCTTAACTCTGAATATGTTGACCACTGTTCCAAGCATTATTTCACATCCCGTCTATTATGTTTTGCATTCCCTTTTGCACGATGCATTAAACTGACAAGCCTAAACAATCTTTACAATTCCGCCCGAAGCGGCAATTTTCTGTTCGGCATTTTTACTAAACTTATGAGCAGTAACCTCTAACTTCTTAGTCAGGTCTCCTTTGCCCAGAATCTTGACTCTGCTTTTAATGCTGTCAATAAGTCCTGCTCCGGACAACTGCTCCACACCGACAATAGCTCCATCCTCGAATCGTTCAAGTTGACAGACATTTACAATTTCGCACCGTTTTGCGAATTTGTAATTATTAAAGCCCCGTTTTGGCAGTCGGCGAAACAGTGGCATCTGTCCACCTTCATAGAGCGAGACCGATTTCGAGCCGGCCCTGCTGCCGGCACCTTTATGGCCTCGGCCGCACGTCTTACCATGGCCGCTACCGGTACCTCTACCAATACGGCGACGACGTTTATGTTTACCTGCAATGGAAGTTATTTCATGATTCAACATTCAAATCACCCAACTTTCAATCGGTATTTATAAATCCTTGACTTCAACACCACGAAGAGTTTCGACCATTTCTTTGCTGCGTAATTTTAACAAACCTTCAAGTGTTGCTTTAACTACATTTTTGGCAGAAGTGCTGCCGTAAACTTTTGTTAGTACATCCTGTACACCGGCATATTCGAGTACTGCTCTGGCGCTGGAGCCGGCTATAACCCCGGTACCGGGACTGGCCGGAACCAATGCTATCTTCGTGGCCCTGTATTCGCCGTTTACTCGATGCGGAATCGTACGGTCTAATAAAGCAATCTTGAGTAAAGATTTTTTTGCATCTTTTACTGCTTTTTCGACCGCTCGCGGGACCTCGTTGGCCTTGCCATAACCAACACCCACTGTGCCAGCACGGTCACCAACAACAACCAGTGCTGCAAAGCTGAACCGCCGGCCGCCTTTGACCACTTTGGAACACCGGTAAATTTTCACAACCGTATCTTCCAGCGGCTTTTCTTCCTGTTCCGATATTTTCAGAGGTTCTACTGCCAATGTTTTCTCCAAGCTTTTATCGTTTCTCTTTAAAAGACCAGTCCGGCTTTTTTTGCCGATTCGGCAAGAGCTTTTACTCTGCCATGGAATTTATATCTATTTCTATCGAAGCAAACACACTTAATACCAACACTGAGGGCTTGCTTTGCAATTACTTCGCCTACTATTTCAGCAGCTTTAATATTACCTGCATTTGGTACCTGATCCCGCTGGGCCTTTGTCCTGGTGCTTGCTGAAGCAAGTGTCGCACCTGCGGTATCATCAATAATTTGGGTGTAAATATGTCTGTTCGACCGAAATACCGAAAGCCGAGGTCTGTCAGGAGTTCCAAAGACTTTCTTTCTGACGTGATATTTACGCCTAAGTGCCGCTTTTTGTATTTTACCAGCTTTCAATTCTCAATTCCTATTTCTATTATTATGCTGTTCCGGAAGCAAATGCCTTGCCTACTTTACGTCTTACATGCTCATCCGCATAACGGATACCCTTACCTTTGTAGGGTTCAGGAGGCCTGATCTTTCTTATATCCGCAGCGAATTGTCCAAGCAGACATTTGTCTACTGCCGAAAGGGTAAATTTTGCCGGAACCTCGTTTCCTCTTGTTGCACCGACGTCGATGTTGACCTTGACACCCTTCGGTATTTTCCTCTCTACGGGATGGCAAAAACCAACTTGAAAAACCAGCTTTTCGCCCTGCTCTTTGACATTGTAACCGGTGCCGTAAATCTCCATTTTTCTTTCGAAACCCTTACTGACACCTGTAACCATGTTGGCAATCAAGGCGCGCATCGTTCCGTGCAACTGTTTGTTCATTCGATCCTGTAGTTTTTCATTTTCAACGTATATTTTACCATCAGAATCATCAATTCTTACTTTTATCCGTGGATGACAGTCCATTTGGAGCTGTCCAAGTGAGCCCGAAACCTTAATTTGAAGGCCTTTAAGCTCGACTTTAACACCATCGGGGATATCAATAGGTTTTTTTCCGATACGACTCATTAGCTAACCGTACATAGAATTTCGCCGCCGACATTATTCTGGCGGCAGTTTAAATCACTCATTACACCTTTACTTGTAGAAACGATTGCGATACCCATGCCGCCTAAAACTCTCGGCAGCTTTTCTACCGAGCAATAAATTCTGCGGCCGGGCTTACTTTCCCTTGTTATCTCATTAATGATGGGACGGCCATCCTGGTCATACTTTAACTTTATTCTTAAAATTCCCTGGTTACCATCATCGATTTTATCATAATCCAGAATATAACCTTCTTGTTTCAACACAACCGATATGCCTTCACAGATTTTTGACGCTTTAATGTTAACCTGTTCTTTGTTGATTCGCACAGCATTGCGAATTCTCGTCAGCATATCGGCTATGGGATCACTTAAACTCATAGTTTCACATCTCGTATTTCTTTTTTATAATCATATTTGACACGTTAAATCGTTTTCTTCACCAACTGGCCTTTTTCACTCCTGGTATTTTTCCTTCGTTAGCCAACGTTCTAAAGCAAATGCGGCAAATCTTAAACTTGCGATAAACCGCTCTGGACCTGCCACAGAGCTGACAGCGTGTATATCGCCTGACACGAAATTTTTGTTTTTTTTCTGCCTTGTTTTCCAGTGCTTTAGTTGACATTCACAAGCTCCAATTTCATAACTCGTCCGGCGTTTTACGATTCACGCGTTTTAAACGGCATACCAAAAAGCTCAAGCAGTTTTTTCGCCTCTTTGTCAGTCCGTGCCGTAGTTACAAAGGCTATATTCATACCCTGCTGAAATTCCATTTTTGCTACATTGATTTCAGGAAAAACACTCTGTTCAGCCAATCCCATCGAATAATTGCCTCTACCGTCAAAACTCTTATCGTTAAGGCCCCGGAAGTCTCTTACCCGCGGTATCGCAAGACTAATGAGTCTGTCCATAAATTCGTACATTCTCACGCCGCGTACAGTAACTTTTAAGCCGGTGTCCGTCCCTTCCCTGACTTTGAAGTTCGAAACGCTTTTCTTGGCTTTACAGACAAGGGGCATCTGGCCGGTAATCATCGTCAGGTCTTTTTTGGCTGATTCCAGAAATTTCTTGTCCTGTGTCGCTCTGCCCACACCCATTGAGATTACGACTTTTTCCATTCGCGGAACTGCCATAGAATTTTTGTAACCGAATTCTTTGGTCAGTTCCTGAGTTATCTTTGACTTATATAAATCTTTCAAACGTGCCATCTTGTATCTTGCAACCGTATTTAATAGTTAATAGCTGTCATTCATCAGCTTATTTTGTCTTTCGAACTATACCAATTTCTGAACCGTCAGAGGCAAGGCGTTTTTTGCTGCCATCTTTTTTCACCTCAAAACGGACTCTGCTGCCTTTAGAACTCTTCGGATTTACCGGCAAAACATTACTTATATGGATCGGTTGTTCAACATTAATCCGGCCTCCCTGCGGATTCTTGCGCGAAGGTCGAACGTGTTTTTTAGCTATATTATGCCCCTGAACCACAACGCTGTTCTTTTCACGAATCACTCGCAAAACTCTGCCGGTAGCACCTTTGTGGTCGCCAGTTATAATCTCAACTATATCACCTTTTTTAATATGTAATGCCATAAAATCTAATCTCTTATATCACATCTTGTTTCTTCACAAAATGCTCCATTCATTTAGACCACTTCGCTCGCCAGCGAGATTATTTTCATATAGTTCTTTTCGCGTAACTCACGAGCAACCGCGCCAAAAATCCTGGTCCCTATCGGGTTGCCTTCGGCGTCAATCATCACTGCTGCATTGCTATCAAACCTCACATAGCTGCCATCAGGACGTTTGACAGGACTCTTTGTCCGAATAATAACGCATTTATGTACTTTCTTATCATCCAACTGGCAACTCGGCAGTGACTTCTTTATTGCCACACATACAACATCACCCACACCTGCAACAGGCCGGGTATACTTGCCCCTGGAGCCGCCCCTGCCAAGTACCTTTATGCATAATGCCGACTTGACACCGGAGTTGTCGGCTATATCCAACATTGTTTCCTGCTGAATCATAGTCTCATATCTCTAATCACGCATGGCCTGCTTTTTTTACAACCTTTACAAGACGCCAGCTTTTTGTTTTGCTGCGAGGCCTGCATTCAGCAACTTCAATGACGTCACCAACGCCGCTCTGATTGTGTTCATCATGAACGCCGATTTTAGTTCTGCGTCTTATATATTTACCGTACTTTGGATGTCTAACCTTGTAATCCAGAACAATCTTCACGCTTTTATTGCCACTATTGCTTACCACTACGCCAGTCAAAGTTTTTAATTTCTGATCCTGCATTTTTGATTTTCCGGTCAACCGTTACCTTCTGACAAACTACACCTTGCCTTGCCGCATTATTGTTTTAATCCTGGCAATATCGCGTTTCACGTTAGTTACAGCTTTGGAATTCTCCAGCTTTTCCGTTACAGCCTGAGAACGCAAATCGAACAGATGTCTTTCCAACTCTTCCAATTTGCCGTCAAGCTCATCCGGGCTCATCTCTCGGAAATATTGCGCTTTCATATCAAGGTTCCCTTTTACAATGAATGCCTACGTTTAACAAACCTGCATCTGACAGGCATTTTATGAGCAACCCTGACGAGTGCCTGCTTGGCCACATCTTCGCTCACTCCACCGATCTCAAAGCAAACCTGTCCGGGCCTTACTCTTGCAACCCAAAATTCAGGCTCACCTTTACCTTTTCCCATTCGAGTTTCCAGAGGCTTGGAACTTACCGGCTTATGTGGAAAGATCCTGATATAAACCTTACCTTCACGGTGCAGAAAGTGAGTTGCCGCAACTCGACCGGCCTCAATATTCCGTGCTGTTATCCAACTTGTTTCCAAAGCCTGCAAGCCGTAATCACCAAATGCCACAAAGTTGCTCCTCGACGCATTACCCTTCATTTTGCCGCGCTGGCTTTTACGATATTTAACTCTTTTTGGCATCATTGCCATTTTTTATACCTTTGTAAAAACTATGCTTACAAAAAGCTCTTTCCTTACAGGAAAACACTCGTTATGAATTTGTATCAGTACTACTTGATTCGCCCTTATCCATCTTTGTAGACGGCGCAGCCGCTTGTGGTTCGGAGGAAACATTACTTTCCTGTCTCGTTGCGCCTTGAGCATCGCCCTTACCTCTCATCCCCGGACCAACACGTTTCGGTGGACGGCGTGGACGACGGTAACGGCTTTGCACGATTTCCTCGCCGAATTTACCCTTATAGATCCATGTTTTAACACCTATGGCACCATAAGTTGTTCTTGCAGTAGCTACGGCGTAATCTACATTAGCATCAAGCGTATGCAGCGGAATACTGCCAAGTTTCTGTGTTTCTTTCCGGGCCATTTCCGAACCCGCCAGCCGGCCCGAGCAGATAATCTTAACCCCTTTGGCGCCGGCGTTCATTGCTGCCTCACAATATTGCTTCATTGTACGTCTGAACGAGGCCCTTTTGCCTAATTGCTCGGCAATCGCTTCGGCCACCAGTGTGGCATTAAGGTCCGGCTCTTTTATCTCGATAACATTGACATTTATTTGCCTGCCTGTTAATGCTTCAAGTTCTTCACGTAATTTATCGACTTCACCACCCCTTGGGCCGATGACCACGCCGGGTCTGGCGCTATGCAACGTTACCTTTACTTCGTTACGTGTTCGGATTATTTCGGTTTTCGCCACAGCACCTTTAGGCATATTACGGTTAAATCTATTGTCGACGTACCGACGAATCTTCTGGTCCTCAACAAGAAATTCACCGTAATTGGCCTTCGGAGCAAACCACGTGCTCTGCCAGCCAAGTGTTACTCCTGTTCTAAAACCTATTGGTGATACCTTCTGGCCCATAATTTCGTGTCTCTTATTATTTTCTGTTTATAATGCCTTATATTTGCGTTACCGTTACATGTATATGGCAGGCCTTCTTCTGAATGGGATGTGCCCTGCCCCTGTCTTTTGGAATCCATCTTTTCGTACCTATGCGTATTCCTGCGTCGTCAACACGCGCAGAACTTACATAAAGATTATCGACATCAGCCTGCTGCTCATCCGCATCAGCAACAGCAGTTCTTAAAACCTTGTCGATCATCGTTGCGGCACGTTTTCTGGTGAACTTCAGGACATCCATCGCTTCCTGAACTCTTAGGCCGGTTATCATCTCGGTAACCAATCGAACCTTCCTTGCCGACATCGGGGCGTAGCGATAAGAAGAACGCCAGTCAACCAAATCATTTACATCAACGGATAAAGCCGTCGCCAGGCGACGAATATCTTCCGCCCGTGGTTCGGGCTTAAAAAGACCCTTTTGCCAGTTCTTCACAGCCACTGCTGCTTTTTGCCTGTCGAATCCTCCTCTGGCAAGATGACCGGTTAAATCATCTACACTCATCTGCTGCTGTTGGCAAAGCTCTTTTAGTTTTTCTGCACTTAACATAATTACCGTAATGACCTTAACGTATTATCAATGGAGAAGTAAAGTATAACACTTCTTCCTGATTGTTTTGATTCTTTGCTTACGCTCCCAATTATTTATCTTTCCTTATTTTATCTTCTTGCTCGAATGACCTTTAAACATCCTTGTCGGCGAAAATTCGCCTAACTTGTGTCCAACCATATCCTCTGTAACAAATACCTTATGAAACATTTTGCCGTTGTGGACCAGAAACGTGAAACCGACAAACTCGGGGACTATCGTACATCTTCTTGCCCACGTTTTTATTGGCTCACGAGACCCGGATTCTGTTTGTTTGTTGACTTTGATAAACAGCTTGTCATCAACATATGGTCCTTTTTTAAGCGATCTTCCCATATCTTATTTCTCGTATATGTTTCACTCTATTAGTGGCGAAATTACAGGGATAACTGTTTTTGCCTCTTGCTCTTTCGTCTTCTAATAATTCTATTATTACTTGGATTCCGTGGATTTCTTGTTTTGCCGCCTTTTGCAAGCACGCCGGTGGGCGAACAAGGATGCCGTCCGCCGTTTGCCCTGCCTTCACCACCGCCCATTGGGTGTGCAACGGGATTCATTGCCTTTCCTCTGACGTGAGGCCTGCGCCCCATATGACGCTTTCGCCCGGCTTTGCCGATTCGCACGTTTTGGTAGTCGGGATTACTCACCCGGCCAATTGTTGCCCGGCATTCCTTACGAATCATTCGCATTTCACCGCTCGGTAAAACGATAGTAATCCAGTTGCCTTCTTTTGCTACAATTCTTGCAGCGTTACCGGCGCCTCTGACAAGCTTTCCGCCCTGGCCGGCTCTCATTTCGATATTGTGAATTTCCAGGCCGGCAGGAATTGCCGATAGCGGCATTGTATTGCCGATCCTGGGCTCACAGGATTCGCCGCTCTCTACCTGGTCGCCGACCTTTATACCTAATGGCGCTAAAATATATCTTTTTTCGCCGTCTTCGTAATTCAGAAGGGAGATGAAACAATTTCTGTTAGGATCATATTCAATGGTTGCAACTTTGGCGGGGATGCCATCTTTATTTCGTTTGAAGTCAATTATACGGTAGATCTTTCTTGCCCCGCCGCCTCTGAACCTAACAGTGGTCTTACCTGAATGGTTTCTTCCGCCGTTCTTTTTTATCCGCTTGCAAAGTGTCTTCTCGGGCCGGTCGGTTGTCAACTCAGCATAATCATTTACCGAACTGTTTCTTCTTCCGGCACTCGTTGGTTTATAAACTCTAATACCCATAACTCTTATCTCGTATGTTGCTTATCAGAATAAATCTATATGAAAATCGGGATCCAGAAACACAACAGCTTTTTTCCAGCTCGCTGTCATGCCATAATTCCTGCCTCTGCGGCGATGCTTGCCCTTTCTGTTTGCGGTTCTTACCTTTTGAACCTTAACATTATATATTCTCTCCACAGCATTTTTGATCTGGGCCTTGTTGGCCCGTTTATTCACTTCAAAGCTGTAAGCGCCTTTAATATTTGCAAAGTGCATCCCCTGCTCTGTAATCAAAGGCCTAATTATTATGCTGTAATCATCCACACTAATTATCCGTTTCTAACAACTATTAGTTTTCGCTTGCCTTCTCTGGCGCCAAAACAGACATAAGAGCCTCTTTTGTAAACAGGATTTTACGACAGCTGCATATATCGCCCGCGTTCAATTCGCCCACAGGCAAAACCTTTACCTTCGGAATATTCCTGGTAGATTTATAAATATTAACGTCTTCGGAACTAATAGTCACGAGACAACTGCGATTGATCTTCAGATTGTTCAGAATATTCACAAAATCCCTGGTTTTCGCCTTTTCGAAACTTAGCCCGTCAACCACAACAACATTGTTGCTTAAAAGCTTCGCCAATATTGCCGAATTTCTTGCCAATCTTCTCTGTTTCTTAGGCATACGTTTACGAAAATCTCTAAGGCTCTTTGCAAAAGTAACGCCGCCTCCGACACGCTTGCCAGTTCTGACGTTGCCAATTCGTGCATTTCCCGTGCCTTTTTGCCTGAATAGTTTTCTACCTGAGCCGGCCACCATACTTCTGCTCTTATTTGCGGCTGTTCCCACTCGCTTATTGGCTTGGCACATAACAATCGCCTGCTTAAGCAAAGGATATCTGACCGTTGCGCCCAAAACAGCCTCATCGACCTTCAAGCTATCAACTTCTTTCCCATCCGTGTTATAAACAGCCAAATCTATCATTTTTTGTATCTCGTAACTGGCTTACCACCACCTATAAGTCATTCTACTTTTTAGCGCTACGGACAATGCAGTAGCCGCCGGCCGGGCCGGGCACGGAACCTTTCACGATCAATAAATTTTTCTCTTCATCTATTTCTACCAGGTCATGGTTCTTTGTAGTAACCCGGCAGTTGCCCATATGGCCGGCCATTCTCTTGCCTTTTTTAGGGCCGGGTCCGTGGCCGGCATCGCTTGCAAAACTCGCAATTGAACCTGGCGCCCTATGCTTTCGCTCCGTGCCGTGCGAGGCGGGAAATCCACCAAAACCGTGCCGCTTCATAACGCCCGCAAAACCTTTGCCCTTACTTGTACCTACAACATCAACGGTCTTAACTTCCGAAAAAACAGCAACTGTTACAGAATCTCCGGCTTTATATTCATGTTCGACGTCATCCGGAAGTCGCATTTCCTTGACGAATCTCTTAGGATCTGTTTTCGCCTTCCCGGCATGCCCTATTTGCGGCTTTTTCCTGCGTATAGGTTTCACCTCATCGAAACCGAGTTGAATGGCGTTGTAGCCGTCTGTCTCAGCATTTTTTACCTGCATAACAACACAGGGCCCAGCCTGTATAACTGAAACAGGCACTAATTCGCCCTGTTCGTTATAAACCTGGGTCATTCCAACTTTTTTTCCTAATAGAACCGCCATAATCTTTTATCTCATGATTCGAACTTCGCGAATTAGGCCTTAATCCTTACAAAAACTCCTGCCGGTACTACCAAACGATTTAGCACTTCAACTGTTCGGGCGTTAGCTTCGTGAATATCAATAAGACGTTTATGAGTCCTCAACTCAAACTGTTCACGTGATTTTTTATCAATGTGAGGACTCCTTAGAACAGTATATCTTTCAATACGTGTAGGCAATGGTACCGGACCACTAACACGGGCATTGGTCTTTCGGGCATGCTCTACTATCTCTTTCGCAGATGCATCAAGGGCTCTGTGGTCGTAAGATTCCATTTTGATTCTTATTCTTTCTGTTTCAGTAGCCATAATTTATCCTCTCGGCTGCCCGTAGATTGCTCGATACTTCCAGCTTTTTAGAAATCTATACTTTTTGTATAATATTGTCCTTTGTTATAAATTTTCTTATTTCGTTTCAGCTTGCAAGCCTATAAGGCTTTGAAGTATATCGATTTACATGATAAAAACAATATAAAAACCGTTTTTTAGTATATAGTTTTCCTGCTGTCAACTAAATCTGTCTTATTTGATTCTGGCAGGAAAGGCCTTCTTAATTGACCGTTGATTGTTGCCGATTTGATGTCATCTATTACAACAAACAACCCGGAAATATTCAGTTATCAATCCTTAAAATCGCCTTCCTTAAGAGTTTGGATTCAAATTCGATCGTGGCTAATCCAAAACAACTTACTGGCTAAAAACACCACTAAAACGTTAATAAACCGTCCCTGATCGTCAAATCACAGACATGCCACAGCCCAACTAAGGTTACGCAAAGCCGTCCTTGGCGATGCTCGCTACGGCTGAAAACCCGCAAATTTATCACATAGACGGAACGTTGTCAAAAAAAAAAGTGAAAAATTTTTATTATTTTAAAAAATAATCTGTTTTGCAATCTGCTCCGGCACCTTCTCATAGCTCAACGGCTCCATCGTGAAGGTTCCTCTGCCGGCTGTTACACTTCTAATTTCGCTCGAATAACCAAACATTTCCACAAGGGGCACTTTCGCATCAATAACCTGCATATTCCCATGTGCCCTACAATCAGTAATTAATCCCCTTTTCCCAAGCAAATTACCCTGTACAGCCCCAAAATTGGATTGTGGAACAATTACCTGAATGCGCATTACAGGCTCAAGCAAGACAGGTTCTGCATCCTTTATCGCTTTTTCGACTGCCATAGATGCTGCCTGTTCAAAAGCCAAGCCTGAAGAATCAACAGAATGGAAAGAGCCATCAATTAACGTAACTTTAACTCCCACAACAGGATAGCCTCCCAATACTCCACTGCCTAAAGCATCCAAACTGCCTCTTTCCACATCAGGAATAAATTCTCTCGGAACCATATCAGCAGAAACTATGCCCTGAAACTCAATATCACTACTCCAATGGCCGTCCTCAGAAAGCAGAGGCTCAACCTGTAAGACAACATGTCCATATTGGCCACGCCCTCCTGTTTGTCGGATGAATTTACCCTCTGCTTGCGCCGTCTTTGTAATCGCTTCCTTATATGCAACACGTGGCTTGCCGACTCGAATATCAACACCTTTTTCTCTAATAAGTTTATGCTGAAGTATCTCCAGGTGCAGTTCGCCCATTCCACAAATGATTGTCTGGCCGGTATCGGCATCTTTCTTACATTCAAAAGTTGGATCTTCGCGTTTCAAAGCAGCCAGTGCATCCGCCAATTTTGCCTTTTCAGCAGCAGTTCTGGGCTCTATAGACATATTCATAACGGTTTGCGGAAACGTAATACTCGGTAGAGAAACGGGTTTTTTAGGATCACAAATCGTATCACCCGTGAGTGTTTGTTTTAGACCCACAACTGCAACAATATCACCTGCTTGAGCCGAATCCAGGATTTTCCGTTCATTTGCGTGCATTTCGAATATTCTTGTAATATTCTCACGCTTATTGCGATTTGTATTTAAAACTCTGCTGCCGGACTTCAATCTGCCCTGATAAATACGCAAAAAGTTCAAATCGCCATGTGCATCGCTGGTAATCTTAAACGCAAGTGCCACGAGACTGCCGTTAATATCACATTTAATAGATACTTCTTTGTTCTTATCGTTCGGTTTATGTCCTATAAGAACCTCTTTATCCAATGGAGAAGGCAGATACGCGAGAACGCTGTCAAGGAGCCTTTGAACACCGATATATTTTAAGGCTGAGCCAACAAAAACAGGATGAAGCTTATTGCTCAAAGTTCCTTTCCTAATCGCCCTTTCAATTATTTCAGTGCTGATAGGTTTGTCATGAACGTAAGTATCCATGAGTTCATTGTCATATTCGGCCGCAAGCTCAATCATCTGGTTTCTTCGCTGCTGAGCAGCTTCTTTAAATTCGGCGGGAATCTCAGTCTCTTCAAATGTCGCTCCCATCTTCTCGGTCTGGTAGAAAACCGCCTGCATTTTTATCAGGTCTATTATCCCGGTAAAGGAATCCTCCGCCCCAATAGGAATCTGCAATACGATTGGATTTGCGAGGAGCTTATCCCGAATACTATCAACAGACATCTCGAAGTCGGCACCAATTTTATCCATCTTGTTGACAAAGCAAAGACAAGGCAGGTTGTATTTCTGCCCCTGTCTCCAGACAGTCTCGCTCTGAGCTTGTACGCCTTCGCTGCCGTCGAACACTGCCACCGCTCCATCGAGAACGCACAAGGACCTTTCGACTTCAGCGGTAAAATCAATATGTCCCGGAGTATCGATAAGGTTGATTTCAAAATCCTTCCAGGGACATTTCGTCGCGGCTGAAGTGATAGTAATACCTCTTTTTTGCTCCTCCTCCATATAATCCATAACCGCAGTGCCGTTATGAACCTCTCCCATTTTGTACGTTTTGCCAGTATAGTAAAGTATGCGCTCGGTTACCGTTGTTTTACCGGCGTCTATATGAGCCATAATTCCAATGTTACGTAGTTTTTCCAGGGCGCTCGGCATTTTTTTATACTCAGCTTTTAGAAAGAAAGTCCCGTTCAGTTGCCTTCTAAATTACAAGGATTTTGCTCTATACGGTAATATAAACGTTGTAACACTATATAAGAAAACTGCCACGGTCATTCAAAAAAACAATCCGTGGCAGTTACAAAAAACAATCTTACCATGCAAAGTGAGCAAACGCTTTATTCGCTTCAGCCATTCTATGGATATTCTCCCGGGTAGTCATAGCTCCGCCGGTTTCATTATAGGCATCCAATAATTCCGAAGCCAAACGCTGGCTCATCGGCTTGCCCTTTTTGGACCTTGCCGAGGCCAATATCCACCTGAACGCTAGCGATTGCTGCCGCTTGGAATTTACCTGCATTGGTACCTGATAACTGGCGCCACCAACACGTTTGCTGCGAACCTCAATCAACGGCTTGACGTTGTTGACAGCCTTTTCGAACACCTCAAGGGCTCCAGTGTCTTTGACCTTCTCATTTATAATATCCATGGCATCATAAAAGACTGCCTGTGCTCTGCTCTTCTTGCCGTCCAGCATTATACAGTTTATGAATTTTGAAACCAACTTGCTCTTAAACTTCGGATCCGGCTTTAATTGTTGACTTGATGCGGTAAACTTTTTTGCCATTATTTTCCTCAATCCAGCAATAAGCACCGGTTATGATTCATTAATCTAACCGGTTGCTATATTACCAATTTATTTTGCTTTCTTTGCTCCATACTTGCTTCTTCCCTGCTTGCGCCCGGAAACACCGGCACAATCCAGAACTCCCCGGACAATATGGTAACGGACACCCGGCAGATCTCTGACCCGGCCTCCGCGAATAATCACGGTGCTATGTTCCTGAAGGTTGTGATCAATGCCCGGGATATAAGCTGTAACTTCCTTGCCATTGGTCAGTCTCACACGGGCTATCTTCCGTAACGCCGAATTAGGCTTCTTAGGCGTCTGGGTTCTTACGATTAGACACACACCTCTTTTTTGTGGCGAACCGCTGATATCTGACACACGCTTGTGACCTTTCGATTTCGACCGAGGCTGTCTAACTAACTGATTTATAGTAGGCATAACGTTCGTATTTCCTGACTTAAATATACAATATTCACTTTAGTTATCGACAAAACAGCCCATTATTGTAATATATCCTGCGCAAAATCCAAGAGATTTTAAGCCCTCAATGTAAAAATTTTTCTCCCCCCTCTCCAAAGCAAGCTTTTTGACTTTATATAACAGAAAATGGGCAATCCAAAGATCATTAGAATTGCAATTCGAGATTACAAGTAAAATTTTCTTATACCGTCCTATCGGTGACGGTTCGATAATATTAAGGTTATTGTTCCAATTCAATGACAAGTTTTTTTCTTTGACTTCTGCTGCTCAAAGTGATATAATATTTAATGGAACGGTGAGAAGGCTTCCTTAATCGCACTGTGTCAGGCTTTCCGCCAGATAAGAGGTTTTTATTAGACTCAAACAGCAGGAGAACAAAGAAAAAACAACCCGAAGTTACAACCGTGTTCCTTTGTGTGGAAATGCCAGGCAAGAAAACAAAGTTTCTTCACATTTTGGCAATGATCTCGGATTATATTATTAAAATTGATCTTTTCTTATACATAGTCTTATAATATGGCAAAATAATGACCGTCAACAATCTCATAGACAAACTGATAAAGTTCTTCTCATGGCTATATTTTAGGCCTTGGGAAAGATGGGAACTGCTAATAATAGTATTAATATGTCTAGTTCTACTACTATTGATTGTATGGCAACAAAGAAAAAGCACAACTAAAAGTTTGTATGTGAATCAAGTCAGAGAACGCTCACCTATAATCGGCGTCAAATTAGCTGACAACAGAAGCCACTTAAGAATCGAAGATGTGAAACATGGCCGTACTGCTCACTTATCCAAGAAACGCGTAAAACAAAAGAAAACAAAAGAACAATTGGATAAGTTGAACCAACAAGTTCAACAGCTCCAATACGAAATCAGCAAACATAAGCAAACTGAGGAACGTCTTAAGCATAAGGTCACAGAATTAAAAACCACAAACGAACAACTTCAACAAAACACCATCGCAAGTAATCATCTTGAGCAAGTACCGAAACAACAAATTATTGAAGTGTCCCCAGTTAAAGAACAACCATCGCCCGAACCTACCAAAAGCAGCACAGTCAAGCCGCATACAAAACAACAAGCTGGCGAGTCAAAAGCCGCAAAAAAATCATACAACCGCAGAATCAATATAAGCAAACAACCCGACAGAATTACTCGAGAGAAAACCGAGCACGTTAAACTTTCAAAAGAACTCAGGGAACAGCCTTTGGACATCGAAAAACTAAAAGCCATAGCAGATTTGGCAAAGCGAATTCAGAATCGTCCCCGCAAAAGTAGTTAAAAAGTACTCTTCACTGTAGCTTAAAGCAAATCACATATCTGATCCGGCCTGTCCACAACGACAACACCCGCTTCCTGTAAGGCCTTTACTTTCGCCTCCACTCCACCTTTTCCTCCGGAAATAATCGCACCGGCATGCCCCATCCTTTTTTCTGGCGGAGCAGTGCGTCCGGATATGAACGAAATCACCTTTTTACTCACAGACGTCCTAATAAACGATGCGGCCTTCTCTTCGTCTTCACCGCCAATCTCCCCGATCAAAATGATAGCGTCCGTGTTATCATCATTTTCAAACATTTCCAATAGATCAACGAATCCCGTGCCGATGATTGGATCGCCGCCAATACCTATACAAGTCGATTGCCCCAGGTTTTTCTCGCTCAAATCGTATACGACTTCATAGGTCAGTGTTCCGCTCCGGGAGATAACGCCGATGTCGCCCTGCATATGAATAAAATCCGGCATTATGCCAACCTTGCACTTACCGGGAGAGATAATCCCCGGACAGTTCGGACCAATCATACGCACATGCTTTCGCTTTAATTCATGGTAGAGATCAACCATATCTAATACTGGAATGCCATCTGTGATACATACGATAAGCGAAATCCCGGCGTCTGCAGCTTCACGAATAGCATCGGGTGCGAAGGCAGCGGGAACAAAAATCGCTGAACATTGTGCCCCAGTCCGTTCAACGGCCTCCTTCACAGTGTCGAATACAGGAAGGTTACATACAGTCCGCCCTCCTTTGCCCGGTGTTACACCTCCGATTACCTTTGTGCCGTACTTAAGCATTGCCTCGGTATGAAATGAGCCATCTCGTCCGGTGATCCCCTGTACTATAACTCTCGTCTGCTCGTCTATCAAAATACTCACTGCTGTGTTTCCTTATAAGCGCAATTGACAGCATCCCGAATGGCGTCTTTCGTTCGATGGGCGACAATCATACCAGCATTGCTCAACAGACTCCGACCTTCTTCCTCGTTGGTGCCCCTAAGCCGGATTATAATGGGCACATTAATGTCGAGTTCCTCGCGGGCCAAAAGAACACCCTGTGCAATATCATCGCATCGAGTGATTCCCCCGAAGATATTGATCAGGATCGCTTTAAGCCGGGTGTTTCTCAGCAAAATCCTCATAGCGGCAAGGACCTTTTGAGGACTCGAACTTCCGCCGACGTCCAAAAAATTAGCCGGATTGCCGCCGGCCAGCTTGATGCCGTCCATCATCGCCATCGCAAGCCCCGCCCCATTAACGATACAGCCAATCTCGCCGGACAGGCTCACGAAAGTCAGGCCGGCATCTTTCGCTTCAAGCTCGTCTGCCGTGTACTCTTCGGGATTCAGAAGACACGCAATATCAGCGTGCTTAGCAAGCCCGTTGTCGTCAAAAACAATTTTCGCGTCGGCTGCGACGAGCCTACCATCTGCTGTGACAGCAAGCGGGTTAATTTCGACCAATAAACAATCTTTATCTCGTAAGAGCCGATACATGTTTTGCGTGATTTTTGTCGCTCGATCCAGGAGCGATGTATCCGGAAAAGATTCTGAAAGCCATTGTATTAAGGATTCCGTGCTGACCTGCTCATCGGCGCCAACCAATGTAAAACGCCGGATCTTCTCCGGTTGCTGAGCGGCGATATCCTCAACGTCCATTCCTCCGGCCGTGCTGACGATTAAAACAACCGACTTGTTCGTTCGGTCAACTGTTATTGCCACATAGTACTCAGCCCGGATATTCAAACACTCCGTAACCAGCAGTTGCTTTACTGGATAGCCGTTCACAGACATCGCCAAAATCTTATTAGCGGTCGATTCGGCCTCGACTTCAGATGATACCGCTCGGATGGCGCCGGCTTTACCTCGCCCGCCGGTCAAAACCTGGCCTTTGATCATGGCCTTGTCACCCCAAACGGCAGCGGCTGCCGCTGCTTGTTCCGGAGTGTCCGCTAATTGCCCTTGTGGAACGGTAATACCATACTGCTGTAGCAACTCACGTGCCTGGTACTCATGTATCTTGATGGCTTATTTCCTTAAATGTCTTGTATCGCTCAGGATTCCCCAATTAGCGTTTAAGTAGCGTCCTTGCCAGGGCCTATCATATCCTCCGGCACGACATTGCGGTCAAATTCCTCGGCAGTCAGAAAGCCAAGAGTAACAGCAGCTTCTTTCAATGTTGTGTCCTGCTCATAAGCATGTTTGGCAATCTGGGCGGCTTTGTCGTACCCGATATGAGGATTTAACGCTGTTACTAACATAAGCGAATTTTGTAAATATCCGGCTATGATCCTTTCGTTTGCCTTAATACCTGCAATACATCTTTCGCCGAAGCTGCGGCACCCGTCGCTCAGAAGCCGGATAGACTGCAGTAAATTGTAGATAATGACCGGCTTGTATACGTTCAGCTCGAAGTTTCCTAATGCTCCGGCAATTGTGATAGTTGCATCGTTGCCCATCACCTGTGCAGCGATCATAGTTAGCGCCTCGCATTGCGTCGGATTGACCTTGCCGGGCATAATCGAGCTGCCGGGCTCATTGGCGGGCAGTCTCAATTCACCGATGCCGCACCGTGGCCCCGATGCTAACCAACGGATATCATTTGCTATCTTATTCAGAGCCACTGCAAGCGTCTTTAGAGCACCACTTGTTTCAACCAGAGTGTCGTGGGCGGCCAGTGCCTCGAACTTGTTGGGCGCCGATACAAATGGCAGTCC
>Ga0209536_100003496_pt1 | contig 25207 bp, 26 predicted proteins | sample DeeMarSeWOR28_12_FD_187461 | JGI IMG/M metagenome (GOLD analysis project Ga0209536, IMG submission 187461) | Marine sediment microbial communities from White Oak River estuary, North Carolina - WOR-2-8_12 (SPAdes) (version 2) | ecosystem: Environmental > Aquatic > Marine > Intertidal zone >...
ATCCCTGTTTCAATAAACTCCTCGGGTCTGGCCCGTGCAGCGGGATTAATCGGCCGGCCGGTGATAGATGCCCACTTTTCAGGCAGGAACATCGGCAGACCGTCTATGGGTACAAAAGAGCCGTCGAAGACCCTCCCGATAATATCCGAAGATAAAGGGACCTTCTTCACTGAATCGGTAAACACAACGCTTGTCCTTTCTCTATCAAGGCCATGCGTGTCGCCGTATATCTCAATGAGCACTGAATCGCCGCTTATCTCGAGGACCTCGCCGTCTGCATGCCTGCCGTCAGGCATGATCACCGTAACCACCTCCCCGATCTTTGCCTTCAGGACCCCCTGCATAAACAGGAGCGGCCCTGCGACGGAAGATATGGTGCCGTATCTGTGTTCAGAAAGCCGCATGCTTGTGAATCTCAAATTTAAAATTTCAAATCAATACCTCAAAATGCTCCTTGCTGCCTGCTGCTTACTCCTTACTGCTTACTATTCAATCCACCTCTGCAGGCTTATGTCAGCAGTTCATCCAGTGCCGCACCCTGCATCAGTTTCTCAGCGTCTCTCTCATAACACATCAGGATCTCGCTGATCGCTGCAAATGTCCGCTCCGGTTGTGAAAAGGCATCATCGCCATATGCATTCTGACAGAGGAATTCCAGTCTTATTTTTTCTGCCACGTGCATCAGGAGCCGGTCCATGTCCTGGAGCCCCTCGGGCCCCACGATTTCTGCAACCTCCCTCAGAGACTCCTCTCTGAGCAATATTTCCCTGCATTGACGCTGCAGGTTCTCCCACTCCGGAGACATGCTTTCACGGTAATGGCTGAGTGTCTCTCCTCCATAGAGTGAATAACTCTGCAGCCAGTTTATTGCAGGAAAGTGGCGTCTGTGCGCCAGCGATGTGTCAAGCATGAGAAAGGCACCCGAGCTCCTCAGGCATGACTGGGTTACCGGCTCTGTCAGGTCTCCGCCGGGAGGTGAAACTGAAAGCACCATGGTGACTGATCCGATCATTCCGCTCTGCGTTTCAACGATTCCCGCCCGTTCCATGAAACTCGAAAGTCTGGATGCCAGATAGGTGGGATATCCCTCTTCCCCGGGGAGTTCTTCAAGCGATGATGATATTTCTCTCAGGGCCTCCGCCCATCTGGATATACTGTCAGCCAGGAGCAGGACGTCATATCCCATATCCCTGAAATATTCCGCTATGGTTGCGGCAGTGTAAATGGATGCCTCCCGCGCTGCAACAGGCATATTCGATGTATTGACGACCAGTATGGTTCTTTCCATGAGTTTCCGGTGTGTCCATGGATCTTTCATAAGCTCAAATTCCTCGATCAGCTCGGCCATTTCATTGCCCCGCTCACCGCACCCCACATACACCACGATATCTGCCTCTGCGTACTTTGCAATTGACTGCTCAAGGATGGTTTTCCCGGTTCCAAAGCCTCCGGGCAGGATCGCCGTGCCTCCCCTGATTATGGGAAAAAGGAAATCTATGCAGCGCTGTCCGGTTACAAGGGGGCGGGAAGGGGGCAGCTTTTTCTTGTAGGGCCGTGGAATTCTCACGGGCCAGTCCTGCATCCAGGGTATGCGCGTGCCGTCTTCAAGTGCAGCCACCGGCTCGTTCGGGACGAGATACTCATCACATATCCATGCAAGCCGTCCGCTGAAAGCGCTCGAAATGTGATGGGTAAACGTCCCCTCCCGTACATCCCCTATTACATCTCCCGGTGAAACATCGTCTCCTTTCTTTTTCAGTGGATGGAATCTCCATTTTTCAGCAGACCGGAAAGCATGCAGGTTCTGACCATGCAGGATAAAGGGGCCGGTCTCATCTCTTAACTGCTGAAGGGGCCTCTGGAGTCCGTCAAATATGGCTGATAACAGGCCGGGTCCCACGGTTGCGGTCAGGGGGCTTCCTGTTGCGTGGACCGGCTCGCCAACTGCAAGGCCGCGCGTATCCTCATACACCTGAACTAATGCCCTGTGTTCTTCGATTCTCACAACCTCTCCAGTAAGCATTGCATGTCCGACAAAAACCCTTTCATAGAGTTTCAGGCCCTTTGAATCGACACTGACGGTCGGTCCCGAGAGACCGGTTATCTTCCCCTTCATAACTTCAGCCTCACATGATATCCTATGGCCTGCCTGATAAGACTCAGGGCATAGTCCTCAATTTCGATTTCACGCCGCTCCGGGGAAGGAAGGACCAGCAGGATTCCCTGCCATTTTTTTTCAATCTTCCTGAGTTCCTCAAGCGGGAGTTTTTGTGTCAGCCGCTCATCGAGTATGACAAGGCCAATGTCCGGTTCAGCGATTATCCTCTGGAGGATCCTGAGAACATCATTCTTGCCTGCTGCAGAGTGTTCTGCTCCGGTAAGCCTGAACCCGAAGGTCACATCAGGCGGTGTAATAAAGGCAATTTTTTTCATGACGCTATCAACTCGCTTTTTATGACTGCGCTGTCAATCTCCTGCCCGTATAAAACCATGCTTATATTCATTGCCTCGAGAGAACATCTCCACAGGTAATCAAGGACCGGGCCGATCTCCGGGTACGCTCTGGCGAGAGTTCTTGTCTGTTTTGTCATGCCCGTCAGGAGAACATGCTCGATATGAGACAGGGAAGGTTCCTGTGGAATCACTCCCGTATAATGGTGAATGAACCGGATCATTTCAGAAATTTCCCTGTTCCCGATTATTTTCAGAAGGAGGGATTTTCTGATCCTTCCCCCCTGAAACAATACGGGTTCGGACATGATGCTCCACCTGAGATGCTTCCAGGCAGTCATGATATTTTTCAGATCAGCGGTGAGGCTGAAAAAGCGTTTCATTGCCTGATGAAGGTCCCGGTTCATGATCCAGCTGAACGTGATCACGGTTAACCTCTGCTCCACCCCGGCAAGTCCCTCTTTCAGAAACAGCCGGGCAAGGCCGGCAGATAAGCCTGCAGGCAGGAGGAACTTTTTTTCAAAGGTCTTGAGAAGCAGCGGCAGGTCCTGAACTGTCTTCATCATGTCTTTGACGTCATCTGACAGGAGGCTGAAGGTCAGGAGGTGCTCAATTTCTGATGTGCTTCCCTTCTGCGTTTTGTAGCGGAGACATGTCAGCAGGGTTTTCAGCTCAGCGTAAACAAAATAGGGCTGAAACACTTTTCTTAATCCACGGTCCATCTGGAGATACACCCAGCAGTATTCTCGCAACAGGATTTTCCAGACGTCACCTTTTGTCTGCGAAGTTACTGATGCGGCGTATTTCATCTCACGGAGCGCCTTATACGGGTCATGACTGTACAGCAGGCGGTCCAGGTCTTTCATGAAATACGCTCTCCTGCCGCTTAATCGCGCCAGGAGATACTCAGCAGGGTATCCGGTCCGCTCAGTGCTTTGAAGAATGTTCATGGATCATGCTTTCTCTGTATACATCTCTTATCAATAATGGGATGATTCCCTCCCATGCCCGTTCCAGTCTTTTTTCAAACGTATTGATTACCCGAATCTTCCCGCCATTGCTCTCCGCCTCAAGCCCGCCGCGTATGGCGGTGTCAGATTCAATGAGTGATTCAGGGAAAAGACGGCGTGCGGTTTCTGCATCCTGTGGATGTACCCGTATCGTCTCCCACTGCAATCGGGGAATCTCTGCTGCCAGCATGGTAAAGACATTCCTGTAATGAGCATTCCGCAACTCTTTCAGCTGGGACCGTGCCAGGGACAAGAGCCGTTCCGAGAGCGTCCTCTCTGCCTGCAGCCGCAGGGCCCGCGCCTCACGTTCCGCCTCTGAAAGAACGCTTCTACGTGCCTCATCCGCAGCCTCTGCAAGGATCTTTGTATGGTTTCCCCTGATCTCTGCAGCCTGTCTCACTGCGTCTGCCCTGACTGCATCAGCTTCTGACTCAGCCTCTTTCCACAACAGGCGGATTTTTTCATCTCCCCCTTTTCTGAGAGACTCGATTAATTCTCTGCATCCCATCGTTAAATCCCGAAGAGAATCATTGCTGCCACAACAAAACCAAGGATTACCATCGTCTCGGGAATTGCGATGAGTACGATGATTGTGGCGCTCAGTTCCGGCTTTTCCGCGAGCGTGCCGGCGCCGGCTGCACCTATCTTTGACTGTGCCCATGCCGTCGCCAGTGCGGAAAGCCCGATTGCAAGCGCTGCTGCCAGTGCCAGAATTGCCCTTTCCAGTTCCATAAATCCTCCCTCCTTTTTCAGTCCCTGTCTGAAGTTATAGCCGTTATAAAAAATTATCTTAAGAGAGCTTCTCCTCTTTTCTGAACGGCTCAAATTTTCTGCCGCCCGGTTCAATGAATTTGCTGAAAAACTCAACGTAATGGAGACGCAGAGAATGAATGGTCGGGGAAAATACCCCTATTATTAAATTGAGGAGGTGAAGCAGTCCTGCCACAACTGCTCCCAGAACAATATCACCGGTCATCCCTGCCAGGCGGTTTGCGACAAAGGCCAGCAGTACGGACGTAAGCCCGATCGCCATTATCCGTGCATATGAAATAATGTTCCCGATGCTCTTGATCAGCTCGAGGGGTGCCAGCAGGCCGCCCGTGAATAAAAGAAACGGGGTGAGAATCAGTATTGCAAGAATAACCGGACGCTTCAGCATCTCGGGAAACAGGCCGAACAGCGAGGCAGACAGTGACAGGATGCAGAGAATAATGGCGATGCTTATCAGTTTGAACAGGGCCTCGGTTCCGGTTTTTTTTCTCCAGGCTGTTACAAATCCCAGGAAACTGCCGAGAAGGACATGGACGACGCCGATTGAGACAGCAAAATACAGCATCGGCATTATCGCGGTCTTTCTGTCTATGATCAGCGGACTGAGGCCCGCAAGGGTGTGGCCGAGCCCGCCAAAGAATTCACCGTAGAGCACGCCGAAGACAACGGCATAGAGCGAGGCAATAAACAGTATTCTGGAAGCATCCTGAGCAATTGTCTTTCCCCTGAATTTCAGGCGGAGAAACAGCGAGATCAGAATCAGAATACATCCGTATCCCGCATCCCCCAGAATCATCCCGAAGAACAGCGGAAAGAAAATCCCGATAAAGGGCGTCGGGTCATAGGATGTATATTTTGGAAGAGGCAGCATCCGTGTAAACAGTTCGAAGGGCCTGAAATATGACGGGTTTTTCAGGACCACCGGTATTCGCGCAAAGTCATCTTCCCGAATTTCCATTTCTTCAAGGACGACCATCCCCTCAAACTCCTGCTGTAATCGTGTCTTCAGCGGCAGTACATTTTCGGAGGCCATCCAGCCATAAATAAAAAAACACATGCGCGTCTCAAACACAGAGGCCGTTGCCTGCAGTACGGAAAGGCTCTCTTCTACCCACTCTTTCGCACGTGTATACAGCTCTCCCCATTTCGCGTAAAAACTGTCGAGCCGCATATCTGTTTCTTCAATTTCCGCGTTAATTTCAGAGGTCCTGTTTCGAAGAGAGTGTATCTTCTGCACAAAGGTCATATTCTGATATGACTCGGGAAAGGTGAGTTCAGGGATGTTCTGCACGCTGAGAGTTTTCTTTATATCCCCTGATATGTCCTTGTGAACGGCAATCAGCCCTGCGATTGTACCGTCATCGCCGGCTGCGGTCAGGAGTTCATAGTTCCCGTCCGTCAGCCGTACCAGTGCCTTGCGCAATGCGCCGACAGATTCCGGATCCTGAAGGGTGAGACCGATATAGTCGAGGTCCGGTGTCCGTCCTATATTTTCAAGGAGCGGTTCAATCGAGTCAAGAAAAGAACGGTAACGAGCGAGATCAGAAAGTTCTCTGGTGAGCGCTTCTTTTTTTTTGCAGAGATTCCTGCAGTAGAGGAGATTTTTCCGCAGCGACTCATTGATGCTCTCAATGAGTGTTTGAGAGAGAATGAATCTCTTCCTTTTTTTTGTGTGCGGAAGACAGGCAAGCAGTTCGTCCAGTCTTGCCTTGAGGTCTTCGAGAAAAAGGCGTTTTTTGAGGGAGGCATCATCGGGCAAAAAGGAATCTATCACTGCCGCGTCTTTTGTTTCGATAAAGCCGACAGCGCTCGGCTCGACCTGAAGCATACCGGTATCCTGTAAAAGGGCAAGCACTGCTTCAAGCCTTTCTCTCGGCCCTGCTACCTCAACTTTTGACATCCTCGTAATCATTTTTTTCTCCCGGCAGGATTTCTCGGAGGTGCCTGGATATGATCTTCCTTAAAAAGTCGTCACCGGTTTTTTCAAGCATCGCGGCCTTTTCACGTTCCTCTATCACTATCTCAGAGGCCCTCTGTTCCGCATTTCGTTTTATTTCATGCAATTCATCGGCAAAGGATTTCTTCAGGATATCCTCTGTTGCCGAGACCTCCTTTTCTGCTTCTGCCCTGATTTTTTCCAGCCATTGCGCAGCCTTCAGTTTTTCCCGCTCCAGTTTCTGCTGGATCTCTTTTTCTGTTTCTACAACCTTACCAAGAACATCGTCTTCCATACTTAAATTGTATCAGGAATTAAGCGGATAACAAGCTCTAATTATAGGTATTTAAATAATTTATTGAAATAAACTTTGGGATAGTCCCGCCTGCCGGTGACGGTCCTGAGCGCGGGAATCCTGCTGAAGATAAAAATTATTGCTATGCTGTAATATATTGAATAATTGTGTTAATTAGAGGCATTCCATGGTTGACGCAGGGCTATTCCTGAATCACCCTGCTGTTTACTGAATACTCATTACTCCTTGCTGCTTACTGGAAGGGCATGGGCATCGTGCCCCCTGCTTTTCTCGACAGCCCCGACTTCCTTCTATCCTTGAGCCCCCTTGATGAGTCCGCATCTACAAGGACGCGAACTTCGTGACCAGACGAGAAATGGAATCCAGCAGCATGTCGTCACTGCACTTTCTGCAGCGCGAGCTTGCGGTCTTCATGATCTTCCCGTTTTCTGCGTTCGATAACTGCATGTAAATAACGTAGGTTTCACCGATCCGGCCGAGATTGCTGCTGATTAAATAATGTGCGCCGAGCAGCTGTCCGATCTGCATGGCCGATGCCCCCGAGATCATGCCGGTCTGCTGGAAGTTCTGCTCTTTGAGAATCTGCTCCATGTTTCTCCGGTCAAGGCATTCGAACTTTCCGGTGCCGGTGAGCATGTTCTGGAGTTCGTTGGCGAGGATGGTCGTTTTTTCATTCGGCTTATTTGACTGAAGGTCGATCATGTCAAGCACCGCGACATTTTCAAGCCTGTCCTTGCCCATGGAGCCGCTTGAGGAAACGTCTTTCGTACCCGCTGCTCCCTCTGCTTTTTGTGCCTGTTGCGGCCCTTTTTCTTCATCAAGAAAGGTAAATGAATTGAGGAGTTCATCAATTTCCACCTCGAGCGGTTCATAGTCCGTAAACTGGGCAGGGTAGGCGATCGAAAACAGATATCCCTTGCCGTTATTCACGAATTTATACACGATCGTCCGTAATTCAAACCCCATTTTCTCCATCTTTTTTGACATATAAAATGTAGGCATTCCCGCAATGTAGGTAAACTTTGAATCCTTGGGATTGTAGGTCCCGACACTCGCAAACCGTTCGAGGCTTTTCTGATGATGCCTGCTTACGGCCAGGGACGTAAACAGCGAGAATTCATCCCGCTCGATCGACGCGATCTGGAGGGCGTCTCCAAGGGATTCGCTGGTCGGTTTGATCGTCCACTCAGGATTCGGGAGGGTCAGCCTGAAATTATTGGACGTGTCCGTATACGTTCTTGTGGACGAATCGTATACACCGCGCCCGGCAGGCACGGACATCAGTGATGTGCTGCCGGCCCCTGTCTGCGCTGTACCTGCACAGCCGCTTATCATGCCGACAGATAGAAAGGCGGGCAAAAGGACCATGATATAAAGAATGGATCTCAAGGATGATACTGATATCGGGTTTTTCATAGGTGACTCTCTTTCTTTATTGAATATTTGTTTCCAGTATGGTGCTGCTATTCAATGATTTTATGCTGAACCACGGGATTAGTCAAATGAAAATAACGCTCGCCGTCGAGCAGGCCCCAAATGAATAAGTTTACTGTACTGCAGACATGGTGACGATAAATAATTTTCTTGAATAATTGAAAAAAAAGTATATAATTCAAGTTAACGCTAACTTCTCGTTTTAAGACTCTTGATTTACTGCGCCGGGGTACCGGCATATCCATCAATGGCCAACCTTAAGAAGGAAAGGGGGAAATCATGAACCATAAGAAAAAGAAGGGGATAAGCAGACGGGACTTTATTAAAGGAGCCGGCGCCGGTATACTCGCAACCGGTTTGAGTCCGAACATTATCATACCGGGGAGAGCGTATGCCGCTGACAGGGAGTTGAAAATTCTTCAATGGGCACACTTTGTTCCCAGGTATGACAAGGACTGGTTCGATGAGTATGCCAGGAAATGGGGGGAGGCAAACGGTGTCACTGTCACCGTGGATCACGTAAATATCGGTCAGGTAGTCCCCCGGGCTTCATCCGAGTTAGCAGCCGGTCAGGGCCATGACCTTATTGAGATGTTTGCTCCTCCGGCCCAGCTCGAACCGAGCGTGATGGACCTGACTGACGTCAACCAGGAAGCAGAAAAAAGATTCGGCAGGCAGCTCGACCTCTGCAAGAGGAGTTCCTATAATCCGAATACCAAAAAGTACTACGGGTTCTGCCACGGATGGGTCATCGACCCCGGGGATTATCGAAAGAGTTTATGGGAGAAGGTTGGGAAACCAGAAGGCCCGGAGACCTGGGAAGACCTGATAACGTATGGCGCAGAGATCAAAGAAAAGCACGGGGTACAGCTCGGCATCGGACTTTCCCAGGAATTAGACTCGAACATGGCTGCCCGTGCGCTCCTGTGGTCATATGATACAGGCGTGCAGGACGCAATGGAAAACATTATTATCAACAACGATCGCACGATTGAAGCTGTCCAGTTCATGGTCAAACTGTACGAGAAGGCGATGACCCCCGAGGTATTCGCATGGCAGCCGGCGTCCAACAACCGTGCGCTCGTGGCCGGGCAGGCGTCCTATATCCTCAACTCGGTCTCTGCCTACCGCAGCGGACAGAAGACCAGCCCTGACATTGCAAAGGACATCTATTTTGTCCCGGCGCTCAAGGGGCCGCGGGGGGCTCAGTGGGCAAGCGAGCATGTTATCTATAACTATATTATCCCGAATTACAGCAAGAATGCCGATACCGCGAAGAAGTTCCTCCTGGACCTTGTGGCGAACTATGACCAGGCGATGTATTTCAGCGAGCTGTATAATTCTCCCGCATTCTTTGATGCTCCGGTGCAGTCAGGCGACAGGGGGTATAGTGCTGTTCAGGGCGCGAAAAAGCTCAGGGACCTGCATAATGCATGGTTTGAAAAAGACCCGTTTGCTCTTCCCGGCGAGGCAACGGACAAATTAAAAGGACTGAAGGACGCGGAGAAGTGGAGCACTGCCGTGGGCCATCCAGGCCCGGCAAGTCCGGCTGTCGGGGAGGTGTTCGGCACCTTTGTTGTTCCAAATATGATGGCTAATGCTGCGCGCGGCATGAAACCTGAAACAGCGATTGAACAGGCTGAAACGCTGATTAAAGCCATCTACGCCAAGTGGAGGGGCAAGGGGCTGGTCGGCGGAACCGTGTAGGAGAGTCTTCTGTCAAACGCAGCATGCGCCGGGGACCCTGTTCCGGGTGCATGCTGCTTATGTTTATACATGAGCGTCATTCGTATTTGGTTCATCTCCTGAAAAGTTGCTATAATCTTAAGGATTCGAAGGGTCAAGGAGTTCGTAATCTGCAGGTCATGAGGGTTCCATAGTATGGCAACGATTGAGGCAAGAGATCTGGTCAAGCAGTTTGGCACGGTGACCGCGGTCGACGGAGTCAACCTCTTGAGTAAAGACGGGGAATTTCTCGTACTGCTCGGGCCGTCAGGGTGCGGAAAGACAACCCTCCTCCGCATGATTGCCGGGCTCGAGACGCCGACGTCCGGAAAGATACTCATAAATGATAGTGATATGACCGGGCTTCCTCCCCGTGCGCGCAATATTGCCATGGTATTTCAAAGTTATGCCCTCTATCCCCATATGACCGTCTTTAATAATATCGCTTTTCCGCTGCGTCCCCTGGGGACGAAAAAGAGCCAAATAAAAAAGAAAGTGGAGTGGAGCGCCGGGATGTTCGGGATTGATCATCTGCTGCTTCGCAAGCCCCGCGAACTCTCGGGCGGAGAGCGCCAGCGGGTTGCCCTTGCGCGCGCCATGGTGCGCGAGCCGAGCCTGTTCCTGCTGGATGAACCGCTCTCAAATCTTGACGCAAAGCTCCGGACGTCTGCCCGTGAAGAGCTCAAGCAGCTGCAGAAACGCATCGGGATTACCGCGCTCTATGTGACACACGATCAGGTCGAGGCAATGGGGCTGGGGGAACGGATTGTTGTTATGAATGATGGCAGGGTGAGACAGATCGGCACCCCTGCCGAGGTCTACCGGAAACCTGCAGATACATTTGTGGCAACGTTCCTGGGATCACCTCCGATGAATCTCATTGAGAAGGAGGATATGCTCGTGGGCTTTCGGCCGGAAAGCTTTTTGCCCCTCGAAGTAAGCAGTAAGGATTACGAGCAGGTGCCGTTTGAGTTTGAGGTTACATGGCTGGAGGACCTTGGGTCAGACCGTCTTGTTTACGGGAATGTCGGGATACAGTCTCCGCACCGCCACGTTATTGCCAAGCTTTCCCGGAATATCACGATCCCAATCGAGGCCGGGAAAACGTATTCATTTGCCGTGCTGAAAAACGAAATCAGTTTCTTTGACCGGCAGACAGGCTGCAGAATTGATAAAGAGATTCCTTTATGTGAATGACCATGAGTAAAACACTCCATTCAGGCGCTTATCGGCATGTGTGGGACAACGAGCGTCTGCTCTCCTCGCTGATGATTGCACCTGCTATTTTATATATAGCGGTGCTGATCGGATTTCCACTTGTTCTGGCAATCCTCTATAGTCTCAGCAGCGCCACGACGGGTGATCCGAGCATCAGCTTTGTCGGGCTGAGAAATTTTATAGCTGTCATTCAGGACCCTGTTTTTCAAAAATCCCTGAAAAACACCTTTATTTTTACAGTGGTGTCACAGATGCTCGTTATCGTCCTGTCAAATATTCTGGCCCGTGCCCTTTTACAGGAATTTAAGGGCAAGCGCATTGTACGGTTTCTTATCCTGCTCCCCTGGACAGCCCCGATCGCACTGGGAACGATTGGCTGGATGTGGATGCTCGACTCGATTTTCAGCCCTATTGACTGGGTATTGAGGTACGCCGGACTCCTCGGTGCGCCTGACGCGGTTCTCGGAACCAATCCCAATCTCTACTGGCTGGGTGTGCCGGGCCTGGCCATGAGCTCAATTATTATTGTCCATACGTGGCGGATGCTCCCGCTGGCAACGGTGATTCTGCTGGGGGGCCTGACCGCCATTCCAAAGGAGATACTCGATGCTGCTGAAGTTGACGGGGCCGGTTTCTGGCGCCGCCTGTTCCAGATAACACTCCCGCTGCTCCTGCCCATTATGAGCATTGCTGTCCTCTTTGGGGTTGTTTTTACCTTCACAGACATTGCCGTCGTATACATTCTGACCCAGGGCGGGCCATTTCACAGCACACAGGTGCTGGCCAGCTGGGCCTTTTTCAAGGGGATCGAGTCAGGCGATCTTGCCCAGGGGGCAGCAATCGCACTCTTTCTCTTCCCGGTGATGGCCGCTGCAGCCGCGCTTATTTTACGGTCAGTGCGGCGGAGGGAGGTGACCTGATGGCTTCTTTCAGGAAGAAACGCGGGAGGAGTGTCCTTTATGCCGTTGTAACGTGCTTTGCGCTCTTCAGCGCCATGCCGTTCTTCTGGATGCTCATCACCACATTCAAACGGGCCCATGACCTCTATACCATCAAGAACAACCCGTTCCTCTATAACGAACCGCCCACACTAGAACACCTGCACAAACTTTTTTTTGATACGCTGTTTTTGACGTATCTGGCCAACACCTTTATCGTGGGCCTGGCAGTCGTGATTATAACGCTTCTTGTGGCTGTACCTGCTGCATACAGCCTTGCGCGATGGGCGGGGCGCATCGGCGAAAATCTCGGCATCGCGATATTCCTGACCTATCTCGTACCGCCTACACTTTTGTTTATTCCTCTTTCGAAGATAATTGCGCTTCTTGGTCTCCACGAGACATTGTGGTCATTAATTTTTATTTACCCGACCTTTACCATACCTTTTTGCACGTGGCTTCTACTTGGATTTTTTAAATCGATCCCCCGCGACATTGAAGAGCAGGCCCTTATAGACGGATACAGCCGTGTCGGCGCCATGGTCAGGGTTGTCCTTCCCCTCTCCGTCTCCGGCATTCTCACCGTGGTTGTCTTTGCCTTTACCCTGTCCATGCATGAGTTCATTTACGCACTTTCCTTTATTTCGAGCTCCTCCCTGAAAACAGTAAGTATCGGCGTGCCGACGGAACTGATCGGGGAGTTCTTTGAGTGGGGCCCCCTGATGGCCGGAGCCCTGATCCCGAGTATTCTGGTCGCGATCCTGTACACCTTTTTCCTTGACCGTTTTATCGCCGGATTCACCGCCGGGGCCATCAAGTAGAAAATGCTTAAATCCCGTGTCCACTCCCGGTGTGGACAAGAGAGAGGCTTGAGGAAGTGGCTAGTGTCAGGTCTGCATCTTCAGTTTACTCTTGCCGATTAGCCCCGTCTCCTTTGCGATATAAAAACGAAAAAGAACAGGAACATACTATGCTTAGAATGTTTCTTCAAATTATTGAACGAAACGACCCTGCTGCCAAGAAAAAACTCTCAATAGGTTCTATAATTCTTACCTTCCGGGAGACATATCGAACAGAGCTGAATCAAAGGTGGCTTAACCTGTTATTGTGTGAAAATGTTGTCGAGCCGTTCCAGGTCGTTGATCATGCCCCATGTTCCTCCACCGCTCTCAATTTGGGCCCGCCATTTTTCCACGCGTTTCATGTATACATTGGGATCGATATTGTCACCGCGCAGCTTGGTAACATTCAGAGCGATAACATTAAATTTGGGCAGCTGAAACGGTATGTCCCGTTTATATCCTTCGGCCAGGTCTTCTTTGAGGTCCGAGAAGATTAAAATATACTTTTGCCCGGAACCGGATTCGTCCAGGTATTCGATAGCCTGCAAAATACCTCCTGATATATCGGTGTAGGTGCTGCTTTTAACCTCAGAGACAAATTTGTCTATTTTTTGACTAAATCCCCGTTTCTGACCGTTTGCCACCGATGGCCGATCATCAAACGTCACTTTCGCGACGATATCTTTTTCACTGAAGCTTCCGGTATCAATCCTGGCCACTGCCAGCGTGTCACCGGGCTGGAGAACTCCCAGAAGATAATTTAAAATCGACTGGGCTTTTTTCAACTCTACAGCGTACGTTCCGGAGGTGTCCAGTAGCATATAGATACCTTTGGACCGGCTTTTAGTATCTGTGCAGCCAATGATGAGAATCAGGGGGACGATAATATAAGCTATGGTTTTTTTCATTCCTGGTGCTCCTTTATTTCATAAGTGCTGTCGAAACCTTCATCCGCTTCCTCTGGCTCAGCCGCTTCTTCACGTTCGCCCGCTTCCCCGACCAGCGGGGCCGCATGTCCGGGTTCTGATACGGGGATGGGTACTTTTTTACCTATGCTGTCCACAATAACGCCCTCCAGCCAGATTGAAGGGAAAATCATCAGATCGTAGACATTCACAATGAACTGTGCAGCGTAATAGCCGAGATTGCCGAGCAGCCGGAGCAAAAAGGCTGTCATGCGCAGCATCCATGCTGAGGCGGCTCCCAGCACTGTACGGGAGGACGAAACGAATGATTCAAGCGGTATGGCCACAAATGAGAGTGCAAAGGGAAGGATAAAGCCCATCACCATTTGTCCGATCGTGGGTATCAAACTGGTGGTCAGCCCCGTCTGTTCAACCCCGGCCAGTGTCTGCCGTAAGGCTTCCATGTCGTGGGCTATGCGGTCACGCATGAAGGCCAGGGCTGACTCAACTCCTGCAAGGATGGCGAGGAGGGAAAGGGTTATTATAATCATGCGACGCCGCATTTTATCATCCATGCTTCCTATGATGGGAAAGAGGCGGGTAATCCGCAGCGATTCCAGCAGAAAAAGCCCCATGGTCAGTTCAATCAGGATGATAACCAGGCCAGCGACGTCCGAGGTCTTGAATGGGCCGATGTAGCTAGCACCGCCTACCATCTCGGACATGGGCAGGGCGATGAGATTAAAATTGATGATAGCGCCGCCAATGGCGATCAGCAGGACGAGGCCGGCGATAAAAAATTGCGTCAGCGCTGATGTCGAAAGAGTTCGCGCAGCTTTATCCGTATTGGCGCACATCTGTTCATAGTCATCCATGTAGCGGTCGATGGTCTTGGCCCGCTCTTTGATGCTTGTGACGGATTTGTAGATTTCCATAAGGGATTTCTGTACCGTGCGCCAGGAAGGCACCATTTTATTCAAAATGGTGTGACGCGAAGCTGTGGACTTGCGGTAGTCTGCAATGGCTGTCTTATGCTGTTCTGTAAGCGTACGGTTGATTTCCGCCAGCATATTGCCGACCATTGAGTTACCGGAATGTTTAATTCTGGCGATGGAGTCGATAATGGGTAACCAATTTGGCAGAGCAGGAGGATCATCCGTGCTGTGACTGTAATCCTCGTCCAGCCTGGTAATTACTTCGGACAGCCGGCGGTGAACGTTGGGGTAACCCTCCAGGTCTCTGGTGACCGCGGTACTGATGCGGTCAAATTCCCGTTCGACCATTCGTTCCGCGTGTTCCATGCCGGCTGCCATCAGCACTTCCCGATTACGGTGAACCAGCCGTTTTTCAGCTGAAAGCACTGATGCCGCTGTAATGCGCATGGAACTGTGTATTATCCTGCCAAGAGACTCCATAGCGCGATGAAACGGGTTGCGGGCAAAATAACATGCTGACATAAGCAACACTATCCATATCAGGATTGAAAGTGCAGGGCTGCCCGTCAAACTCAACATAGTATCAGATATCATGGAAACCTCCAGTTTTGGCTGTTATGATTTTTCGAGCGCTTCTTCGGAATATCGCATTGAACGGTATCTTTTTGTCATCAGTTCTATTTAACGCTATTGCTCCAGAGGAGCGTTGTGATATTCATCACAGCATTGCAAATGAGTTGTGATTATCTTAGTATTAATTACGTCAGGTCTTTTTCGATTCTTTTAGAGGAAAATTTGAAAATAATACATAGAGTAACTAATAGTGGTTTAATGAAAAGGATACGGCATGTAAAATTCACCGTTTTCTCTCTTTCAGGAATAATCATATGTCTGCTAATCCAGGGATATAGTCATCTCTCCCCATCTCACGATAATCCTGTTCAGGAAGATATTCATGTATCCCGCTCTTATGATGATTCTGAAATTAATTATTTTCAGCCCCTGAAACCGACCCATTTCCCATTTCCTGAAGCACTCAGGCCACACGTTGAGTTTTGGAAAAAGATTTTTACTGAACACACCTCAACACAGGCTGTCATACATGACAGAAGACATGTGGGCATTATCTACACCGTGATAGATCTGACTGAAAAGCAGCGTTATTCCGCGAGCGCCCGGAGAAAAGCAATCCGGCCGGTTATTCAGAAATATAAAAGTATGCTCCTTACGCTGAATAAGCTGGACCCGGAGAAAATCGATACATTGAATAAAGAAGAAAAAAGGGTTTTCAGAATGATTCAAGAGGTCCCGGGTAATTATACATTTAGCAGGGCGAGAAGAAACTTCAGGGTCCAGTATGGTCTGAAAGACCGCTTTCAAAAGGCCATGGTCAATTCAACCCGTTATATAAAGGACATGGAACAGATTTTCATAAGGCATGGGCTTCCTGTAGAATTGAGCCGATTACCTTTTGTGGAATCTTCATTTAATATAGAGGCGCACTCACGGGCAGGCGCTGCTGGTATCTGGCAATTTACCCGCTCCACAGGAAAACACTATATGAGAATTGATCCTGTTATCGATGAAAGGAGAGATCCTCTGAAATCAACAGAGGCTGCAGCTAAACTTTTGTCATCCTATTACAATGAATTGAAGTCCTGGCCTCTTGCTATTACTGCCTATAATCACGGAGCTGCTGCCATGCACAGGGCGATCAATAAAACCAAAAGCAGAGATATAGAAAGAATAATCAATAATTATAAAAGCCGCACGTTCGGTTTTTCATCAAGAAATTTCTATTCTGAGTTTTTGGCCGTCCTGGAGATATTAAGGGATTACCGGCCTTATTTCGGTGAACCTGAATTCTTGACTCCCGACGAGTATGAGGTATTTATTCTGGAGGACTATATAAAAATGAACACGCTTCTGGCACATACTTCATTAGACGGGAAAGTCATAACGCGATTAAATCCCGAATTGAGACAGTCTGTATTAACATCACGCAGATTTTTACCAAAGCAGTATCATTTGAAAATCCCTTCCGGCATGAAAGAGCAGCTAACAAAGGAATATGCCATGATCGCTTCAACGGAAAAAAGACGTCATCTCAATATCACAAAACTCCATCGTGTACGATACGGGCAAAGCCTTTCTTACATTGCAAAGCTCTACAACACGTCTGTTCAAGCCATTATAAGCGTGAACTCGATAAAAGACCCGGACAAGCTCATGAAAGGGCAACTCTTAAAAATACCCGTTCAGGCCTGATCATCAGTGCAAAATCACGCCGCCAGGTCTGGATAATTCAGGGCATCGTGTCAGGTCTACTATTTACAGATTTTTTGAAAAAGGGAACCCTCACACTTCGCATGCTTACTCCTTACTTGCTGCTGTTTACTTCATTTCCCGCTTTTCGCGCCTTTCCCGCTCTCATGCCTGCCGCTTACTTCATCCAGTGTCCTCAGTGATACAAGTACAGCGTCCTTTATATAATCAATATACTGTTCTGCAAACCGGTCTTCACGCCGGTTGTCGATCACAGCACAGAGGACACCTGCCCGGTAACCGAGGCAGCCCATGAAATGCAGGAGAAAGCTCGCCTCCATTTCCATGTTTTCGACTCTGAGACCGGGAATCCCTGTATCCAGTGATGCAAGAACGCCGTCAATATCAGGGACCGTCAGGGGAACTCTTGATATGTCCCTTCCCTGGTTTGCAAAAAATCCTGAGTTTGATACCGTTATTCCCTTTTTATACCGCACCCCGAGCCTGTCCGCTTCCCGCTGCAGCGCGGCGGTAATTTCAGCATCGGCCCTCGAGACGTAGGGGATCATTTTCCCCTTAAACCGTGATGTCCGGGCAGCGGCCGTATTGATACATTCCAGGGTCCTCTGCTCAAGCAGTTCACAGCCGCTATCATACATTGCGGGACTGTAAAACAGGCCGGTATTGTCCAGGCCGACAGCATAATCGGTCACAATCAGCGTTCCCAGAGGGGTATCGTGCTGAACGCCGCCCGATGTCCCGACCCTGATGATGGTTATCGGTTCACATGCCTCTTTCCGGGTCATGGTGGAGAAATCAATTTCATGCAATGCGACAAGTTCGTTCAGTACAATCTCCAGCGAGGGTGTCCCCATGCCCGAGGTCGTGACCGAAACCCGCTGACCGGTTTCCCGGGATGTTCCTGTTATTGTCCTGAGTCCCCGGTGTGACCGGTCAACTTCACGATCACCCAGAAACTCCTCTGCAATTACAGGGACCCTGTCAGGGTCACCGACAATAATGATATTCGGTGCGAGCTCTTCCGGTGCCAGGTCCAGGTGGTAAATCCTGTTGTTGAATACCGGAAGGTCAGAGGTATTATACGGGCCCGTATTTTCCATTTGCTGCTATTATGTATCCCGCCAGCCTTGATAATCAAATGGATTGGTCAGGCCCCTGCCCCAAAACCCGTTGTAATTTGTAATTCGTAATTATTTATTTACTTTCCGGTCCTCGTCTTTCCCGCCATTCCAGCTTTTCCCGCATTCTTCCGAAGCTCCCTGCCTGAGAGCTTTCTCGACTACGATCTTTTTATGATTATTGTATAATGGTTCCATGAATAGTGCGGGGAGTTTTTTCTATAATTTGATCCTCTCTCTCTGGATAGGCGGGATGTCTGTTTTTACCTTTATCATTACCCCTGTCATATTCAGGGCCTATGAAAGGGACATGGCAGGCAAAATTGCGGGCGAACTTTTTCCCTCTTACTTCATCTATGCCCTGGTCCTTTCGGTCCTTGCTCTTCTGCTGCTTGCGGCGATTCGTCCTTTATTTGTGAGCTGGGGCTTTAAACTTTCCATGATTCTTGTTGTGTGCGCCATTTTGATTAATATATTTACAGTCGTGAAACTGCATCCCGACATTAAGAAGGTAAAGAAGGAGATTCATTCTTTTGAAGCACCTGCCGATGATTCCCCCCTCAGAAAGAAATTCGGGAGATTACATGCCATCAGTGCTGTTCTGAACCTCCTCGTCCTTGCCGACGGCATAGCCCTTCTTTTTATCAGCAGTGTCATGAAAAGGCCGTAGTACCCCATGCCCACTCCCGGTGTGGGCGGGAGACTCGCCTTCTTTCTCTTTAATCTGCTACCATGAAGTCAGGACACTTTTTACAGGGGAGATATCAAAATGGGAGAACAATTCAACAGGGGTGGTGACGACCGCTTCATGATTCTCGAAAACAAGGCAGAACAGATCAGAAAACTGCTGTTCGGGGCGCTTCTTCTGGCAAAAGATGGGTGGAAGGAGGAACTGCTCGGTTCGCCTGAGGGACGTGAGGTCATGAAAACCGTGGAGCAGGCAGAAGAGGAGTTCATGGATCCAAGGCCCACGGACCCTGTGTCACGGCTCGACCGGGCACTGAGCGTCATCAACACGCGGGCACGCGCCTTTGTCAGGCTGATCGATTATCTTGCCCGTCATAAGCAGGGATGATCCGGCGGGAGCTTAGGGAGAAGTTTCAGAAAGAACTGACTGCAGCGGAAAAGGCATTTTTCCTGAAAACCGCGAGGGAGGCTGTCAGCGCAAAAAGATACCGCCCTTCCGAGGACCTCTTTCACTACTGTTACTTCATGACAATGAAACAACGGATGAAGGCCGTCAGTGCTTCACGCGGTGACGGCATGCTGCGTATCCTGCTCGTCGAGGGCACAAAGGATATCGACGATGCCTTAAAGATCTATATCGACAGGCTTGAGGAAACCAGAGGGCCCGCACCTGATCCTGCGGGCGGGCGGTTTATTGAGTATTTTTGTGAGAGTGGCTGAGATGATTGTCGGGAAAACCGGTACACTACAATGATGAAAAAACCGTTCTTCCGGATACCGTTTTTCGCGTTCCTGGCCCTCTCCGCCTGCGTGAGCATACCTTCTGACCACCTGACCGTAAGTCACCGAGGCGGTTTCATCGCAGTGCACGACGCAGATGACTGCGGTATTGACCGGGATAAAGAGATGGTACGGGCTGACGCCGCACAGGAACCTGGGCTAGATTCCGGAGGCTTCAGGATGTTGACCTGGAACATGTTTAAGGGCATGAAAGAGGGATGGAAACAGGACTTTGAACATCTGACCGCACAGTATGACATCCTTACGATCCAGGAGGCCCGCCTGACAGATGATTTGCGGGAGCTGCTGAAAAGAGGTCAGTACAACTGGGACATCAGTGTTGCCTTTACCTATAACGGTGCAGAGACAGGTGTGCTGACTGCATCGAGGTCTGTCCCGGATTTTGCCTGCGCATTCCGGATAACAGAACCGCTGATCAGTCTGCCGAAAACCGCTCTGGTGACGAAGTATCCCCTGTCCGGTACGGACAAGACACTCATGGTCGTTAATATTCATTCGATCAATTTTACTCTTGGAACACAGAGCTTTAACGCGCAGTTACAGGAAGTGGAGCATATCGTGTCACGGCACCATGGGCCGGTGATTTTTTCGGGTGATGTTAATACCTGGAGCAAAAAACGCATGGCGCTGCTGAGGGACTTTGCGATGCGCCTGGGCCTGAAGGCCGTTCCATTCAACACACAGGGCCGGACCCGGGTATTGGGCCGTGCAACAGACCATATCTATTATCGTGCCTTAACGGTAACCGGCGCGGCGGTTATAGAAGTCAATTCATCCGACCATAATCCCCTGCTGGTTGCGTTCAGACTGGAAGAGTCCCGATGAGCAGGGGGCGTTCGGGTATCAGGGTCCTCGGGTTTTATGCCGCGTTCCTGTTTTTTTGTCTGCCTGCGGCACTGCATGCTGAGAGCGGGGAAGGTGTCCAGAAGGAGATCAATCACCTGTTCCAGTACATTGAACGTTCAGGGTGTGTCTTTATCCGGAACAGCAAAGAGGGTACCCCTGCGGAAGCACGGGCCCATATTCAGAAAAAATATGACTATTTCAGCGACCGTGTGAAGACCGCGGAAGACTTTATCACCTGTGCCGCGACACAAAGCACCCTGTCCGGCACGCCATACAGGGTGCGCTGCAACGGACAGGAAACACGCACTGCGGACTGGTTACATGCCGAACTTCAAAAACTGAGAAGCAGATACAAGGACTGATGAAGCAGGCATCCCGCGCGCAAGTCTGACAGATCTTCCATAATTCGTCTCCCCTGGCCGGGGCTGCCCCTGAATATTTGCAGCAGAGAACAAAAAAAGGGCGGAACATCTCATGCCCCGCCCTCTTCAACCATAGCGCTGCCTATTTCTGCCAGGGGTTTATCTTGTCCGTTACTTTCCACTGTCCTGCAGTGGACCTGAGGATGATTACTTCATCTTCTACCAGTGATTCGGATTTTCCGTTCGCGGTCTTTGTGTAACTGCCGGTGGCTGCGACTTTGAGAAAGTCTACCGGCTCGTCATTAATGTACTCCTCCTTCCTGTCAATGACTTCAACTTTGATCTTTGAGAAGTCGTACGTTGCGGCACTCACAGATTCAGAGGTGTCCTTTTTCCTGTTCGATGCCCTAAGCTTCTTAATCCGCTCAATTATTCCCGGCCGTTCTTCTTTTACATAAAAATCAGCAACCGACAGATCCATCATCGGCACATGTTTTTGTATGAAATTCAGAACGAACTTCTCAGGAGTCATGGACGGAGCAGAGTTGCAGCCGACAGTGGTCAGGAGCATCAGCATGGAGGCGATGAGCAATGTCAGCCTCAGAGCGTGCCTGGAAAAACCGTTTGCGAGTGAGTTCATATCTTTATTCTCCTTTCGATATATATTTGACTCAGGAGCCATGAGTGCAAGTTCAGTACCAGCGTGACAATTCTCTATAGTCATATCATTCAGGGGGTTAGAAGGTTACAACAGGAAAGGCCGGACAGCTGATGTAACTTATAGTTACACTTAATGTGTGAACGTTACTTATATCAACCTCAAATCAAAGGAGTCTCTTTAATGAATAATTCGTAATTCGTAATTTAAAGATTCGTAATTATAAGTGACGCGGCCACATTGATTTGAAGTTAGCCCTGTGTCCACTCCCGGTGTGGGCAGGAGTGTGGGCAGGAGCTGTTACTTTGTTGCGGTTAATCTAAACCGTCCCGGACCGAGGAAAAATAATCCAGTGTAGATTATCAGCAGTTCCAGTGCATGCGAAGCGCCGCTCCATCCTGCACCTGCAGCGCCTTCAGGCAATGTGAGGTGTCTCAATGTTGCAACGATCATGGTAACTGCAAGGAGGACAGTCGCCGGCCTGAATAAAAGCCCTGTCATGATCAGTATAGAGCAGACCGATTCAGAAAATGCCGCCATGAACCCCCAGAAGACAGGGTAGAAATCTATGCCGATATTGCTCATATTGCTTCCCAGTTTTTCCCAGAGCGCGGTTCCACCGGTGATTTTTGCATATCCGTGGAATATGAGCATGCTTCCCCCAATTCCCAGCCTGAGAATAAGCACGCCGATGTCCCGGTGCAGGTCTATTTTTTTCAGTATAGACATAGTGGTTAATTTACATATTATAATGCCTGATTCATTTTAACGCACTAAAATAAATGATATGGCCATGGCAGGAATTATTATGCAATAAGAGTAAAACTGCAGAAGCCCCCGGGGTCAGGCCCCCAAATTGACTTCCCACACTTCAAGTCCGCCCTCAAACTCAACAGTAGAAAAGCGTGCACGTTCGAAAGTGCGTAAGCGTGGAGGTGAAGAAGACAAAAGAATGCGGGAAAAGCGAGACTGGCGGGCAATGCGGGAAAATTAAAATAATTACGAATCCTGTGAGCATCCTCATCTGCTGCAGGATGTTCAGGTCTCTATTTTTCAGATGCAGGAGGCAGCCTGAAATTAACCAATAGTGATCCGCTTTCCATTTTGACATGCGATAGAGCCGGCTTCCTGCAGGAGATTCAGGAACAGGTCAGTCCTGAATTTCCTGTTCGGAACTCTGCCATGAGTAGTCTGAAAATAGAGGGTGCGGCTGTGCATGAGTTCCTTGAGAAGCTCCACTCCGGTCCGGACACGTTTTTCTGTCCATGTTTGATGCAGAAGGTCATTGAGATCTGCGGATTCCGGGAGGGGAAGGCCTTTCAGAAAATTAATGATCCTTGTTGAGACAAAGAGCGTGTAGATGTCTTCCCGGCTGAATGATTCTGACTCTTCAGCTAAGGCTGACAATCGCGCTCTTACAAAATCTTCTTCGCTGAAGTGCCGCCCTTTTGACAGAGGGGCTTTGGGTGTGCGGTAGAAGGGGGATGCGCCGAGCAGTACGGGAAGACGGGCATTGTATGCAAGCGTCTGCACCATGCTCTCCAAAGTTTCATCCGGCAGGCCGAGTATCTGGTACGATACGGTTTTAAAGCCGACCTGAAATGCCGTGCTGACAATCCCTGCGTACGCGTCGAGCGTATGGGGACGCTGCACGTTCCGGCGGGTCGATGTGCCGGCACTGACCAGGGCGAGGTTTAACTCTGAAAAACCGGCGCGAAACATCAGCTCAAGGATATCTTCATCGAGACTCATGTAGCTGATCCCGTTCATGGCGACAAACTCCATCTCACGGTCCGGAAACAGTGTAATCAAACGCCCGCAGAGCTCCCTGAAATCATCTTTATGCCAGGTGAGATTGTCGTCTTCAAAATCAACCACACGGTACCCCTCCTGATAGCGCTGTTTAATCTCTTCTATAACAGTGCTGACCGAGCGCCGGCGGTGCCTGTTGCCAAAGGTCATATTGACTGAACAGAAGGAACAGTGGTGCGGGCAGCCGCGGGACGTGATCATAAACGCGAGCGGCTTCCCTGCCCTGTGATACCGTGCCGGGGGAGAATCGCTCAGATCAGGGAACGGTAATTGATCGAGCGGGTAGTTATCCGTGACCGGATTAAGATGAAATATGCTGTCTTTTTTGTAACCGAGTCCGGGAACATCCTGAAGCGGTACCATGCCGCGCAGGTATCGTATTAATTCAACGAACGGCTTTTCCCCCTCTCCGCGGATGACATAATCTACCGCGGGGCTGCTCAGGACCGATTCCGGGGCTTCTGAGACATGAGGGCCTCCCATCACAATGGGGATGTTCATTGACTCCTTGATAACCCGGGCTACGGTAAGAGCCTCCCGGTAGTAGGCGGTGAACAGCGATGAGATGCCGACGAGGTCCGGTTTCAGGTCCCGGATCTCTGTCCCGATCAGGTCAAAGGACGCGCCGAAGTGGTAGTACTGGTGAAAGAGAGAAAATGGTGATTTGTCGGCAACGGGGTAATAGTCTTTGAGATAGGCCAGCTCAACAGGGAGGGGGATGGTCTTTCTTCCGTATCCGGCATGATAGTCTTTAATAATGACATCGGCTTCAGGTACATGCATTTGAACAGCAGACTTGAGGTAGCTCAGACCGATCGGCTGGAGACGGATCTCCGTATTATAAAAGTCCTGTACAGGCGGCTGAATAAGAACAACCTTCATTTTCCCCTCCCAGCTCCTTCACCATGCCGCGGGGATCATCTACTGAGATCAACAGAGAGCGGCCATTGCAACGGTCTATCATGACAAAGTTGTCAAGCCTCGTTATATAAAAACGGATGAGGCCCTGCCTGCGTGTCCAGAGCAGCCCGAATCCTCCAAAGAGCCCGCCTACGCCGATTCTCAATGCAGAACCAAGCTCTTTTTTGACTTCACTTCTATCCAGTACACGCACACGGCTTATGCTGCTTCTGTGCACAACATACTTCCTCAAAGGCCAGACAATTGTCAGTGCCCTGCCGTCTAATTCATACTGTGTCGGCCTCATCCAGAGCCATACGCCCGCTGAAAGAAGAATCAGGAAGAGTGACCATTTATAAAGATCCGGGGTATGATTTATGAATCCGAATGTCGCTAATGGTATTGGCAGTGCAACAATAATATACGTAATGACTTTTATTGACCCTGACATGGGCGGCGTTTTGTAGAGTGAGACCTTTTCGCTCATTGGAATAAAGTACCACAAGATGCCGGATAATAAGAAGCGCTTAGGGGCGGGTCTTTAATTGCAGCCTTTGTCACTCCATCCTACCCCCTGAACTGTTCCTTCAGCCGTCTGAATCTCGGTTCATAAATCAGATCGTAGAGAGTAATCTTGTCCGGGAACAGGTCTGAAATCCTCTCCCTGAGTTTCTGCTTTTCGATCTCGATATCTGTCATTGGACATTCACTGCCAACGATCAGCGAAGCGATGCGGTCGGCCATGGCCCTGATCTCCCTGACCTTCCTGTCTTCAGCTTTTTGCGCGAGAAGTGCCTCGTCTGTCGTGTGTTCGTGCTGAAACGTAACGGTCTTTCCGCAGACACAGGTTATGCATCTGTCAAATTCAAACAGGGTGACATCGTACTCCCTGCTGCAATATGCACACCGGACAGCCATACACTATTCTATATTAAAAAAATTTAGATGAGGTTGAAATCTATTATCATGACTTATATCATATTCAATAATAAGATAATCCACTAAGCTTTTAGAAAAACCAGATCAGTTCTATGTCAATAAAAGGTTCACATACAAAAGAACGACGTGCATTATGCGGAATTTGTCCTGCCGGCTGCTGGGTCGTTGTGACGTATGATGATGAAGGCAGGATTGACAGGGTCCGTGCTGATGAAAATTCCGGTTTCGGCATGATCTGCAAACTGGGTGAACGTTCTCCCGAAATAGTGTACTCACAGGATCGTCTTCTCTCTCCGCTGCGAAGGAAAGGGCCAAAA
>Ga0209536_100003497_pt1 | contig 25206 bp, 23 predicted proteins | sample DeeMarSeWOR28_12_FD_187461 | JGI IMG/M metagenome (GOLD analysis project Ga0209536, IMG submission 187461) | Marine sediment microbial communities from White Oak River estuary, North Carolina - WOR-2-8_12 (SPAdes) (version 2) | ecosystem: Environmental > Aquatic > Marine > Intertidal zone >...
TCATAAAACCGGAAGAACTAATAACTGTAAGCAAAAGCAGATGAACTAATGAAATAGATTGCTTTGCTGGTATATTCGAATTAAGCAATATTAACATAAATAAAGAAAGAAGCGCAGTAGAAACACGGATGAAATAAATTTGGAAAGAGTTATCATTGTAATGACGAACTTCAAAAATCAACACAAGCATGCTAAAAACAGCAACTAGATAAGCCATCACTTTAAGTGAGTTTCTCACTCGCAGATTTGATTTTTTTATCATTTCATGATAATTGACAGTATCTTCCATTTCCTCCTTTTTAAAAAGGAAGTCAATGATTGATGTTACTTTTTCAAGTATCATTCGTTAACAAGCCTTGGAATTTTAATATCTTTTTTGGATTTTGCCTTGGGTTTAACAAATAATTCAATAATTCCGGTAATTTACATTATCGTCTTATATCACATATAATGCCAATATGGAAGTATTTTATTCAATAGATTTAGCAATTTTCTATCTCTTAAATCATTCTATTTCTACCGGTTTTTTAGATAAATTTTTTTCAATCATTACTAATGTGAATAATTGGTATATATCATACCTCATTTTATTGGCTATTTTATTCTTTAAAGGTGGAAGAATAGGTAAAATAGCTGTACTTGGAATTATTATTCTTATAACTGTAACAGATCAAATAGGTTATAGGCTTCTGAAGGAATTTTTTGAGAGGGCGAGACCATGTAATGCTTTATCAGATGTTTTAACTCCTTTAGGCTGTACAGGCAGTTATTCTTTTCCTTCAAATCATGCAATTAATAATTTTGCTGCAGCTGCATTTTTCTCAATGCTGTTTCCAAAATATAAAATAGTGTTATTTGTAACTGCTTTTCTTGTTGCAATCAGTAGAGTTTATCTTGGATTACATTATCCATCAGATATAATTGCCGGCGCAGCAATTGGTATGATCTTCGGTTATATTTTTGCGTGGGCTGTATTAAAAATAAAGGATCACTTAAATATTAAACAGAATCTGAATACTTCAAATTCTGAGTCGCAATAAAATTATATTCACTTCTAAATTATTTAATAATAACATTTGAAATGATTGAACAAATAAAAATTAGAAAAGCTGAGTTGAAGGATGTTAAAATCATCTTTAACCTTATTAAAGAATTAGCAGAGTACGAAAAACTTCTAGATAAAGTAACTGCCACCGAAGATAAATTAATAAATACAATTTTCGGGAAAGATAAGTTTGTTGAAGTATGGCTTGCTGAAATTAACAATGAACCAGCAGGCCAGGTGGTATTCTTCCAAAACTACTCTACTTTTTTAGCAAAACCCGGCTATTATATTGAAGACATTTATGTACGTCCGCAATTCCGAGGAAAAGGCATAGGCAAAAAACTTCTGAATAAAGTAATTGAACTCGCTGCAGAAAAAAATTACGGCAGAGTTGAATGGTGTGTCTTAAACTGGAATGAAACTGCAATTGATTTTTATAAAAAGAGGGGTGCAGTTGCAATGGATGATTGGATGACATTTACTTTAACGGCAGAAAAATTTAAAGGTTAAACTAAATTACAACTGTATTTAAATTCATTTTATTTATTAATATTTTACAAATCAAAACTAATTTTAAAGGTGCTTTCTTTTTAATAGTAAAATTTAAATTATTAATCATTTAACTACGGAAATTATTATGGCAAAGAAAAGAAGAGTTGTAATAACAGGAATGGGAGCAATCTCTCCGCTTGGGCTTACTGCAGAGGAATTATGGGAAGGATTTATGAATGGAAAAAGCGGAGCTGCTGAAATCACAAAATTTGATACATCAAAACTGAACACTCACTTTGCCTGTGAAGTAAAAGGTTTTGATCCTCAGAATTATATGGATAAAAAAGCTGCCAGAAGAATGGACCTGTTTGCCCAGTACGCAATGGCTTCAACCGGGCAGGCAATTAAGGATGGTAATTTTAATCCTGAAAATATGAGTGAGGAAGAAAAAGACAGAACCGGCGTCCTATTCGGAAGTGGAATCGGCGGGATGAGAACTTTCAGTGATCAGGCAATTATAAATTCAACTCAAGGGCCCTCTAAGATTTCGCCATTCTTTATTCCTATGATGATTCCCGATATCGCCTCTGGACTGATTTCAATTCAGTATGGATTCAGAGGACCGAATTATTGTATAGTTTCTGCATGTGCAACAGCTAACAATAATATGATAGATGCATATCTTCTTATAAAACAGGACCTCGCTGATATGATAATTACAGGAGGAGCAGAAGCATCGCTTACTGAATTGGGCGTCGGCGGATTTAATGCCTCGCGAGCTTTATCTACACGGAACGACAGCCCGGAAACAGCCAGCAGACCTTTTGATGCTACAAGAGATGGATTTGTAATGGGAGAAGGAAGCGGTGCTTTAATATTAGAGGAATACGAACAGGCCATAAAGCGTGGTGCAAAAATTTATGCTGAGATTATCGGTGCCGGACTTTCAGCAGATGCCCACCATATAACTGCTCCTCATCCCGAGGGCAAAGGTGCAATCCTCTCGATGAGGATGGCTTTGAAAACTGCTGAAATTAATATTGATGATGTCGACTATATAAATATGCACGGGACATCTACACCTCTTGGAGATATTGGCGAAACAAAAGCCATCAAATCTCTGTTTGGAGATCATGCCTACAAAATGAATATATCTTCTACAAAAAGTATGACAGGACATTTGTTAGGCGCAGCCGGTGCAGTTGAGGCAATTGCAACAATTCTTGCAGTAAAAAATGACGTTATTCCTCCTACAATTAATTTTGAACATCCTGATCCTGAATGCGACCTTAACTACACCTTTAATAAACCACAGAAAAGAACTGTTAATATAGGAATGAGCAATGCATTTGGATTTGGCGGACATAACACTTCTGTGCTTTTCAAAAAATATGTGGATTAAAATTCTGAATTTCTGCTGAGCTTTAAGGAATCAATAGTATTTCAATTAATACTTTTGATCCGTATGATCACAAAGAAGTAAAAGATCCTGATTACGAGGCTTATATGAAGAAATTTAAAAGCATTAGTTGAAAGAAAAATTAGTGATTGATCTGCGTAAAACGAGTGATAGAAAATCTTCCGGTGTTATCAGATTAATTCTTGGAATAATCTTTTTCATGACGGGAGTTATGAAGCTGTTTATCCCAATGTTCACAGAAGCCTGGATGGGTCAATTGGTTTATGCCGGTATTCCTTTCATAACATTTAATTTCTGGTTTGTACCAATTATGGAAACAGTTATAGGAGTGCTGCTGTTAAAAGGAACTTACAGCCGTGTTGTATCTTTGGTAATTATACCGATTATGAGCGTTGCTCTTTATGTTCATTTGGCTGTTGAAAATCCTGCTCTTTTTCCTTTACAACCAAATCTTCCCATCGTACCGGTAATTGTAATTATTTTAGCAACCGTTATAATTAAAAACGGCGGTGGTTCGTGGAGTGAAGATCTTAATCACACAACAAATAAATTTGGAGATTAACTAGTTAATCAAATCTATTGAAAAATTATTACCTGAAGACAGCGTGAAGATTTATGACAGCGGCATGCCCGAAGAAAATGTATGGAAAACTTTCTTTGATCCAGCATCGATATTATCAAAGCTGCAGTTCACATCAAATTGTAAAGATGTTGTGGAATTAGGATGCGGCTACGGAACTTTTACAATTCCTGCAGCCAGTATAATCAGTGGTAATTTATTTGCTATAGATATAGAGCAGGAAATGCTTGATTCAACCCGGGATGCTGCGGCTAATTTACATATCACAAACATAAAGTTTATCCTAAGAGATTTCATTAAAGAAGGAACGGGATTGCCGGATAATTCTGTTGACTGTGCAATGGTATTTAATATTTTACATAATGAACAACCGATAAAGCTTTTGGAGGAAGTTTTCCGGGTGCTGAACAATGGTGGAATAGTAGGTATCATCCATTGGAATTATGATCCGGATACACCGCGCGGTCCGGAAATGAATATCCGGCCAAAACCTGAACAATGTAAACAATGGGCAGAAAAGGCGGGATTTGAAATTACCGGAAATGGAATAATAGATCTGCCGCCGTATCATTTCGGAATGGCATTAAGAAAAAATGTAATTCAAAACACCTAACTATATAAAAATGAGTAAGGTTGTTTAAGCAGCAATATGTGAAATAAGTTTCCTTTTAACTACCGGAAAAATTGTTTCTGTAAATGGGAAGTCAAGATCTGAATCAAAAATAAAAGTCGCAGGATTTGGCAGGTCTTTTCTTTCTTTTATTAATTCGTGTTTTATGGTTTCAGGCGATCTCCTTATTATTACCTGTCGCTCACTTTTTACAAATTCTGTTTTTAACGACCTGTAGTTTTCATTGTCCGACGAAAATAAAGTCGATTCATACCGATGAACCTGCAGTTCGAATGCAGTATTATCTGTAACCATAAAATATCCCTCATCTTTATATATCGGCAGTATTCCAACCTGATCAAGCGAGATGTTTTTATCAACAAAATCAAATAGAATGATACCTTCCTCAATTGCATCGTTAATGTAGGGCAATGCCCAATCAATTAATTCAAAAACTTCTTCAATATTGTTCTTGTAGTTAACATTACCTGCAGATTCATAAATAACTTTTTGTGCATTGATATCAAATCCTGCTATCCGCTTGGGAAGTTTTTCATTTAGATTTTTTCTTTCTTCCTTTATTTTATCAATAGATTGTTTTAGTTTGATAAGTGCAGCAAGCGAGGGATATATTTTCTTTTTTGTAAAATCGTTGCATACTTCACGTATTCCACCGAGTATCCTATATTGGTTTGTTTCTAAATCACTTTCCGATGTAAAAAAACTTTCAATTGATATTCGTTCCATTTTTATATCCGCTTTATGGTACTTGCAATAAAATTAAAGCACTAATAATTGTACCAATACAAAATTTTGTAATTACACGTTATTGGTAATAAATTGATATCTCAATCCAGTAATTTCATGGGTTTTCTTTAATACCCTGTAAGTTTGACCACACACCGTTGTAGACATTTATCGACAATAGGCATAATGAAACTTTTGTTGTGAGGATTAATTTTTCATTGAATTCAATAATCACCAATACTTTCGTAGAGACAATTTGATAGACATAAATTTATTGAACATCAGAACAATAATTTGATTGAAGAAAATTCATTGGTTAATTTAATGTTAAATTTATTACAGTATAATTCAATATTAAAAAAAACGTCACTAATTAAAGTACTGAAGAATAAAAGATACTAATTTGCATTAGCCCGGGACGAATTAAAGTTTGTACTGGAAGTAAGTGAAAACAGCTTTTAATGAATTGTAATAGTTGTTTTAGGTAGTGGATTAAGAACAATACAGTTAGGAGAGATAATGAAAACAAAATTATTATTAGTTCTATCAGCTATTATATTGATCAGTAGTTGTGCAGATCAAAATAAAACTGCTCAGAATCTACTTGATGAAGGTATTAAATTACACCAGGAGGGAAATTTTGATGCTTCAATCCAAAAATATAATGAAGCATTGAAAGCTGCACCAAATAATTCCATTGCATATAATTTACTTGGAATGGCATACAGATTTAAGTTTAATCAAACAGGAACACAAGAATATAAAACAAAAGAAATAGAATCGTTTAAGAAAGCGATTGATCTTGACACAAAATATTGGATTGCATATAAAAATCTTGCAGCTTCCTTATACTATCAGAATAGAAAAAAAGAGGCAGTTCCTTATCTGGAGAAGGCTTTAGAACTTCAACCGAATGATCCCGAGAAAAAATTATTATTATAATGGATTGAAGAAGGTAAGAGTGAATAAGGAATTATTTAGATGGTTTAAAATTATTTCTAATGAATCACCCAACCTTACTTTTTTCCTGCCATTTTATGGTTTAGTAAAAGCAGGTTAGTTAAGACATTAGGTTTATTATTTACAAAACACATTGTTGTAAACTATAATGTAAATGACTGGATCAAAGTAACTTTGGAAAATTATTTATGAAAGCAATTGTATATAAAAATTACGGACCACCGGAAGTCCTTCAACTAAAAGAGGTACAAAAACTTACTCCCAAAGACAATGAAGTACTGATAAAAATATATGCTACAACAGTTACAGCAACGGACTGCACCTTTAGGAAGGGTAAACCCTTTATCGGCAGACTCCTTACCGGCCTAACTAAACCAAAGAATTCTATTCCAGGGTCTGAGCTCGCCGGGGAAATTGAAATAGTAGGCAAAAACGTAAAGAAATTTAAAATAGGAGATAAAGTTTATGGCACTACTATGGGTAATGGAGCCTATGCCCAGTATATTTGTCTTCCGGAAGAAGGGTCGACACTGTCGTTAAAACCATCTAATCTATCCTATGAGGAAGCCGCAGCCTGTGATGGAGCATTAACGTCATTACCTTTTCTTAGAGATAAGGGAAATATTCATAGCAGCCAGAAGGTTCTTATTTATGGGGCTTCCGGAAGTGTAGGGACAGCTGCAGTACAACTTGCCTGCTACTTTGGCGCAGAAGTAACGGCAGTATGCAGTACTACAAATCTGGAATTGGTTAAATCTCTCGGTGCCCGTAACGTAATTGATTACACTAAAGAGGATTTCACAAAAAACAATCAGACTTATGATATTATATTTGACACGGTTGGCAAGATTTCGTTTAATAAGTGTAAAAGCTCACTAAAACAAAGAGGCGTCTTTCTTGAAGCCGCTCTTACGCCGGCGATTATTCCTCAAATGTTATGGACTTCAATGATCGGTAACAAAAAAGCAATGATTGCATTCACAGGTTTGAGACCGGCAGACGAAAGAACAAAAGATTTAATCATTCTAAAAGAGCTATATGAAACGGGAATGATAAAACCGGTAGTAGACAGGCAATATCGCTTAGAAGATATTGTGGAAGCCCACAGTTATGTCGATCAAGGACACAAGAAGGGAAATGTGGTTATAACTGTAGCTCATAATAACAGAACCTGGCAAATCTGAAGGAATTAAATTGGTAAACCGTACCGCACAAATATCACAACGCCAGGCTGCAATAATTGCAGGACTCGGGTTACTAATCATGACAATATTCTACGTCATTGCCGACGTTTTTGTTTTCCAGAATCTTATTGTACCAGGGGATGCAACAACAACCGCAAACAATATTCTGGATTCTGAGATGCTATTCCGTATTGGTATTTGCTGTATTTTAATAGTACTTATCTGTGATATTGTAGTAGCCTGGGCACTTTATATTTTTCTCATAAAAGTAAATAAGAGTCTCTCTTTACTTATTGCCTGGCTCAGATTAATGTATGCGGCTATGTTAGGAATAGCTATGCTTAATTTTGTTGTTGTCTTAATTCTTTTAACTGGAGCTGATTACACGGCCGTCTTTAAAACTGAGCAGTTGCATGCACAAGTGTTGCTATTTCTAAATGCATTTTATGATGTATGGGCTCTTGGATTAATAGTTTTTGGATTTCATCTCTTAGCACTAGGTTATCTAGCAATCCAATCAAACTACATTCCCAAATTCTTAGGCATCTTGTTGATGGCTGCAGGTTTAGGTTATCTAGTAGATTATTTTAGTAAAATTCTTTTTCCAAACTTCAATCTGGCAATTAGCATGGTTGTTGGTTGGGGAGAATTTTTATTTATGTTTTGGCTTTTGACTAGAGGAGGTAAAATACCATCAGAGTATTCAGAAATTGAGACAAAAGAATGATGATCAAATAATTAAATCAATCCCGAATAAGATAATGTGGAAATAAAAAGAGAAAATAGTAATAAATTTGGAACAAAATAATATCTACTAAATCAGGAGAAATTGAGGTGACAAATCATAACGCTGAAGAATTACAGCTTAATTATGCAAGAGTTGCAGGATTCATGTATTTGCTCATCATAATAATTGGGGTGCTTAATGGGATTTTTATAGATTCCGAGCTTATTGTTTCAGGAAATAAGGCAGCAACAGCTAATAACATTTTGGCTAATGATTTTCTATTTCGCACCGGTATTGCCAGCATTCTAATTCTGTATGTAAGTGTAGTGATATTGGCGTGGGCTCTATATGTTATCCTCAAAACAGTTAATAAAAATCTTGCTTTACTTGCTATGCTTTTGAGATCGGGAGAGGCAATTCTGGGTGGTGCTACAGTTCTTATTAGCTTTATTGTTTTGCTTCTTTTAAACGCTGAAGATTATTCAACCATATTTGAAAAAGAACAGTTGCAAGCTTTAGCAGGATTATTCCTTAATGTGCGTGATGTTTCAATAGATATTGTTTTGATATTTGTTGGTATCGGAGGAACTATCTTTTGTTATTTGTTTTTTAAGTCCAGTTACATTCCTCGAATATTAGCACTGTGGGGAATATTTACATACATGTCTATGCTATTGCTGGCTTTAATAAATATCCTGTTCCCTAACCGCCCGGAGATGATGGAGACAGTTCTGTTCACACTGGGTGCTTTATTTGAATTATTAATTGGCTTTTGGCTTTTGTTTAAAGGAGTAAACTTCCAGCAGGAAGATGTTTATGCTTCCGGCTCTGCCTAAAAATAACAAAACATAGCGGAACTTATATGAACAAAATACTTTACTTTTTAATACTTGCTCAGTTATTAATCGTAATTGGATGCAATAAACCTACTGACAAACATGATAAAGAAATTAATCTTCAACAAAACGAACTTCCACGAATAGCCATTGCCGGATTGTCCATAGAATCAAGTACATTTTCACCAGCACGTACTCACCTGGATGCATTTCGTGTTTATAAAGGGGAAGATATTTTTGAATCCTATCCTTTTTTATTGCCTGACTCACTGAATCGAAAGCGGGCAAATTGGATTCCGACATTAAGGGCTCGTTCATTACCCGGAGGAATTGTTACCAGGGAAGCATATGAATCGTTGGTGACACAGACACTAAATTTACTTAAAGATAATATTCCTTATGATGGTCTTTTTCTTGATATACATGGAGCTATGAGTGTTGCAGGACTTGACGATCCTGAGGGTGATTATATCATCAGAATTCGTGAGGTTGTTGGTAAAAAAACTATTATCTCAACATCAATGGATTTACATGGCAATGTATCATGGCGATTGGCACAAAACACTGACCTGATAACATGTTACAGAATGGCACCGCACGAAGATTATTTGGAAACGAAAAAACGCGCAGTCGATAATCTGTTATCCAGGATAGAAAGTGGAAAAGGAAAACCTGAATATAAGGCATGGATTCCTGTGCCGATACTGTTACCCGGAGAAAAAACAAGTACGAGAATTGAACCGGGAAAGAGTTTATATGAACGGATTATCCCGGTTTCTAAACAACACGGTATTATCGATGCAGCGATTTGGGTTGGTTATGCCTGGGCTGATGAACCCCGGAATCATGCAGTTGTTATGGTTACAGGAGATAATAAAGACATAGTAACCAATGCCGCCGAAGATCTGGCAAATAGCTTTTGGAAGGTTAGGACAGACTTTAAGTTTGTTGCACCTACAGCTTCTCTAAAAGAGAGCATTGATAATGCAATTGCCAGCGACAAGCATCCTTTTATTATCAGTGATATGGGCGATAACCCTACTGCAGGGGGAGCTGGTGATGTAACCTGGACTTTAAAAGAAATACTCGCACGTCCTGAATTTAAATCAGAAAGCGGACCTTTACTTATTTATGCATCTATACCCGGGCCGCAATTAGTAACAAATGCCATTGAAGTAGGTATTGGCGGAGAAGTGGATGCATATGTGGGTGCAGTCGTTGATGATCGTTTTGCTCCTCCAATAAGGTTATCCGGAGTAGTGGAAGCTATAGAACAGGGTGATATATATGCAGAAACTGAAGTAGTTGTAAAGGTCGGTAGTGTGCGTGTTATTGTAACAAAGAAACGTAAGCCTTATCACTACGAAATTGATTTTACCAGGCTGGGTCTGAATCCCCGGAAAACTGATATAGTCATTGTAAAAATTGGTTATCTGGTACCAGAGTTATATAATATGAGAGCAGATTGGATAATGGCACTTACACCCGGTGGTGTAGACCAGGATTTGGAGCGCCTTAATTATAATAGAATTAGAAGACCAATGTTTCCCTTTGATAAAAACATGAAGGATCCGGATCTTACTGCCAGATTAGTGCCATCTTCTGATGACATATAAATAGTAGTTAAATAGAGATTCCCTGTTACAAAACTGTTATTAATCGATTTTCTTAAGGCGAGGAGTAATCGTGAAAGCAATTGTTTATCATAAATACGGCCCACCTGAAATACTTCAACTTAAAGAAACAGAAAAACCAACTCCCAAAGAAAATGAGGTGCTGGTAAAAATTCTTGCCACGGCTGTGAACGATTACGATTGGGTTATAGTGAGAGGTAAGCCTTATCTTTATCGCTTAATGTTTGGTATTATTAAACCAAAAAGAAAAATACCAGGTATGGAACTAGCTGGAATGATAGAAGCGCTCGGCACAAACTCCACGTCATTTAAGACAGGTGATGCAGTATATGGAGATATTTCAGAATATGGTTTTGGCAGTTTTGCAGAATATATCTGCATCAATGAAAAGGCCTTAGTACTCAAGCCTGGTAAAATGAGTTTTGAACAAGCTGCATCAATCCCGCATGCATCCATGCTGGCAGTTCAGGGACTAGTTAGTATTGGAAAGGTCCAAAAAGGAGAGAAGATTTTGATTAATGGAGCAGGCGGAGGTTTTGGTACATTTAGTTTACAAATCGCTAGGTTGTACAATACTGAAGTAACTGGAGTGGATACTGGTGACAAGCTGGAGATGATGAAGTCGATAGGTTTTGATCATGTCATTGATTACAGGAAAGAGGATTTTACTAAAAATGGTCGGCGTTACGACCTGATCCTGGACGCTAAGACAAATCGCTCTACTTTCGCTTATTTACGCTCACTAAAGCCTAATGGCAGATATGTAACTGTTGGAGGGCTTATATCTCGACTCCTTCAAGCTTTTTTTCTGGGACTGCTAGTACGTTTCTTCAATAAAAAGGCTATCCGCATTGTTGCGCTAAAACCAAACAAAGATTTAGATTATATCAACGAACTTTTCGAAGAGGGTAAAATCAAACCTGTAATAGATGGACCTTACAAGTTAAATGAAGTACCTGAAGCTATTAGGTATTTTGGCGAAGGTAAACACAAAGGGAAAGTTGTAATAACTTTGGAACATAATAACAAACACTAACAAAGCACTGTACCCAAATGTTTTCTACCTCCTCTTTATAGCGGCAGGGGAGTACAGTTGTTATTGGGATAGCAATCAGATAGATTATTTTTAAAGGTAAGTAATAAAATCAATTACATTTACTAAAAGAAAGGGAGTTACAATGAGAACAATGATCACAATAATTTTGGTATTAGTGTTTTTTATTCTTATCGGTTGCGGAAAGCAGGAGAATCCGGTTCCTAAAGTAGACCTTCACACAGCAGTACTTACAGATAATCTGGACGTAATACGTCAACACATTCAAGCTGGTTCCGATTTAAATGTATTAGAATCCACGCGTCAATCCACGCCACTTATAACAGCTGCTGCACTTGGTAAGCCAGAAGCCGCCCAAATTCTCATTGATGCCGGAGCTGAACTTAATTATAAAAATGAAGATGGCTCAACAGCTCTTCACACTGCAATAGCATTCAGCCGGTCAGAAATCGCCGAAATGCTGATAGATGCCGGGACTGATCTAAACATCAAAAACAATGATGGCTCAACAGCCCTTCACACCGCAGCCTTCTTCTGTAATGCAGCGATAGTAGAAACCTTGCTGGAAAAGGGTGCTGATAAAACTTTAAAGAACAATAACCTGGCAACCGCACTGGAGATTGTTGAACTTCCTTTTGAAGATGTTAAAAGTATATACGATGCCATTGGATCCAGGTTATACCCATTGGGAATAACACTTGACTATGATCATATAAAAGCAACCCGACCAAAAATTGCCGCAATGCTAAAATAAAAAACACTCAAAAATTAAATTGCTTAGAAATGATTAACCAGAATAGTAATTTAAAGAGTGGCGAATTGGTAAGTGCCGATAGAAGACACGATATAGATTGGTTAAGAGTAATAGCAATTGCACTGCTTTTAATCTATCATGTAGTAATTGTGTTTCAGCCCTGGGGATTTTACATTGGTTTTATTCAAAGTTTAGAAACCAGCGATGCTATCTGGATACCTATGGCGCTTCTTAATGTTTGGAGAATACCATTGCTCTTTTTTGTCTCAGGTATGGGTGTTTGTTTTGCTTTAAGAAGAAGAGATTGGAAACAATTATTGATGGACAGAGCTAAAAGAATTTTGTTGCCATTAATCTTTGGAAGTTTTTTTATTGTCCCAATCCACGTTTTTCTATTCCAAAAATACTATGAACAGGATATTGCTTACTCTCCTGGCATGGGACATTTATGGTTCTTAGCGAACATCTTTATTTATGTAACTCAAATTATCGGTTTTGCTTTCCTTAAAAAAAATTATGACTACAAGTTTTTTAATTTTTTTAGAAGACTTCTGAAACGTCCTTATTTCCTTTATCTATTCATTATACCGTTTGTTTTAGAAGCAGAACTAGCAAATCCTGAATATTTTAGTTTGTACGTTGGTACAGGACATGGCTTCTTGATTGGAATGCTTGCTTTTTTCTTTGGATTCTTATTTATCGCTATTGGCGATGCATTTTGGAATGCGGTTGAAAAAATAAAAATTGCCAGTCTGATAATAGCGTTTGCTTTGTATCTTATTCGGCTATTCAATTTTGATCTTAACGGGCCAAATTTTTTAACATCAGTCGAGTCGATGAATTGGATATTTGCGGTATTTGGCTTCGGATATAAATATCTTAACAAACCGGGTAAAATTCTTATTTATTTGAGTCAGGCAGCCTATCCGGTTTATATTATTCATATGATATTTCTTTATCTCGCCTCATTTATTATTTTACCACTCAATATACCACTAGCATTAAAACTAATATCGATTGTTCTCCTTACATTTACCGGGTGTATTATTACCTATGATTTAATTATAAAAAGAGTTGTGTTTTTAAGACCATTGTTTGGTTTAAAAGGAGTAGAGCACAAAAATTGATAATACAAAAAATTTAAAATGAGGAATATTAGGAGCAGGAATCATATTTAAAAAGTTGGATGAATGAGGTTTTTTTTCTATTTGAATAATTTTCTGATAGCTATAATTAAGTTTTTCAATTCAGATATTTTGTAAATTTCATTTTCAGGCCATTTAAGATTGAGGATGATTATCCTATAATCAAATGGGTCCATCCGGCTACAACTTTTTATTTGCGGGATAGATTTCAGTCGCAATGTTTGTTACAAGGCCACTATTCGATTATTAGAATTATAAATAGATTCCGCTATATCATTCAAATATGTGATTTATTTATTACATCAAATTATAAAGGTTTTTTATGAGTGATTTAACAACTACCCGGGAATCGCTAAGTGAACTAATAGCTAAAGGGAATGGAATTGATTTAACAAAATTTATTGAAACCCTTAACCCATCAGAAACAGCGAGAACCATTTCTCGCCTTACAGAAGAAGAACAGATTCGTCTGTTCGGTCTACTCAGTCCGGGAGATGCCGCTGATATGATTGAGGACATCCCGGATAAGCAAGCCGCAGATTTAGTAGAAGAAATACCATCTGAACAAGCAGCAGCAATTATGAAGGAACTGACAAGCGATCATCTTGTTGATGTGCTGAGCGAAATGGATGAAGAAGCAAGCCAGGCGATATTGGGAAAAATGCATAGTGAAGAAGCTAAAGAAGCAAGGATGTTGATGGAGTACGCACCGGATTGTGCTGGCGGACTGATGATTTCAGAGTTCCTGGTCTATAATGTCGATCATACTATCCAGGATGTACTGAATGATCTACAAACCAATCGTAGTAAATATGTAAATTACAATGTTCAATATTTTTATGTAATTGACCGGGCGAAAAAACTCACCGGTGTGCTTCGTATTAATGACTTGCTATTTCCTGCACATGAGACTAAGCTCGCTCAGATTATGATTTCTTCACCTCTCAGAGTATCAGATAAGGCATCACTTAAAGAACTTCAGGAATTTTTTGAAGAACACCACCTGTTCGGTGTACCGGTTGTAAACGATAAACAGCAACTGGTTGGTGTGGTACTGCCGCGTTCCATTGAGGAGGCGCTTAACAAGCAGAAAACAAAAACCTTCCTTCGATTGAGCGGTATTGTTGGTGGCGAGGAGTTCAGGACAATGCCACTGCTCTCTCGCTCAGGTCGTCGTCTTTCCTGGCTGAGTTTGAATGTTGTACTTAATATTATTGCAGCAAGCGTTATTGCACTTTACGAGGACACGTTAACGGCTGTCATAGCACTTGCAGTTTTTCTGCCCATTGTAAGTGATATGAGCGGATGTTCGGGCAACCAGGCAGTAGCAGTTTCAATGCGTGAACTTGCTCTTGGGCTTGTCCGTCCCGCAGAACTGCTTTGGGTGCTTTTAAAGGAAACCAAAGTCGGCATCATCAACGGTTTGGTACTTGGTTTACTGCTTGGTGTGGTTGCTTTTTTCTGGAAGGGAAATCCATGGCTTGGAGTTGTGGTTGGAGGGGCATTAGCAACCAACACTCTGGTTTCAGTTACGCTTGGAGGTATGCTTCCTCTGATGCTCAAACGGTTAAAGCTTGATCCGGCTCTTGTATCCAGTCCACTGCTGACTACGGTTACAGATATGTGCGGCTTCTTTTTTGTTTTAAGTTTCGCTTCAGCAGTGCTACCAAAACTTGGAGGGATGTAGTTAAAAATGTTTTCTGGTTTATAATTGAAAGACTTTATTGGGAAATTGATAATATTTTAAGCGTTAACTATGCTGTTGTGGAGCTGAAGGATGATAAGAACCATTGTTATATGCGTAGTAATTAATAAAGTAGTAGTCGAGTTGATGAATTCAGTAAATGAAACTATCTTGTCGTCAAAAAAAATATTAGTGCAAAGTACTATGAAAAAAAATGAAAAACCCATTTTTGTAGAGGAAAGCTTTAACACCTCAGTTGATGCCGTTTGGAAAGCCATAACAGAAATTGACCAGATGCGTCAATGCTATTTTGAAGGTATCCCGTCATTTAAACCTGAAGTAGGATTTGAGACACAGTTTAATGTGCAGAGTAGGGAAAGAAATTTTATACACTTGTGAAAAGTAACGGAAGTAGTGCCCTTGAAGATGCTGGCATATAATTGGAAATACGAGGGCATAAGTGGAGATTCTTTAGCGAAATTTGAATTATTCGAAGATAACAAATTTACAAAGTTAAGATTAATACATAAGGTTCTGGAAGACTTTCCGGATGATATTCCCGAATTTAAATGAGAGTGCGGTGTTGAGGGTTGGACATTCTTTATAAACAAAAGTCTAAAAGAATATTTAGAAAAATAAATAAAAATACGGGAGTCTGATTTGAAGTATAAAATAAAAATATCAGGGGCATATATTTCAAAAAAGAATTGCCCCGGCAATTCGGAAACTTTTCTTATTTTATTCCTTATTTTATTAACACTATCCCCCGTTTTTTTAAAAGCACAGGAAAGAAGTCAGGATATCCTTACCCTTGAAAGGATATATAAAACAAGTGAATTCAAACTAAACCATTTTGGGCCTGCAGTCTGGCTGGAAGATGGTTCGGGTTACACTACTCTTGAAGCCTCACAGGAATTTACCAATGCAAAAGACATCATTAAATATAATCCTAAAACCGGGGAGCGAGTTGTACTTGTCGATGGTATCCAGTTAATCCCGAAAGCAGCAAAGAGTCCACTGCTGATTAAAGATTACATATGGTCGCTTGATGGGAAAAGACTTTTGATCTTTACAAATTCTGTGCGTGTATGGAGATATGAAACAAGGGGTGATTACTGGGTGCTCGATCTTGTTTCAGGAAAATTATTTCAGCTTGGTAAATTCGCTGAACCTTCAACTATGATGTTTGCTAAATTCTCGCCGAATGCTCAAAAAGTTGGATATGTGGTTAAAAATAATATTTATGTTGAAAACCTGGAGACTTCCGAAGTAGTTCAAATAACATTTGATGGCTCAGCCAGAATTGTAAACGGTACTTTCGACTGGGTGTATGAAGAAGAACTTTCATGCCGGGATGGATTTCGCTGGAGTCCTGATGGAAAGAACATAGCATACTGGCAATCTGATACCGAAGGGACAGGAATATTTTATTTGATCAACAACATAGATTCAATTTACTCTCAACCAATTCCATTTCCATATCCAAAAGTAGGTACAACAAACTCTGCTGTGAAAATCGGAGTTGTGTCTGCTACCGGTGGTGAAACAAAATGGTTTGATATCCCCGGGGATCCTAGAAATAATTACCTTGCACGGATGGATTTTATTCCTAATTCAAATGAAGTGATGATTCAGCAATTAAACAGACTTCAAAATACAAATATGGTTTGGGTCGGCAACACACAAACAATGCAGTTAACAAATATTTTAACCGATATTGATGAAGCTTTCCTTGATATTCATGATAATATTAAGTGGTTGGACAATGAAAAATATTTTACATGGACCAGTGAAAAAGATGGTTGGCTCCATTTATATAAAGTTTCCAGGAATGGGAAAGCGATGGATCTTATAACCAAAGGTGACTTTGATGTTGTTAATATAAACTGTATAGATGAAAAAAGTGGTTATGTTTATTATATTGCCTCACCGGAAAACTATACACAGCGTTTTCTATACCGAAGCCGTCTGGATGGTAAAGGCACAGCTGAAAGAATTAGCCCAAGAGGTGTTGAGGGGCAGTTTTCATATCAGGTTTCACCCGATGCAAAATGGGCGATTGCAACATTCCAAAACTCCTCTACGCCAGATAGAATATCCATCATTAGTCTTCCTGGGCATAAAGAAATTACTCTCCTCGAGGACAACTCAGAATTAAAAGCAAGGTATGATGCTCTTGGATTAAATGCCAGAGAGTTTTTTAATATTGACATTGGAGATGTAGTGCTTGATGCGTGGATGATAAAACCCGTTGGGTTTGATCCCTCCAGAAAATACCCGGTCATTTTTTTTATATACGGTGAACCAGCTAGCTCAACGGTTCAGGATGAATGGAAAGACGGTCATCTCTGGGACCAGTTTATGGCCCAGAAGGGATACATTATAATCAGCGTAGACAACCGTGGAACAAAAAGTCCGAGAGGGCGTGAATGGAGGAAATCAATTTACAGACAGATTGGGATACTCGCCACTCACGACCAGGCAAAAGCCGCTATTGAAATTTTTAAGATGTTTGATTTTATTGATCCTGAAAGAATTGGTATCTGGGGATGGAGCGGTGGAGGTCAAATGACACTCAATTGTATGTTCCGGTATCCTGAAATATATAAAACGGGAATTGCCATAGCATTTGTATCTCACCAGAAATTATACGATACAATTTACCAGGAACGTTATATGGGGCTTCCCGAAGATAATAAGGAGGGATACCATGATGGTTCACCAATTAATCATGCTTCAAAACTAGAAGGCAACTTGCTGGTTATTCATGGAACCGCTGATGATAACGTCCACTACCAAAGTTTTGAAATGCTTGTTAATGAATTGATAAAGCACAATAAACTTTTTAGTATGATGTCTTATCCTATGCGTTCCCATAACATTAAGGAAAGAGATAATACTTCACTTCATCTTAGAAGTACCATGGAGAAATTTTGGAAAAATAATCTGGTCCCCGGTGGGAAATAATGTTATTAAATAAGTTAAGAATAAATATGGAGATAAAGATGAAAATGATGCTTTTGAATTTTTTGTTTCTGTCTTCAATTATATTTGCACAAATTGAAAATGATACAATAAATGGGATTGAGTAAAATCTTAAAATTAAATTGCATCTGAAGTTTGGACATCAGTAATAACCTGCATTAAAAATATTGAATGTTTTACTTAATATCTCTATTTTCAGTTTAAATTATACTGTCTGTTTACATTTTTATAGATTCAATGTGAATGTATATTATTTGTAATTTTTAGAGGTAGAGAAATGAAATATAAAACCGTAAATAATTTTGTTGGTGAAGAATTAATAGATGGCGGTGGTGAAAAACTTGATGTGCACACTCCGCTCGATGGATCACTAATCTCACAGGTAGTCCTCTCTAACGCAAAGGCTGTTGATAAAGCAGTACAAACTGCAAAAGCAGCTTTCCCTGCATGGTCGGATACTCCAATTAAGGAGAGAGTTCAGATATTTTTCAAGTATAAGAGATTACTTGAAGAGAATATGGATGAACTTACAAAATTAGTTCAGGAAGAAAATGGGAAAACCTATGATGAGGCAAAAGCAGAAGTTTTAAAGAGTGCGGAGCTTACAGAGTTTGCTTGCTCAATGCCCCAATTAATTTCTGGCGAACTGCTTGAAGTAAGCAAAGGTGTTGAATGCAGAGTTGAAAATTTTCCGTTAGGAGTTGTTGCTTCAATTTCACCGTTTAATTTTCCTAACATGGTTCCAAACTGGACCATCCCAAATGCTCTGGTACTCGGTAACACTATGATACTTAAACCTTCAGAATTGGTTCCGTTAAGTGCAAACAGAATTGCAGAGTTATTACGGGATGCCGGATTGCCAAAAGGAGTTTTCAATGTCGTTCACGGAATAAAGGAGGCAGTTGAAGCTATTTGTGATCACCCTGATATTGATGCAGTTTCTTTTGTTGGTTCAACCAAAGTTGCGAAGATTGTATACAAAAGAGCTACTTCTAATTTAAAGAGAGTTCTGGCCCTTGGCGGAGCGAAAAATCATCTCATCGTTCTGCCTGATGCAAATGTTGAAATGACAGCCTCCAACGTTGCCGCTTCAATGACAGGATGTGCCGGTCAGCGATGTATGGCTGCAGCAGCAATGGTTGGTGTTGGAAATGTTGATAACATTATTGAAATGCTTTGCGAGGAAGCCCGTAAAATTATTCCTGGTAATAATTTGGGTGCAATAATCTCGGCAAAGGCAAAAGAAAGAATTGAAAACTATATTACAGAAGCTGAGAATGATGGAGCAAAAATTTTAGTTGACGGCAGAAACTATATTGTAAAGGGAAAAGAGAGTGGGTTTTATGTTGGGCCGACTGTTATTGATTACGTAAGGCCCGAAATGAAAATCGCTAAAGAAGAAGTTTTCGGCCCGGTACTTTCGATAATTAGAACTGAAAATCTGGATGATGCAATTAAAATTGAAAACAGTTCTAATTATGGAAACGCCGCTGCGGTATTTACACAAAGCGGTGGGCTTGCCCGTTATGTTGCTGATCGTGCTAGCGCGGGAATGATTGGTGTAAACATAGGTGTGCCCGTTCCAAGAGAACCGTTTTCATTCGGCGGATGGAATGATTCCAGATTTGGTGTTGGTGATATTACAGGTAAGAGTTCGATACAATTCTGGACAAAGTTGAAAAAGATAACAACAAAATGGAATCCTGAATCTAAAACTAATTGGATGAGTTAAAACATTAATGTTTTAATGAGTACTGGCAACGTCATTCTGAACGAAGCGTAGCGAAGTGAAGAATCTTTTTTGCAATTTCTCCAATAGATTTTTCTGACGATAAATTGCAAGTGTGTTAACTTAAGAAATATTTTTTTCTATATAACAGAGAGAAGTACTTTTTATATTGAATTACCACGACCTTTAGGTCGTGGTCTAAATTAACCTACTGAACATTGGCTTTAGCCAAAAATACTTGTTTAGATGTGGCTAAAGCCGTATCTCTCTTGGGTTTACAAGCCCCCCGACTGAAACCTGCCTGCAGTAGGCAGGAGTCGGGGCAATTAAGTTGGCTCTGATTCGAAAATCGGGATCAGAATGACAAAAGAGAAAATACACATTAAAATTAAAAAGGTAACACTATGAGTAAAATTGTAAGGGGAGGATTAATCCAGGCATCACTTTCCGGTTCAACTGATGACCCGATTGAAAAAATAAAACAGGCCATGATAGAAAAACATCTGAAGATGATTGATGATGCCGCAAAGGATAATGTTCAAGTACTTTGTCTTCAGGAACTTTTTTACGGACCATATTTCTGTGCAGAGCAAAAAACAAAATGGTATGCAATGGTAGAAAAAGTTCCGGATGGACCAACAACAAAACTAATGCAGGAAACAGCAAAAAAATATAATATGGTTTTAATTGTTCCCGTATATGAAGAAGAAATGACGGGAGTATTTTACAATACTGCAGCGGTGATTGATGCGGACGGAAAATATTTGGGAAAGTATCGCAAACATCATATTCCTCATTGCGAACCTGGATTTTGGGAAAAGTTTTACTTCAAACCTGGTAATCTTGGATTTCCCGTTTTCAAAACTTCCTACGCAGATGTTGGCGTATATATTTGCTACGACAGACATTTCCCTGAAGGCGCCCGTGCCCTGGGTTTGAACGGTGCTGAAATAATTTTTAATCCTTCGGCTACTGTTGCCGGATTATCGGAATATTTATGGGAGCTTGAACAGCCGGCACATGCTGTTGCCAATGGATATTTTGTCGGTGCAATAAACAGGGTTGGGAAGGAAGGTCCCTGGAATATTGGCGAGTTTTACGGCAGCAGTTATTTTTGCTCTCCACGCGGAAAAATAATAGCACAGGCAAGCCGTGATAAAGATGAACTTGTTGTTTCCGATCTTAATCTGGATGAAATTCAGGAAGTAAGAAACGTGTGGCAGTTCTACCGCGACCGCCGTCCGGAAGCGTACAAAAGTTTAATTAGAATTTAAATAATCAATTAAGGAATAATTTCATGGCTCAAATAAATGTAAGTGAAAAGTTATCTTCTGAAGATATTCGCGCAAAGCATAAAGAATATTTATTTCCGAGCGTAGCAAATTATTATAAACAACCTCTTGCTATTGATCACGCAGATGGAATGTATGTATATGATCCTGAAGGCAATAAATATCTCGATTTTTTTGGAGGTATTTTAACCGTTAGTGTCGGTCATTGTAATCCAAAAGTAACAGGCAAAATAAACGAACAGGTAAATAAACTTCAGCATACCTCAACACTTTATCCGAACGAAAAGATTGTTGCTTTGGCGGAAAAACTTGCTGAGATTACTCCGGGTAAATTGAAGAAAAGCTTTTTCACAAGCAGTGGAACAGAAGCCGATGAAACGGCAGTGTTTTTAGCAAAACACTTTACCGGTAACCAGGAAATTATAGCACTTCGACACAGCTATAGCGGCCGTTCCTTACTGGCAATGAGCATGACCGGTCACGCACCGTGGCGTCATGGCGGAACACATCTCCCGGGAATTAAACACGCTGTAAGTCCATATTGTTACAGGTGCCCGTTTTCCCTTGAATATCCATCTTGCGATTTAAAGTGTGCAACCGATATTGAAGAACTTATTATGACAACAACTTCAGGAAATATTGCCGGTTTTATTGCAGAACCAATTCAGGGTGTTGGTGGATTTATTACCCCGCCGAAAGAATATTTTCAGGTTGCTGTTCCTATAATCAGGAAATACGGTGGTGTTTTTATCAGCGATGAAGTGCAAACAGGTTTCGGACGTACTGGCAAAAGGATGTTTGGAATTGAACATTGGGAAGTTGATCCTGACATACTTACTGCGGCAAAAGGAATTGCAAATGGTGCCCCTCTTGGTGCTACAGTTGCCAGGACAGAAATAGCTGATAGTTTTACAGGCTTAACCATATCTACATTTGGCGGCAATCCGGTTTCTATGGCTGCAGCACTTGCAACTATAGAAGTTATGGAAGAAGAGAATCTTGCTGCTAATGCTCACGTGGTTGGTAAATATTTACGAGAAGGTTTGGAAGATCTGCAGAAAAAATACCCTTCGATTGGTGATGTTAGAGGAATGGGATTAATGCAGGCGTGCGAATTTGTTAAAGAAAATAAAGTACCGAACCCGGAATTAGTAGTTAAGCTTTTTGAGGAAATGAAAAAAGAAGGTGTTCTGATCGGCAAAGGCGGTTTATATGGAAATGTTGTAAGAATTTCACCGCCGCTGACTGTTACTAAAAGCGAAGTAGATGATTATATTAAAGCTATGGATGAATCATTAGCAAGATGCTAACTTTTATTTTAGGATTGGGTGTTTTGTCGATTTGGTGATTGAAATACATTAATGAATGTTTCTATTTTTAAAGTGACATAAGTTATTTCTCAAAAAATATAATTTTAATAAATCAAACAATCATAAAAACACCAAGTCACTAAATAAAATGGATGCTGATGAGTTAAGAGACAGAACGAAGAAGTCTGCATTAAGAATAATAAAACTTGTTGAAGCCTTACCAAATACAGTAACTGGTCGTACAATTGGTGGTCAGTCAGTTAAAGCCGGAACTTCGGTTGGTGCAAATTATCTTGCTGCTTGTCGTGGAAGAAGTAAGGCGGAATTTAATTCTAAACTTCATATTGTACTAGAAAAAGCTGATGAAAGTGCATTCTGGCTTGAGATAATAATAGATGCTGAACTTTTATCTAAAAAGATGGTTCAAGCATTGCTAAATGTAGCAAATGAATTGGCAGCAATATTTTCAAGATCATATTCTACTGCGAAAAAGAATAAATGATTATTAGAAATCACTAAATCAAAAAATCAATCAATTACTAAATGAATTTAGCTCCAAAACTTTCGGAAGAAGAATATAAAAAAAACTTCCAGGAACTTATTTCTCCTTTCACAAACAACTCTGCAGTAGCTGAAGCTAACCGTTGTTTGTATTGTTACGATTCACCTTGTATGAAAGCCTGTCCGACACATATTGATATTTCTACATTCATAAAAAAAATTGCAACGAGTAACCTGCTTGGTTCCGCAAAAACAATTTTTAATTCTAACTGGATTGCATTAACCTGTGCGAAAGCCTGTCCGGTAGAGGATCTTTGCGAAGGTGCTTGTGTTTATGTTGAAAAGGGTGAAAAGCCGATTGAGATAGGGCGCCTGCAAAGGTTTGCAATAGATAATTACTTCTCCTCTGGAATGCCAAAACTTTTTAATGCAAAGTCAAATAATGGTAAGTCAGTTGGAATAATCGGTTCGGGACCTGCAGGTTTAGCATGCGGAGCTGAATTATCTTTGCTGGGTTATGATGTTAACATTTACGAATCGAATGAAGTGCCAGGTGGGTTAAGTACGTGGGGAATTGCACCCTATAAAATGAGCAGAGCGGATAGTTTAAAAGAAGTTGAAATGATAAAAGGATTAGGTGTTAATATTCAAACAGGTGTTACGGTCGGTGAAACAATTTCAGTTGAAGAATTATTCAATGAACACGATGCCATATTTATTGGCGTTGGTTTGGGTGAAAGCGGAAAATTAAACATCCCAGGTGAAGATCTGAAGGGTGTTATTGGCGCATTAGCATTTATTGAAAATGTAAAACAGGAAAACTGGAGTTCGGTTAATGTTGGTAGACGTGTTGCGGTAATTGGTGCAGGCAATACTTCGATTGATGCGGCTACCGAAGCTAAACGGCTCGGGGCAGAAGAAGTGCTGATAATTTACAGACGATCAGAATCGGAAATGCCTGCAAATGATTGGGAATATCGTTTGGCAAAAGACGATGGAATCATCTTCCGATTCTTAACTTCACCCATTGAAATACTTGGAAATAATAGTGTTGAGAGTATTAAATGCAAAAAGAACAAATTGGGCAAACCAGATCAGCAAGGCAGGAAGAGGCCTGTACCTGTTCCCAATTCAGAATTTGAAATTCCTGTTGATATGATCATTTATGCTCTCGGTCAGCAGCCAAAGTTACAATTTTTTAATTCTATTCCTGATCTCAAAATCGAAAACAACAAAGTTTTAGTTAACAGCGAAACTTTTCAAACAAGTAATCCCAGAGTATTTGCAGGCGGCGATTGTATTAACGGTGGTAAGGAAGTAGTTAATGCAGCTTACGATGGTAAACAGGCGGCGCATGGGATTGATAAGCTTTTGAATAACACCGGCTAATATGTCATTCAGCCTGCCTTCCGGGAGGCAGGTCAGAATAATGTTATTTTAAATGATAATGATTGCACATATTAAAAAGATTCTTTCAGAATGACAGTAATAATTTGCATTGAAATTAAATATGAATGAGGAATGAAATGGTTGATCTTTCAATAGATTGCGGTGGTATAAAATCTCCTAACCCGTTTTGGTTAGCTTCTGCTCCGCCTTCAAACTCTGCATACCAAAACTGTAAAGCATTTGAGCAGGGCTGGGGAGGAACCGTTTGGAAAACAATTGGTGAACCTGTTATGAATGTTTGCAACCGGTACGGTGGATTGGATTACAATGGTGAAAAATTATTTGGATTGAATAATGTTGAACTTATCAGCGACCGTCCAATAGAAACTAATTTAAAAGAAATAACAGAAACCAAAAAACTATGGTCCGACCGGGCTGTCGTTGTGTCAATAATGGTTGAATCGAATAAGGAAGCGTGGCACGATATCGTGAAACGAACAATTGATACCGGTGCAGATGGTATTGAATTAAATTATGGATGTCCGCATGGAATGAGTGAACGAGGTATGGGCGCTGCTGTGGGTCAGGTGCCTGAGTACTGTAAAATGATCACTGAATGGGTAACAGAAGTTTCAACTATTCCTGTACTTGTAAAACTAACACCAAACGTAACGGATATTCGCTATCCTGCCCGTGCTGCAAAAGCTGCTAATGCTGATGGTCTCTCATTAATAAATACAATTAATAGCATTATAGGAGTCAACCTTGATACTCTGAAAATACAACCATCAATTGCAGGCAAGAGCAGTCATGGCGGATTCGCCGGACCTGCTGTAAAGCCCATTGCTCTTCATCTTCTATCGCAGGTTGCAAGTGATCGCGAATTAAATTTGCCTATTTCCGGTGTTGGCGGCATCAGCACCTGGCAGGACGCTGTGGAATTTATTTTACTAGGTTCATCAAGTGTGCAGATATGCACTGCCGTAATGCATTACGGTTTTAGAATAATTGATGACCTTGTTGAGGGATTAACAAACTGGATGGTATCAAAAGGATTTTCATCCATTGATGTCTTCAAAGGTAAAGCTATAGAACAAATTGAAGAGTTAGGTACTTTTATTTTGCTTC
>Ga0209536_100003498_pt1 | contig 25204 bp, 22 predicted proteins | sample DeeMarSeWOR28_12_FD_187461 | JGI IMG/M metagenome (GOLD analysis project Ga0209536, IMG submission 187461) | Marine sediment microbial communities from White Oak River estuary, North Carolina - WOR-2-8_12 (SPAdes) (version 2) | ecosystem: Environmental > Aquatic > Marine > Intertidal zone >...
CACGCCGACAATGGTCGGGAATATCGGAGCAAAAGCCAGCCCCGTAACAAATACGGCCAGCATGACCAGGACAGGACTAGCAGCCACACTCATGATGACAATCATCACTACCGACAGCGCCGCCAAGGCCGCGATGACCTTTGTCCCGATGGCGGTGAGGTTCTTGATCGCGGACGTGGCGAACCTGCCTAGCGCCATGGCCAGGGCAAAGCCGGTCAGTACGAGGCCGGCGTTGCGCGCGATCCGGGCCGCCTCACCCCCAGCCCCTTGGAACAGTTCCACCATCAACAGCCGTATCCAGGTGTTCATGGTGAACTCCAGGCCGATGTAGCAAATCAGGGCCAGCGCCGCGATCAACACCACGGGACTGCGTAGCAGGCCGAGCGCGCGCGACAGTTCGAAGCCCGTGGAGACCTGCGGATAGTTCGTCAGCAAGGCAAACACCGTGAACCCCAGCACGATGACGGCGATCAGCGACATGATCGCTTCGTAGCTCATGCCAACATCGGCCTGCAAGACCCCGATCAACAGCGGCGGCAGTGCGACGCCCAGCCCAAAGAAGGCGTTGCCAAAATTACTGGCCCGCGCCGGCTCCTTGCCTCCAAACAGCACCACAGGCAGCAGTGTGTTGCCCACAGTGTTGCACAGGATGGCTCCCACACCGAGCAGCATGGCTGCTAGCACTGCCAGGGGGTAGCTGCCGGCGTAGGCCAACAGAAAGATGCTCGCGCCGGCCACCACAAAGCCGGCGATGGCTAGGGGCTTGTGCCCCAGCCTGTCCACCAGGGGTCCGGCTGTCAGCTGGGTCACAATGCAGGTCAATGAGAACAGCAGCACCATGATCCCGATCTGTCCCTCGGCAAGTCCGAGCTTCGCCATGAGTTCCACAGAAGCGGCCCCGATCATAACAAAGCATACCGCCAGCGTGAACACTGCCATGATAGCCACGGTTGAGGTCATGTTTTTCATCGTACTCCCCTGTCATTGCGGCGCGGCCCGGATGGCATCGCCTCGGCTTCTACTGCAGGTTGCGCACCTGTTTGACGGCACGGCCACGCGCAGGAGCGGGCCGTAGTGCTGTTCGTAGATTGACCCTTCACAGTTGGACGTCGAACGCTCGACGTTCTTATGGCCGCCACTCACCCTTAGCCACCGCCGGCACGAACGTCGCCAGATCCGGCGGCGGGAACGGAATCGTCTTCTCCTGCTCTGCACTCATGTACGCGGTCATCAGCAACTCGGTGACCGCCACTCCGTCGCTGAAGTTCTCAGACGGGCGCGTGCCTGCGAGAAACGACTGCACCATGTGTCGGTCCTCGCCGATATAGCCGTACTCGGCCCCTTCATCGCTGACCACCGGCATGAGGCCCATCTCCGCATTCTGCTTTTCCACGATGTCTTCACCGGCATCGCCCGTAACTTCCCGGCTGAAGAAGACCTTCGGTCCTGCATCCAGTGTGTTCACCGACAGCGAGTATTCCGGCCCCAGCATTTCCATGCTGAGCCTGAGGCCAGCTCCGACGAAGCACCAGGAAGTGGTTGCTTCGACGACGCGCTCGTTCCCGTCACTATCGCGGTACTCGACCAGGGTGCGGGCAAAATCCTCGGCTGGCCTTTTGCGGTAGTCGGTCTTCCCACCGCTGTTAGCAGCGAGTCGATCGGCATAGTGAGGCTGCTGCCATTTCAGGCAAGACGTATGGGCCGAAACCTTGACCGGCCTCAGTGTATCTCGGGCCGCACCGGGTGCTGTCAGCAGAAATCGCGCAACCTCCACCGAGTGGCACATCATGTCGTTCAACACGCCACCACCCTGCAACTCGCCTTCCCAGAACCACGGCATGTGCGGGCCGCTGTGCTCCTCCGCCGCCCGTGCCAGGTAGGGCGGTCCTGTGAGTGCGGCACCGCGGCTCCACAACAGGTCCTTACCCCTTACGATGGCGGGCGCGAATAGCTGGTTCTCGAGATAGCCGTCCAACAGACCGACCTTCTCCACCAGTTCCAGCATGCGGCGCGCCTCAGCCGTGTTTCGACCGAGCGGCTTCTCGCACGCCACTCCTACGAGCTCGCCTTTGCCCGCTTCGATCGCGTCGGCTATTTCTTCCATGATCTCAATGCGGGCGAAGTTCGGCGCGCAGATCCACAGGGCGTGGATGGCCGGATCTGCGACCATATCGGTGATGGATTCGTAAACCTTTGCCTGTCCGACTCCGAGTTGTCGGATCAGTGCCACCGCCTCCTCAGCCGTATTGTCGTCCGGCCGGCCCACGACGCCAAGGATATCTGCGTCGCGTACCCCAACCCATGAGCGGATGTGGAACTTCCCGACAAAACCACCGCCGATCATCCCAACGCCCAGTCGCTTTGTTGCCATGTTCAGCCCAGCCTTTCCTGTGCACGTGTGCAGCCGTTCAATTCCTATACTGCTGGTACTCTCCCGTGGTGCAGCCGCGTGGGTACTTACGCCTGCCCCTCAGCATAACCGGCTCTGACCTCTGTGAGTCGCTTCCGGCGCCGTCTTCTCCTGGAAAGCAAACAACTGCGCCAGCGCACACGACGCGGCCTCCTCGTCCGCGGCTTCCCCCCGGGCCGCCAAGGATGTGCAACGCCTCCAGCACCTTCTCGGTCGAGAGGTAGCGATCGGCCACCAGCCCGAGTAAGAGCGGCACAGCGATGGCAGGGATCGGATTCACGTTAACGGGCCAGTGTATCAGGTCGCCCATGCCCTCGGCCGTCATGTACACAGCGATGTACGTGTACCACGCCCCCCAGACAAAGAACTGGAGGAACATCATGATCCTGAGTCGGATCGTTTTGCACACGGACGGCAGCTCCTTTGGAGGGTCGGGGGATTGGCAGGGGGGCGGTGAGGCAGTTGAGCGGTTTAGGACCGCCCTACCGCCTTACCGCCCTGCCGTCCGCCGCTACACGATTCTCCGCCTCGTTGGGTCCCACTCGACCTTGCGGTTCTCGACGTAGGATCGTGTCGCCATGTGGCACGTGATGGCCTCTTCGAGGCCGCGTTCTATGTTGCAGCTCGTCTCGCCCCCGTTACGAATCACATCGAGCCACTCGCCGATGAGCAGGTGGTACGCGGACATCCGCCGTCCGCCTCGGTAGGTATACAGCAGGCCCCTGCTAACGAAGTACTCCGCCGTCGCCGAGGTGATCGCATCGATCCCTCTAAATCCTGGCCGATACGTGAACATCGGCCGCGAGGGGTCGATCACGCCGTTCTGGATCTTCTCTTCGTACCGTGACGAATTCTGGTCCGCGGTCACCGACAGGGTGCCGCTCACCTGCATAGTCGCGTCGTGGCCCATGAACTTGAGGCCGCGGTACGACCCGTTGGCGAGCGTGGCACTGTACACGAACGTGAGCTCCCGGTCCGGGTACTCGTAGACCGCCTGGAACACGTCGGGCACGTCGCGACCGTCCTTGAAGTAGTAGATCCCGCCTGAAGCGACGGCCGACTTGGGGATCCCCAGCTGCAAGATCTGATTCACAGCATCGTACTCGTGCGACAACAGATCACCTGACAGGCCAGTACCGTAATCGTACCAGCAACGCCAACGGAAGAAGCGCTCGAGGCTGAAGGGCACCTTGTTGGCTGCCGGTCCCTCAAACAGCTCCCAGTCGATCGTCTGCGGACTACCCTCCTCGTGGATGTCCCACACCCATGCGCCCCAATCCGTATTGCGATTGGTGGTTCCCTCTACCAACGTGATCGGACCCAGAATGTTCGCGTCGATCACCTCACGCGCCTTGATGTGAGCCTCCGACTGGCGGTTCTGGTGGCCGAGCTGAAACACTATATCCGAATTCTTGACGGCTTCGTACATAGCGAGCGCTTCTTCCTCGGTCCGCGTCATGCGCTTCTCGCAGTAGACGTGGATTCCCTCGGCGGCGGCATCGATCGTCATCTGTGAATGCCAGTGGTCGGGTGTTGCGATGATGACTCCGTCGACCTCTCCACTCGTGAGCATGTCGTGATAGTGCCTGAACCGCTTCGCAGGTGGATTGGCGGATCTCCCACCCGGCCTGGTTGCCACCTGTGACGCCGCTATGCCACGCTCGGCGCGAACGTCGAACACGTCACACACAGCGGTGAGTTCGACATTCAGGTCGTCCTGCTCGAGGTAGACCTGGAGGGCCTGGTTGCGCGGGTCCTCTGCCGCGGCCTGCCGCTGATCCTCCACCCAATCGGGATGGGCAAACCCGGCGTGCCGTACGAGCGACTCCCCTTCACCACCGTTTCCGATGATCCCCAGGCGGATCCTTTCGCCCGGAGGCCGCGATATCGCCTCGGGGATGTATGCCGGTCCGGACTCGCCCACGCCCAGCTCGGCCATGATCGCCTCTTTCTTTACGTCGTCAGCGACCTTCTTCTTGAAGAAGTTGTACAAGAACACGCCGATGACCGGGAGAGAGACCACGAGCTCGAGAAACCCGCGGCGTCCGACGATGCCCGCCTTCTCGGTAGCGGGCTGATTGGATTGGGTGTTCGTGCTTTCGTCACTCATTGTTTCCCCCTTCACGCCTGAGCAAGCGCGCCGGTCCGGCGCATCAGGAAGATCACGCGATCCACGCCTAGAATCCTGCCCGTCGGAAACGCGAGCAAGGCTACCAGGGCGACCAGCTCGATCAGTACTTTGTTGACAACCAGATAGCTACCCTCCGCGGGCATCGCATACGAGAGCCCGGCAAACGGCGGCGCCGCAATGTAGTAGAGCGCCAGCAACACGATCCCTGCCACAGTAGCCGTGCGCGTCATCAGACCTAGAATCAGACACAAGCCGATCAGAGTCAGCCCCCAGACATTGATGTAGTCGACCAGCGTTAGCAGAGTCGGACTTGTCGCGATACTGATGAACAGACCGCTGAACCACCACTGCGATCCCGCCAGGTAGTCAGCCGATGTCCAATAGGGGTTGACCAGCTTGGCTAGCCCCTCATAGAGAAAATGCCATCCAATGAGAATCCTCAGCGTTACCAGCGCAATGGACTGGAACCGCGTCCATCGGCCGGGGTCTGCCGCCGCTCCCTGAATCATGCTTCCGCCTTTCATTTGCGTGTTGGGCCGGTACTGGGCCAGCCCCTCGACTTTACCTGCATTCCATCTCTTCCTATTAGGAGACACTCACAGCCGCGTAAGGCTTCCACGAACTTCAGACCCACCTCGGGCGGCATGAGGAATACAGTCGTGGCCAGAGCGTCTGCCGCCATGGCGTTGGGCGCAATGACGGACACGCTCGAACTGAACTGGGGCGAGACACCCAACTGCGAGTCGATTATGTGATGGTGTTTCTGATCCGTATCGAAGTAGCGCTCGTAGCTGCCCGACGTGGCTACCGCGCCGTTCGCCAAATGGATGGTGTCCGGGAAGGACCCCGATCGCCCAGGATCCTGTACCGCCACTGCCCAGGGCAGTCGGCGTTCCTTGGTGCCGGAGGCGCGAATGTCCCCGCCCGCCTCGATCAGGTAGTCTTTGATCCGATATCGCTTAAGCACTCGGGCCATGGCATCGACAATGTAACCTTTTGCAATACCGTCGAACGTGAGACGCATGCCCGATCTGTCAAACCGCAGACGCTTGCGAGATGCAGCGACACGCTGCACTCCCACCAACTCGAGGGCCTCACGCACCTCACTCTCGGACGGCAGTGATCCCGGGGAACGGCCCTTGAACAGCTCCACCACCGGTGCGACTGAGATGTCGAATGCTCCGTTGCTCAACCGGTTGAACCGCAACGATCGGGACACCACTTGGGCGAGTTCCCGGGGCGGTCTGTCGAGTGTGCCGACCGAGTTGAGCTGACTGGCGGCCGACGCTGGATCGTAATGGCTGAAGATCGCTATCAGCCGATCCATTTCCTCGAAAGCCCGGCCAATCGCCTCCTCCGCACGTGCCCGCGCACTCGTGAGTAGCGTCACCGAAACGAGCGTGCCCATGGCCGGCCGTGTCGCGATCGCCTTACTCACTGCGTTGTCTATCGGAATGATCTCTACCGATGTCTCCAGGCCCCGTACGCACGCGAATCCCAGTTCCGCCAGAGCGGCGAATCGTGGGGCGACCTTTGGGGTTTGAGTCACGCGAGCTAGCCTCACCGGTGCTGGATGGCCAGCCCGTAATTTACTAATCGAGATGGCGAAATCGCCAGCACCGTTTATGAGTACTCTGATTGCAGCTCTGCCCGCACTCGCTCCAGCAGGGCCTTGGTTGCGCGTATGCCGTCAGGCTCGCTGAGCTCACTGCCCTCATACTCGATTCCCACGTAGCCGCGGTATCCAGCGTCGAGTACGATACGCATCATTCGCACATAGTCCGTACTGGTCTCATTGCCCTGCTCGTCGAAGGCGTGTGACTTGGCGCTCACTCCCTTGGCATACGGCATCAACTCCGCTACACCCTGATAGCGATCGTAGAACTCTCCGTCGGCAATGCGAAAGTTGCCGAAATCCGGCAGAGTGCCGCAACGAGTATGATCAACAGCGGCCATCACGCTCGCCAGCCACTCACCGTTCGAGGAGATGCCGCCGTGGTTCTCGACAATCACGTTAATGTCCCGCTCGGCGGCGAACTCCGAGAGTCGCCTCAGGCCGTCAACGGCAAGCTCGCGTTGCTCGTCAGGGGTCCCTTGAGACCGCGCGTTCACCCGGATCGAGTGACATCCCAGGTACTTGGCGGCATCCACCCAGCGATAGTGGTTTTCGACAGCCACTTTGCGTGCAGCACCGTCCGGATCACCCAACGCGCCCTCACCATCACACATGATGAGCACATTCGTCACACCGTTGTCGTCTGCCCGCTTCTTGAGGTCGCCCAGGTAGGCCTGGTCCTTTGCCTTGTCGCTGAAGAATTGATTGACGTACTCGACGGCATCCAAGCCATAATCGCGCCGAGTGACGACTGGAAAATCCAAGTTGTCCAGCTCACCCGCCCTCAGCGCGCGATGTAACGACCACTGCGCCAGTGAGACCCGGAAAATCGCGTCCTCTGCGGGAAACGGGACAGCCCGCAGGGTGTAGGGGAATAGCCTCTCTAGCATGGCAATCGAGAAAGGAGCCGTTGCGGCCATCATCATGAAGCCGCGCCGATCGATATTTTGCGGCATTGGTTGGATACCCCTGTCCGAAGATTGGTGCCAGGCGCCGGCGGACCCGTGGCGACCCGCCGTGGTTAGCTGGTGCTCGCCAGTTCAAAACTATGTATTGTATCCTGGGATCACCAGCGTTCACCCCACGTCACCTTGACGCACCCTCGGTAAACTGCCAAACTGGCAGCGAACCTTTGGGTGTGTCTTGGGGAGGATCGATCATGAGAGATGGCCTGACAGTCGGACTGGTTTCCCTCGCGTTGATGTCCACTGCGGCAGTCGGCGCTCATCTCACACTGGTTGACAGCCGTCCTAAAGAGGGCGCCGTCTTGTCGCAGTCGCCCAAAGAGGTCTGGTTGCGCTTCAATCAGAGGCTCGATGTGCCCAACAGCACCATAGCGGTCCGCGGCCCGGCCGGGCTCGTAGCACTCGCCGATGTGTCGGCGCCGGACAGCCTGTCACTCTCAGCCGAGTTCGTCGCGCCACTGGAACCCGGTGAGTACACCGTGTCCTGGTTGGGTACTCCCTACGAGGATCATCCGGTGCGGGGGCGGTACAAGTTCACTGTGGAGGCCATCAACGACCCGCTGAGCATGCGGTAGCAGCGTACAGCGGCCCCAAAGAGTCGCTCCGGGGCCGCTGTACGTCACGCTCATGCAAGATCGACCAGTCAGCGAATCTCGAACGACAACGTCGCCCAATTCGACTCGTAATCGATATCCTGTGCTTCGGAGGGTTGCATGTTGATGAACTCCACATACCACCTACCCGGTGAGTCTATGACGAATCCGACCACTCCGGCTTGATCAGTCCGCTTGCGCGCTTCATCGACGAGGTTGCCACCCTGCTCGCCACCCAGGATAACGAGCTGATTCGCAACCGGCTGCCCATCGACGAGACACAGCACGGTCAGCTCATCACCTGCATGCAAATCGTAGGGATTCACTAGCGGCACTATCTCGGCGGGGTAGCCCAGTGGTGTGAGGTAGAATGCATCCCTCCTGTCACCGACCTGTAGTACTGCCTTCACGTGTTTGGAGTACCGCTCCCAGACATCCCTGTCGAGATCACCGCTCCGCCGACGCTCCTCGAGGACATCGGGAATCCCATCATGTTCCAGATAGTCATTGAAGTCTGCTGCCGCCATACCCAAATCACGGGACCGGGTCGATGCGCCCACGATGTATGTGCCCGGCGTACCCGTCTCCAACGTCAGGAAGGTCGTATCGGCATACGTCGTGTCGCCGACCCAATGGGTGGTGTCGATATGCGTTCGGCCGGCCGATGAAACCACGCTGATGTCGGTGACCCTATCCCGCATGATCGCGTTCTCGCTGAGCACGAAGCTGCCGTTCAAAATGGGGATCGTCACGGTAGAGTGTGGCTGCAAGAAATAGCTATCCAGCTTGACGAACAGGTCGTGAGCGTGTAACAGAGCTGCAGCTCCCACGAGCAATGACACTACGAGGATCACACGGGTCCGCACGAGAACTCCTTTGAGCACAGTAAGATGAAGTGGATCAGAGAATATACAGAACGGCGACAAGGAAGCGCGAAATCTACAGTTAGGGTCGTGTGACGATAAAGCCGTTGATGCCCGGCGCTACCCAGCCAGTTCCGAGAGCAGCTGCGTCATCCGGCGATTCGTGGCACTCAATACTGCCCGCACACTCGCGCCCGCTGGATCGTCCGTGATCGCGCACACTCCGACCGTGTACTGGTTCTCATCCGGTGAGCGTATGGCCAGCGCCACCACTGCCAGCATGCGGCCCACGGCACTCACGGCCTCGCTCTGCAGGGGCTCGAACTTCGTTCCAGTCGGCGCGACGACCGCTTCCAACGCCCGGCAGGCCGCATTGGCCGCGCAAATGAACTCGGCGTTTTCCCGCCAGGCTTGCTCCGCTGTTCCCACATAGGTCTCGCCACCCCACTCCAACTCCACCTGGACACGGAACTTGTTGTCGGGAAGGTCCCCCGTCCCCACTGTGGCCAACCTGACTCGTCGCTCCACCATGAAGCTCATCGCCTCCTGGCCGCAACATGTCTGACGGCCGCTCGAGTCTTCCGATCGACACTGTCACGAATTTATCGAACCTCAGCTTAGAATCCTATATATGGGTGCGTGTAAACGGCTGCGTCCAGACTCCTCGATCTTGAAGGGCAGGCCGCTGCGCCGACCCCGTCCGCCTCTGAACCGGCGCAGGCACGCCGCGCCATCTGGCTCCCAAATCGCACTGAAATGATGGTGGATCATCCTCCTGCCAGAGCTACCTTGAGTGCATGTCGCTGTACGAGAGGTTGGATTCCTGGAAGGCGTGCCACGCACTCGCCCTCTCTGTTTACGAGGCAAGCAGGCCGCTACTCGAGCAGGACCCTGACATCGCTGCGCGGCTCCGACTCGCGGCCCTGCTCTCCGCCTGCAAGCTTGCTCGCGGCGCAGGCACGGGCAGCCGGGTATTGCTGCGACAGTGCGCTGAGCTGTCGGCCGGCCACCTTTCCGAGGTCGGCTACCACCTCAAGCTGGCCCGGGCTCTGGACCTCATCTCGCCCGAAACCTGTCAGAGGTTGGACGCCCTAAGGGGACGGGCGTCGTTCTACGTGTGGAAGGAGTTGCTTGCAGGGCCGCGTCGCCCCAACGGTGAGCCACGAAACGACGGTGAATGGGGGCGGCAGATGCACTGATACGCGGACACGCGCCGGTTGCTACCTTTCACTCCATGCGGTCATGGACTCTACTAGCCTGCACGGCCCTGCTCGTAGTGCCAGCGAAGGTCGAGGCACAAGAATATTGGAACGATCCATTCACTCTCGGCATAGTCGGGCGCGCGATCGAGCGGCGCCAGCAGCAATTTGCCGATGCCGGCCTCATCGACTACAGGGCGCGGGCTACCGGCTACCTCACGTTCCTCGCCCAACTGGGTGAGGGGTTTCCCGACCCGCCCACAGTCGTCAAAGCGGATCAACTCGTCACCGAGTTGCTGTGGCGTGCCCCGGACCTGAGCAAGCAGCGTCTCATCGGACAACGAGACACCCTGTTGCTGCCCGCCCGGGTGGGTTACTACCGCGACCGATACGGCATCGTTCAGAACAACCTGCCCGATGTGATTCGCATGGGCGATGCGCGTGACGTGCGCGACGTGCCGCATCCGCTGTCACCCGCGGGGCCCGACGAATACGACTTCGCAGTCCGTGATTCGCTGACCCTGCGCTCCGCCGGGGTGACTCTGAACGTCTACCGCGTTACCGTGCGTCCCCACGACACCGACGTTCAACGGTTTCTGGGTGACATATACCTCGAACGCAGCAGCGGGGCCGTGGTGCGGATGCAGTTCACGTTCACGCAAGCAGCCATGCTCGACAAGCGGATCGAGTCGCTCTCGGTCGTACTGGAAAACGCCCTCATCGCCGGTCGTTACTGGCTTCCGTTCCGCCAAGAACTCGAAGTAGTGCGCCAGGCGCGCTGGCTCGATTTTCCGGCGCGCGGCATCATCCGCGGCCGGTGGGAAGTGTGCTGCTACGAACTCAATGTCGACCTGCCGATCGAGGCGTTCCGCGGCCCCGAAATCGTTCGCGCACCGCTGGAACAGGTGAATGAGTATCAGTTCGAGGGCAGTATTGTGGATTCGCTGCCACCGGATGTGTTGCTGGTGACCGATGCTGACGTCGAGGAGGTGAGGGCCCAGGCGAACGAGCTGGTGCGCCAGAGCATCCTCAACCCGCCGAGCGGAGCGTCGCTTTCGGCTCGTCGCATCTCGGACTTCGGCCGAGTGAACCGGGTCGAGGGTCTGGCCTTGGGTCTGGGGGGAGCGATCCGACTCCAAGAGGGCACCGCTCTCCGACTGCGTGGCCGATTCGGCGTGCAAGATGAGTCGCTGAAGGGCCGGTTTGCTCTATCTCGCGGTTTCAGCCACAAGCTCGCCGTGACGCTGTTCGGAGAGCGGGACTACCGAGACATGGGCGATGTCGAAGAAGCCTCTCTGTTGAAGAACAGCCTGGCCGCTGTGCTGTTCGCCAACGATTACACGCAGCCGTATGATGTCTGGTCTGTCGGCGCCACCGTCGATGTAGGAATCTCCGGCGGGACCCACCTGTCCCTGGCCGCGTCCTACGAGCGGCAAGGTCGCCTGAATGTGAATGCAAGTCCGCTGTCTGGCGAGTACGACCTAACCATTCCAGCCTGGTCGCTACAAGGCGGGCGGCTGGCCATCTCGCTTGCCAGGAGAACGGGAGCGATGCTGCTGGGAACCGAAATCGGCTGGAACTTGGAGTTGCGAGGTGGGGTGTACGAGGGACGTGATACCACCTTGAGTCAAAGCCCCCTGTTCGTTGGGCGCGCCGCCGTCAAACTGGACGCCGTGCGTCGCTTTGGATCCGCAGCATTGGTGCTACGGACCGTCGCAGCCGTTGCCGGGGGAAGTCCCTCCGTTCCACCGCAGGAACAGGTCTATCTGGGCGGGCCGATCAGCGGACCGGGCTATCGATTCCACGAGTTTGCCTCCGATTTCGGCGTAAGCCAACGCGCGGAAGGTCAGTTCCGGATTCCGTTCATTTCCGTGCCGATGCTCAAGTACGGCAAGTCACCGCGGTCGGCGACACTGGCTCCGTACTTCCACCTGGTGTACATCGGCGACCCAACAGCGTTCTCAACCCGGGCACGAGGGTTCTATCCCGCGATTGGGATGGGCGCTCTGTTCCTGTTCGATCTATTGCGGTTCGACGTCGCCAGGGGCCTGCGTGAGGGTAGCTGGACTTTCTCGGTCGACGTCGCAGAGACTCTGTGGGGAATCCTGTAAGCCCGGCGGATCGGCCGCGATCGTCATCATGCCCCCTGCCTCAACCGCCTCAACCGCATGCGGTGAACCAGGTTCTTGGCCGCGGTCGATACCAGGTACAGCAACCCCGCCAGCAATATGATGGTTGCACCCGCAGGTAGATCAGGCTCGTAGGACAGTGCGAGACCCCCTACCGTCAAAACGACTCCTATCCCGGTCGCGAGCACCATCATGCCTGCCAGAGATCTAGCGTACTGCGACGCGATGGCGGCAGGCAAGGTGAGCAGAGCAATCACCAAAATCAGGCCCACCACTTGGATCAGGGTCACGACAGTCAATGCCACGACACACAGCAACAGCAGCTCGAAGAACCGCACTGCTACGCCCCTCAACCGCGCAAACTCCTGATCGAACGCGACTGCGATGAGTTGCCGATAGAAGAGCAAGACCAGGACGACCACCAATACGTCGAGGACTACCATGATACGAAGGTCTCCCGCGGAGACCATCAGAATATTGCCAAACAGGTAGCTCATCAGGTCGACATTGTAGCCGGGTGATCGGGATATGAAGAGAATGCCGATCGCCATGCCCGTCGCCCAGAGTGCTCCGATCACGGTGTCGCTGTTTCGTCGCGACCCGATGTTCACCCATCCGACTAGCAGCGCCGCCACGACCGCAGCAGCGATCGCTCCGAGCATGGGATTCAGATCTAAGTAATATGCCACTCCCATGCCGCCCAAGACGGCGTGCGCTATACCACCGGCCAGATAGCCGATCCGCTTCACTACCACGTACGTGCCCATTATCCCGCAGCCTACGCTGGCAAGCGCACCGCCCAACAGAGCACGCTGCAGGAACTCCAATTCGAACAGCGCTGCAAAGAAGGCGGTCACTTGGCGGGACCGCTCGTGCTGATCTTGTGAGGATGCTGGATCATGTGAACCGGAGCACCGTATAGCTCTTCAACGACCTGTCCGGTCACCTCGCTGGTCGTGTGACACACCAACGTGCGGTTGAGACACGCCACACGGCTGACGTACTGCGTCATGAAGCCAATGTCATGTGAGACCACCACTATTGTCATGCTCACTCTCAGCTGCTCCAACAGATTGAAGATGTTGTCTTCGGCCTGAAGATCGATGTTTGAGGTCGGCTCGTCGAGAACGAGGATCTTCGGCTCGGTCACCAAAGCACGTGCGACGAGTGCCCGCTGTACCTGACCACCCGACAGATCGCCGATGGGTTGGTTGTGCACCTGTTCGACATGGGCTTGCTCCATTGCCCGGTCGGCCGCAGCGTGATCCGCCTTCGAGTAGCGACCCAGCAATCGAGTTCGCCCCAGTCGTCCCTGCAGCACCATTTCCTTCACTGAAATGGGGAAGTCGCGCTCGAAGGAGACGAACTGCGGCACGTACCCGACCGCCTGCCGTGCCTCATCCGGCTGGCTACCCAGCACACGTACCTCGCCCGACGTCGGCTCCAGCAAACCCAAGATCAACCTGAGCAGCGTGGTCTTGCCGCTTCCGTTCGGCCCGACAACACCCAGGAACTCACCGTGCTCGACAGCGAGCGTCACATCTTGGAGCACCAGCGGGCCCCCGTACGAAAAGGAGACCTTGTCGAGTTCAATGTCCGAAGTCATCCGCTTTCCAACGCTAGGTACAGAGACTGAGCCACGTGTCGCATGTTGGTCAACCAATCCTCGGCCAGTGGGTCGAGCTGCAGCACATCTGCCCCGATTGCATCCGCAACCGTCCGCGCTGACCGCACGCTGAACTGCTGCTGTACGACAACGACCTTCACTGCCTCAGCCACACTCAGACGCACGATCTCGGCCAATGCCTTGGCGCCCGGTTCCTTACCCTCACTTTCTATGACAATCTGGTTGAGGTTATAGCGATCGGCAAAATAGCCCCATGCCGAATGATAGGCGATAAAAGTGCGTGACCGCACTCGATCCAGCACCTCTCTTATCTCGACGTCCAACAAGTCGAGATCACTTACGAGGGCAGAATGGTTGGCCTCATATGCCTCCCGTCTCTGGGGATCGGCCTCCACCATCGCGTCGAGGATGTGGCGGGCAACGACCTTCATCAGAATCGGATCGACCCATATGTGGGGGTCGGCCACACCAGCATGCTCGTCGGATCGATCCAAGACACGATCTGAATCCAAGCGTCGCAACCTGATGCCTGCGTGAGTGTCGACCTGTCGCATCGAAGGATTGACGGCCCTGAACCGGTCGGCCCACACGCGTTCGAACGGGACCCCGATCCGGAAGTAGATGCGCGCGCGGGCCAGCTGGGTCATCTGACGCGGAGTCGGCTCAAAGGTTGCAGGACTGCGGCCCGGCCCGACCAGTACCAATACGGACGCATGCGCCCCGGCGATCCTCTCGACGAAGTACTTCTGGGGCAGGATGCTCACTGCGACAGCAAGCGGCGTTTCATTCTGCTCATGGACACGATGCAGCACAGCCGGATGAACCAGAAGGAATCCTAAGCAACTCGCGCCCAAGAGTGGCAATACCAGGATACGATTGACCATCATCACCTCCGCAGCCCTGCTGAGCCCGCAAACTCAGTGCATATGAGCTTGCGCGCGTTGTGCATACTGCCCCCCGTGGCCACTAATCGGCATCTAAGAGTATTAACTGGTTGCCCGGAATCATAGTCGCTCCTCACCTGAAGGTGTACGCCTCCCGGCCTCAGCGTCTCGCGGGTAGTTCGATCAACGACCACAGGCCGATCATGCTGGTTCGAGGTCACCGACGAGACCCGGGGTTGACTGCGCATGGTGGCCGGGTCGACTATGTCTGATCCCGCCTTGCTCAACAGGCGGACCATACGGCTAGAACGATCCGATATAGGCCACCAGGATGGAGAATATGACGCCACCAAGATCGTCGCCCCCCATCAAACTGCCGCTCATACTAGCAACCTTCTGCGCTACCGCGCTGGCGGCGCAGCCGGGAGACGCCCAACTCGGCAGCGCCATATTCATCCACCCCGACGGAAGCTCGGTGTCGGCCTGGTCTGCCGCTCGCTTGCTCACCGTGGGCCCCGACGGTCACATGAACTGGGATCGCCTCGACCACCTCGGTGTCTACCGCGGTCATCTAACCAACTCGCTGGGCAGTACTTCGCACGGTGGTGCGACCGCCCACGCCTTCGGTATCAAGGTGCCGTTCGAATCATACGGCATGAGCGGGACCGAGCCACTGACCGCGCTCTCCAGTAAGCCGTTCAGTGTCATGCACGAAGCCCGAGAGGCCGGGCTCGCGACCGCCGTCATAAACAGCGGTCACCTCGCCGAGCCCGGCACCGGGGTTTTCCTCGCCAGCGCCTACGCGCGGAGCGACGTCGACACCATCACTCTGCAGATCATCGAGAGCGGAACCGACATCATATTGGGCGGCGGCGAGGCTCTACTCCTGCCACCTGACGTGGTCGGCCGGCATCGAGTGAGAGGTATCCGGCAAGACGGCAGGAATCTGGTCGAACGCGCCGGGGAGTTGGGTTACACGATCGTGTATACCAGAGACGAGCTATTGGCACTCCCGACCCCGACGGACAAGGTACTCGGACTCTTCTCCTACAGTCACACGTTCAACGATCGCTCGGAGCAGGACCTACGTGCATTAGGCAACGCGCCACTGTACAGTGAAAACGCACCATCAGTCGCCGAGATGTTACAAGTGACTCTCCGCCTGCTGGACGCCAAGAACGAGCGGTTCCTAGTGGTCTTGGAGGAGGAAGGGTCGGACAACTTCGCCAACATCAACAACGCGATCGGCACACTCACCGCTCTCGCACGGGCCGATACGGCCATCGGAGTCGCGCTGGACTACGTAGCCCAGCATCCCAACACGCTCGTGATAACGGCAGCGGACAGCGACGCTGGCGGGCTCCAGGTAATACCGGTGCGGGATTCGACGAACTTCGGCATGCCGTTGGATCTCATCACGCTCAACGGCGCTCCAATAGACGGGTTCACCGGGACGGGATCGGAGCCGTTCGTGGCGCGGCCGGACCAGTTCGGGAATCGTCTCCGCTTCGGAATTGCCTGGACCGATTATGAGGACTTGTTGGGCGGAATAGTAGCCCGAGCACAGGGTCTCAACGCCGACCTGCTCCCAATCAGTGTCGATAACACGGATATCTACCGGATGCTGTACGTGACGCTGTTTGGGAAGTGGCTGCCCTGAGCGCACGCGAGCTGGCGGTGGTCGGGTCGTGCGTTCCAGTGTTACGGACCGCAATCGTTGCGGCAAGCGCCGCACACATCAAGCGCCGGCCAGCAACGAGCCGATCAACTCCATCGTCGACACTGCCTCGACTCCGGTGAAGTGCCTGATCTGCTGGCGGCACGAGAAGCCCGGAGCCACGATCACCGTGCCGGGCTCACACTGTCTCACGGCTGGGAACAAGCTGCGCTCACCCACCGCCCGCGAGATCTCGTAGTGTTCCACCTCGTAGCCGAACGACCCAGCCATGCCGCAGCAACCGCCATTCATATCGGTCACATCACAGCCCGGAATGCGCGATAGCAGCCGGACTGACGCAGACACGCCCACCAGCGCTTTCTGATGACAGTGCCCGTGCAGCAGGATCTGGTCCGGGCCACTCCGGAGCGTGAGTTCACTGTTCGTGCTGGACAGCTCGGACTCCGCCCACTCCTCGAACGTCTGACAGACGGAGGCGACCAGCTCCGCCTTCTCCCGCACCTCACCGCGCAGCAAGAGCGGGTGGTCGTCGCGCACCGCGGAGTAACAGCCGGGTTCGCAAAACACGATCGGGACGCCGGCCTCAGCCAATGGACCCAACGTCTCCGCCGTACTCCCGGCCTGCACTCGGGCCCTATCGAGGGAACCTTGGGAGATGAGGGGCCGACCGCAGCAGACACGTGGTGGCACCACAACGTCCAAGCCGAGTCTCTCCGCCAGCTCGACTATGGCGGCGCCGTGTTGCGGCTCGTAGTGGTTGGTGAAGGTGTCGGCGTACACCGCGACCCGCCGCCCTCCACGCCCAAGACCACTGTTTGCAGAGTGCCGCCGCCACCAGCCCATGAATGTGCGCCCCGAGAACGGCGGGAGCGGCCTCCTACGATCGATCTCCAGGAGCTTGTCGTTGAGCCACCGCGTCACCGTACTGTTGGCGATCCAGTTAGACAGCGGCGCCAGGCGACTACCCCAGACAGCAGCTCGCTCGGCTGACGCGAGCAGTCGGGAGCGCAGTGGTGCACCGTGCTCGCGATGATAATGGTACAGGAACTCGCTCTTCAACCGCGCCAGGTCGACGCCGGTGGGGCACTCTGACTTGCAGGCCTTACACTCGAGGCACAGATCCATCACGGGATACAGCTCTGGATCAACCAGTCCGGCAGGTCCCAGCTGGCCCGAGATCGCGAGCCTCAGCGCGTTGGCCCGACCACGAGTGCTGTCCGACTCGTCGAGCGTCACCATATAGGAAGGACACATCGTCCCAGTTAACGTCTTGCGACAGGCCCCTACTCCGCAGCACTGCTCCGCGGCGCGCGAGATACCGCCGAAATCGGAGAAATCGTACACCGTCTGTATCTCGTTCGTCGCATAATCGGAACCGAATCTCAATTTCTGAGTCATCGGTCCGGCATCGACGATCTTGCCCGGGTTGAACACACCTTGCGGATCGAAGGTCTGCTTGATCTCCCGGAAAGCATCGTAGATGACCGGCCCGAACATCTTGCGTTGGAACGGCGAGCGTACCAACCCATCGCCGTGCTCGGCCGAAAGAGCACCGCCGAACTCTAGCACCAGCTCGGCCACCTGTTCGGCGATGCGCTCGAACTTGGCCACACCATCGACGCTCTTGAGGTTCACGGCCGGTCGAATGTGCAGTAGACCCACCGACGCGTGCGCGTAAAAGATTGCCTCGGTTTGGTTCTCCTCAACGATCTCTACGAAACGATCGATGTAATCCGGCAACCGTTGCGGAGCGACTGCGGCGTCCTCGACATACGCCACCGCCTTGGTGTCACCGGTTTCCGACATCGCCAACCCTAGGCCCGCCTGTCGCAGCTTCCAGATCCGAGCCTGTGCACTGCTTGAGATGGCACGGTGGATGTGGTTGCTCAGACCGCGATCACGCAGCTCGGCCTCCAGATCGTCGATGCGCGCTGGCAGATCCTCCGATGAGTCGCCCGTGAACTCCACGATGAGCACCGCACCGGGATCCCCCACTATGAAGTCGCGTAGGGGTCCGAACTCGAGCTTGCCCTGCGTCATTCGCAACAGGTTGCGGTCCATCAATTCTACGGCGGACGGCCGATGCTCGAGGATGAACGCGGTGGCCTGCATGGCGAGCCTCAGATCGTCGAACTCTGGCACGCACAGGACCCGTTCCTCGGGAAACTCGACCAGTCGCAGCTTGGCATTGAGCACTAGACCGAGCGTGCCCTCGGAGCCCACCATCAGCTTGGAGAGATCAAACGAGTCGTAGGGCGGCACGAAACGGTCGAGGTTGTAGCCTCCCACGCGCCGCAGGATCCTGGGATAGCGTCGCTCAATCTCAGCAGCGTGCTGCTCGGCCAAACGCCGGACCGTTCGGTAACAGCGTCCCTCGCGATCATCCTGAGAGCATTTCCGCTCGAGCCCCGCGTCGTCGAGCCCGCCCATCGTCACCACGCTCCCGTCCGCCAGCAGAACCTTCATCTCCGGCACGTAATCGATCGTCGATCCATACACGATCGACCTAGTGCCGGATGAGTTGTTGGATATCATTCCGCCGACCGTCGCGCGGCTGGCCGTGGCTACATCTATCGGGAGATGCAGGCCATGCGGTTCGAGCTGCCGGTTCAGCTCGTCGAGAACCAAACCCGGCTCGACTACGACCGTCTTCGCCCGCGCGTCCAGCTCCAGTACCCGCCGCATGTACTTCGAGAAATCGAGTTGTACCCCGACGCCGACCGCCTGCCCAGCCAGCGAAGTACCACCGCCCCGTGCGGTGATGGACACGCCGTGCTTGCTACAGGCCTCGAGAGTAGCGCGGACGTCGTCATCGGACCGTGGGATCACGACACCCACCGGCATGATCTGATAGACGCTACCATCGGTCGAGTAGAGCGCCCGCGAAATCTTGTCGAATCGGACCTCGCCCTCGATGGCTTGCTCCAAGTCTCGTTGCAGCGATTTCATCCTGCCCGGTCCCATCGCCAGCTCGGCTCCCTGCCCCACTCGGTCTTGCCCCACCCGTTCACACCAACCCCACAGTCCACATCACCCATACCGCGACGAAGGATGCCACTCCTCCCACCAGGGTCACACCCCCGTAGCCCAACAGCGCCTCCTTGACCTCCAGTTGGGTGAGGGAAGTACAGACCCAGAAATAGCTCGAGTTGACATATTTGATGATCACCGAGCCCGCGGCACCTGAAAGCATCGCCGCCTCGGGTGAGAGTCCCAGTGGCCCCAACAGCGGTGCCACGAGAGACCCTGCAGTGATCACGCCTACGGTCGTCGAACCCGTGAGCATGTTGCCGATCACACCGATAGCGAACGGCAGCAGAATGGAAGGCAAACCGTAGGTAGCGAACATATCGGCGATGAAGTCCACAGCGGGTGTGCCCCTGAGAATCGCACTGAGCGATCCACCCAAACCCGTGACGACAAGGATCATGGCCGACGTCTTGAGCCCGTCCTTGATCCACTGATTCGTCGTTTCCGTTCTGTCTCCTCGAGAGGTGATGTTCAAGTAGGCGAGCCACAAGCCAATGGCCAACGCCACCACCGGCCACCCTACGTACGACAGTATCTCACGCAGCAGATTGCCCTCTTCCAACACCAGCTTGGCCACGCTCTGGGCACTGATCAGTACCACTGGGATTGCGATGGGAGCGTACGACCGGAAGGTCGAGGGCAAGCGTTCTCCCTCGGCGGCCTCGAAGAAATCGTTGTCCCGGAATTCCTCGGAAGGCTGCGTCTTCAGCCTGGGACCGGCCACATATTGGCCCCAGACCCATCCCGCTACCGATCCTACCAGACACGCCACCGATCCGAAGACGATCGTCTTGCCGATGTCAGCACCGACCAACGCAGCGGCGGCCAGCGGTCCTGGAGTCGGCGGCACGATCGCGTGGGTGAGCTGCAAGGCGCCCACCAGGCCAATGGACATCGTTCCGATACCGACACCCATGGCATGAGCGGCAGAGTGCACCAACGGGTTCAGGATCACGTAGGCGACATCGGAGAAGATCGCGACACCCAACACGAAACCGGTCAGGGTGAGCGCGAACGGCATGCGGTTGGCACCCACCAGCCGTACCATTGACCGCGTTATCACCTGAATCGCACCGGTGTGACGCAGAGCCTCCGCGATGACCGAGCCCAACACGATGACGATGCCGATCTTGCCCAGCGTGTTGCCGAAGCCCAGCTCGAAGGCATCGATGAAGTTGTTACGCCGGATTCCGGGCAGAACACCGAACAACAGGATTGGCAGCAACAGCGCTAGGAAGACGTGCCACTTCCATCTCGCGATGAGTAACATCAGCAACACGACACAGCCCGCAAAACCGACGATCGCGAGCACGACGTTTGTGGTAACGGCTGCGTTGGGATCCATTTGTCTCGCTGAGATTGGGTCTATGAGTTGCGAGCCAGGTAGTCGAGCGCGGCAGCGACACCGCCCTTCTCGTGAGGTACTCCTGCCAGTTCCAACCCCATCTCAACACCACACAACGTGCCCGCCAGCATCAGGTCGTTCAGGTCACCCAGGTGCCCGATGCGGAACAGCTTGCCCTTCAATTTGCCCAAACCTGTGCCGAGCGACATGTCGAACCGGTCCAGTATCAAGTGGCGCAGTCCGTCGGCGTCGTGCCCCTCCGGCAGCAGCACCGCAGTGAGTGTATCCGAGTACTCTGCCGGTTCTGTGCCACAGAGTTCGAGCCCCCATGCCGTGACCGCCGTGCGCGTGGCCTCGGCCAAACGGTGGTGTCGCGCAAAGACGTTTTCCAGGCCCTCTTCCAACAGCATGTCCAGGGCGACAGCCAGACCGTATAACAGGTTGGTGGGGGGCGTGTATGGGAAGAAACCGCGTTGGTTCATGTTCATCACCGGGTCCCAGTCCCAATAGGACCTGGGGAAACGGGAAGTCTTGGAGACCGCGATCGCCTTCCGGCTCAACGCATTCATCCCGATCCCCGGGGGCAGCATGAGTCCCTTCTGCGAGGCACAGATCGTGACGTCCACCCCCCAGTCGTCGTGCCGGTAATCGATCGACCCCAGTGAGGAGATAGCATCTACCATGAGCAGCGCCGGATGTCCCACAGCATCCATGGCGTTACGTGCGGCCGCCACCCTGCTGGTGATCCCGGTCGAGGTCTCGTTGTGAACGATCAGCACTGCTTTTAGACGCTTGCCCTTGTCTTCGGCGAGTTTCGTCTCCAGCGCGGACGGATCGACTCCGTGCCGCCAATCGCCCTCGACCCACTCGACCTCGACTTCCAACTTCGTGGCTACATTGCGCCAGGCGGTTGCGAACTGCCCCGTCTCGAACGCCAGCACACGGTCGCCCGGCGACAGCGTGTTCACGAGCGCAGCTTCCCAAGAACCGGTGCCGGAGGCAGGGAACATCAACACCGGCCCTGACGTTTGAAACACCGCCCGCAATCGATCTAGGATGCGCAGTGTCATCCCTGCGAACTCCGGTCCGCGGTGGTCGATAGTTGGTTTGGCCATAGCCCGCAGGACCCGGTCTGGCGTGTTGGAGGGACCAGGGATCTGGAGGAAGTGTCTGCCTGACCTGAAACGGGTCGATTCACTCATCTATTCCGTCTCCTTGCGGATCTTGCATGACAAGGGAGGTACCCGCGTCACACCCTCTCGATTCGAACCACGGCCCCGTGCGGTACATGAGTGAGTATTCGCACGTCGTCCACGACCTTGCCGACGCGGTTAATGGGACTCGCAGCCCGCGGATCGTCTCCCGTAGACGCCGGTGTCGGACCAAAGAAGATGCAGAAAGCCTTGCCCGGCGGCCAGTAACCCAGTTCCGCTACTTGCACGACCTCGGACGCGTCGGCTGCCAAAGGCTCGTCCACCGGTATCTCGAAGTAGATCTCCTCACCCCAGCGGTTGGCTGGGGCACTGATGGGTAACGCATCGTAGATGGCATTGGCCGTAGCCGAGTCATTCAGCTCGGATCGTAGCTGGACCTCGCCCACGCTGATGTAGATCTGGCGGCTCATACGGTTCCCCCTCGTTGGGAATCAGCGGTTGACGTAAGGGATCGCGGTTCCGCATTTGCTGGCGCGGCACTGAATACCGGTTTGCCGGACCGGGATACGTTCGAATCGCGGAACTTCCAGCACTACGGGATGTTGGTACTCAACGCCCTGGTTGCCCAACGACTCGCGCTGGGCGTTGCGCCAGCCTATCTGTGGAATCCTCTGATCGAGGCGGATAGCGCCGATCACGCGTCTGCGGTGGGGCTCTACGGTCAAGTGTAGGTCACAAGCCAATTCAGTTTCTTGACCGAGTGGAACCTGAGTCAATCCACAGAGACGCTGGAGCACGATGCCGTGACATTCGGATTCGAGCTGGAGACCGGCGGTCACTTCTTCAAGCTGCTGCTGACCAACTCTACTCGGATGAACCCAGCACAGTTCCTGGGTGGTACCCCGAACGAGTTCAAACCGAAGGAATGGAGACTGGGTTTCAATATCACGCGATTGGCGCGCTTCTAGCGCACGAGCCAACCTAGCCATGGCGGTCGCGAGCAAGGCGCTTTCAGATGCCGGCGACTTCGACGGGCTCGAGAAGGGTCAGGCCCTACTCGGCCCTCAGCGTCATCATCGGATCTGTCGCTGCCGCTCGTCGCGCGGGTATGAACGAGGCCAATAGCGCCACGCCACACAAAATTGCGGGCACGCCTATGAAGGTCATTGGGTCAACGGCGCTCACTCCATAGAGCAGCCCGGCCATCATCCGGGTGGCGCCCACTGCACCGAGCAGCCCGATTGCCACGCCTGCCCCTACGAGTGCCATCCCTTTGCGCACGACCATTCCAACCACTTGCCGCCAATTGGCTCCCAGGGCCACTCGGATCCCGATCTCTCGGGTCCGCTGGGTTACTGAGTAGGCCATCACGCTGTAGACCCCTACTGCGGCGAGGATCATCCCGAGAATGCCAAACAGGCCGAGCGTTACGCCGACCAATCGGGCCGGGAACAGCGCGATGCCCAGCTGGTTGGTCATGGTGCGCAGATCGGCGACAGGCATCGAAGCGTCCAGGCGCTGGACTTCGCGGCGCACCAACGGGGCGAGCTGCTCGGGGTCTCCGGCAGTCCGCACGTGGACGGTCATCGGGAACGACCATAGCTGCGCTTGAGAGAAGTACATGAAATCTTGCGGCTCCTCGCCGAGGCTGAAGTACTTCCCCGTCTTGACCACGCCGACGACCAAACGGTCCTCACCGCCGGTCTGGACGATCTTGCCAAGGGCGTTCTCGCCGGGCCAGAAGCGGTCGGCGAACTTCTGATTCACGATGATCACCGGTGTGCCGTCTCGAGTGTCCTCCGCTCTGAAAGGCCGGCCGGCGAGCAGCGGGATACCCATGGCCGCGAAGTACCCCGGGGTAACCATGTTGTAGCGGATGCTCATACCCTCGTTGGGCGCGGGCTCGTAGCCGGGAATGCTCACACCGCGGTCGGAACTGTTGAGGCTCAAGGGGACCATGCGGGCGAGGCCCACCGCCTGGACACCCGGCAACGCCCTCAACCCCGCCTCAAGCTCGCGATAGAAGACCTCCGACCGCTCGCGGTCGTAGCCCTGGAGCCCCGGGTCCACTGACGCGACCAACAGGTTCTCGGGTTCGAAACCGGTATCGACCGAGGTGGCCGCCTGCAGCCCCCTCAGGAAGAGCCCTGAGCCTATCAGCAGGAGAATGGACAGCGCAGTCTGAACCACGACCAGTGTGCTGATCAGGCGATTCTTGCCACCGGGCTCGAGTGAGAATTCACCTTTCAGGGCGGAGACCGTCTCGGGCTTAGATGCCTGCAGCGCTGGAGCCAGGCCGAACAGAACCCCGGTCAGCAGTGACAACCCCACCGTAAACAGCAGCACCGTGCGGTCAATCGACAGGTCGAAATCGACGGCCACGTCGATTGGCAGAGAGAGGGAATTGGCAATCCCAACGGCCCAGAACGCCAGCAGCAGTCCGGTCCCGCCGGCAATGAGGGAGAACAGCACGCTCTCGGTGAGGAGCTGGGCCATGATGCGCCCTCTCCTGGCGCCAAGACTCAATCGGATGCCCATCTCTTTGCGCCGCTCCCCGGCACGTGCCAGGAACAGGTTCGCCACGTTGATGCAGGCAATCAACAGGAGAAAGGCCACCACCACCATGGTGACCGCTGACATTCCGACCTGGGCCGACCGGAACATGGGATGTATCCCGGCTTCCCGCTGGGGAACAAGATGGATGCCGGACTCGTCGTAGTGGTCCGGGAACTCCTGCCGCATCTGGATCAGGAACGCATTCAGGTTCTGCCTGGTCTGCTCCACCGTGAACTCGGGTCTCCGCCGAGCAATCACATTCATCCAGTTGCTGCCCCGGGCCTCGACCAGGTTGTAACCGGGGATCAGTTCCTGCTGCATCATGAGCGGAGCGAAGACCGGTGGATCCACCATGGGCATCGCGCCCTTGAAACCCTCACGGGCAACTCCGACGACTGTCCAGGACTGGCCGTTCAGCGTGACCGTCCTCCCGACGATCGCCGGATCGGCTCCAAAGCGGGTCTGCCAGAACGAATGGCCCAGAACGATCACGCGATGAGCGCCCGGATCGACGGCCTCCTCGGGTAGAAAGCCCCGACCCATGATCGGAGCAGCGCCCAGAACATCGAAGTAGTTCGCCGATACCATGTTGCCCATGATGCGCTCGCTGCGACCGTCCGCGCTCAGGCTCATGGGAACGAACGTCCAAGCGGCCACGTCGCCGCCGAACGCCTCCACACGGTCTCGTAGGTCCTGGTAGTGCGGTATGGAGTTGGAGCCATACAGCATGTCGCCCGGCCACGTGCGGTAGAGTTGCACCAGCTCCGCATCGTTTCTCACTTCGGGGAGTGGCTTGAAGAGCAGGGCGTGGACGGCGCTGAACACCGCGGCGTTGAGGCCAATCCCCAGAGCCAGCGTCACGACTGCTGCTGCCGTGAACATCGGGTTCTTGAGCAGCATTCGGAGTGCAAAGCGGATGTCCTGGTATAGGTTGCCCATGTCCGATTCTCCCGGATCTTCTGGTCGTTGCCGTCCTCGTAGGCAGTACGGGACAGTGTAGTCGGGAGTTTCCCAAGCGAGAATGC
>Ga0209536_100003499_pt1 | contig 25204 bp, 20 predicted proteins | sample DeeMarSeWOR28_12_FD_187461 | JGI IMG/M metagenome (GOLD analysis project Ga0209536, IMG submission 187461) | Marine sediment microbial communities from White Oak River estuary, North Carolina - WOR-2-8_12 (SPAdes) (version 2) | ecosystem: Environmental > Aquatic > Marine > Intertidal zone >...
AAAATGCGGGGGGGGACAGAACCCGGCTTACAGGCCTGCATTTTATATTTTTAATATAATCTTTCGCCATGCCAACGATACTTATCATCGATGATGAAACAAATATCCGGAGAACATTGAAAGAAATCCTTGAATATGAGAAGTATGAGGTAGAAGAAGCTGCTGATGGAGAAAAAGGACTTGAAATGATCAATCAAAAGGAATACGATGTGATTCTCTGTGATATTAAAATGCCAAAACTGGATGGGATCGAAGTGCTTGAAAGAACGATTAAATCCGGGATTGACGTTCCTTTTATCATGATTTCCGCACATGGCACCATCGAAACCGCAGTAGAAGCTACTAAAAAAGGCGCTTTCGATTTTATAGAAAAACCACCCGATCTCAACAGGCTTTTATTGAGTATTCGCAATGCCCTGGATAAATCCAACCTGGTGAATGAAACCAAAATTTTAAAACGTAAAATTTCACGGACGTTTGATATCGTTGGTGAATCCGATGCCATCAAACAGGTGAAAGAAACGATTGATAAAGTGGCGCCTACCGAGGCGCGTGTGCTGATAACCGGAGAAAATGGAACCGGAAAAGAACTGGTAGCACGATGGATACATGAAAAAAGCAGCCGGCATAAAAACCCGCTCGTGGAAGTAAACTGTGCCGCTATTCCTTCGGAATTAATTGAAAGTGAACTTTTTGGTCATGAAAAAGGATCCTTCACCTCAGCGGTAAAACAACGGATTGGAAAGTTTGAACAGGCCAATGAAGGCACCCTGTTTCTTGATGAGGTGGGGGATATGAGCCTTTCGGCACAGGCAAAAGTCCTCAGGGCACTTCAGGAAAACAGAATTACCCGTGTGGGAGGAGATAAGGATATAAAAGTAGATGTGAGAGTAGTTGCAGCAACCAACAAAGACCTGAAAAAAGAAATAATTGAAAACAAATTCAGGGAAGACCTCTACCATCGTATTGGTGTTATTATTCTGAACGTACCTCCCCTGCGTGACCGAAAAGAAGATATTCCTCTCCTGGTGGATAGATTCCTGGAAGAAATCGCTTCGGAATACGGAGCCAAGAAAAAATCAATCGGTACCGATGCGCTTGAAAAGTTAAAAAAATTCGAATGGACCGGAAATATCCGTGAACTTCGAAATGTAACAGAAAGACTGGTGATAATGAGCGACAGGGAAATTACGGCAGAAGATGTAAACAAATACGCCGCCCTTTAGTAAAACTATCTCAGGTTAACAATTAAACCTTCTGCTCGTTAAGTTCCTGCTGTTGTGTATCGTTTTTGATGTATGTTGGACACGTTTTTTGTGCACAAGCTGACATTCCAAGGATGAACAAAGCCAGTAAAACTGCCGAAATTCGTAATTTACGCATAACATTTCAATTTTATTCGAACAAATATATATAATCAAAACGCTTTTCAAAATAAAAAATTTGATTTTTTCAATAGATTGTTGAATTAATTCAACATCAAATTACATCCCCGGGTATCTGAGTTATCGATTCTGCCTAATATTTCAAATCCATCCTCACCATGGATTACACCCAGATCCTCGGTAGCAATGAATGCACAAGAATGGAAATTTGCAAGATCAATTACGTTAAGCGCCCCATATCCAAGTTCATTATCGATCGAAAGGGGATCAGTTATCTCCCGGGTAAAAACTTTCATCCATGGGGGATTTTTATATATCCCATCGCCTTTCGAATAAGCCTGCGACATCAATTCGGTCATACCATATTCCGAATGTATGCTCCCTACGTGAAAACTTTCAATCAACCTTTCATGAACTTCCTGCCTGATGATCTCCTCCCTTCTTCCCTTCATACCCCCCGTCTCCATGATAATTACATCCTTAAACACCCTGTTGAATCTCTCAGCGAGATCCATCAAAGCAAAAGTGATCCCAAACAGAATAATTTTCTTTCGCGATTTTCTTTGTAAATAGTCTAACCGATCGATCAATTCCTCTTCGTTATGAAGGAAAAAACCGGAATGAACCGAGCCGGTTCGTCGGATTAGAAAATCCACCATTCGGACCAGTGAGGAATGCTTTTGTTCCAGGTAAGATGGCAACAGGGCCAGCAGGACGTATTCCTCCGGATTCCCGTAGAAGGAGTGAAAAATGGAAAAGGTGACTTGTTGATAAAATTTCAGATCCTGGATATAATGCCTGCTGACCGGCCCCCCTGTGGTACCCGAACTCTCAAAAACTTCCTCTTCCTGCCAGTGTCCGGTTTTAATTTTTTTATGCTTGAAAAAAGAAATGGGCATAAAGGGTATTTTGTGGATTTCGTTTATATTATCCAGATCTGTTCCAATCAAATCGAGATACAGGGAATACACCGGGTTGTGAACAGCCTGATAACGGAAGAGTTCCAGAGCTGACTGTTTAAAGGAATTTTTATCGACTGAAACTAATTTTTGTTTAAAACTTTTCAACATTTCAAACGTTAATACTAAAAATTCTATCTAATTTAATTTAAATTTTAGAAAAGAGAGAGGACCTTTGTAAAAGGTACTTGAGTATGATAAAAAATCCTGCCTGCATTTTCTTTATTTCGGTTATGATCCTGGCGGCATGCACAAGGCCACCGGAATTGCCTGTTGTTCCCCAAATCGAGTTCGAATATGTGGAGTTCAAGGAAGTGGATGGCCCCGATTCGCTGATCGTCAGCGTGAAATTTGAAGATGGAGATGGGGACATGGGGCTTACCTCCAGCGACATATACGATCCCTATCACCCTTATGATGTCGTACTCGATGAAAATAACGATACCATCCGGATCGGAAGCCGTCCGGGACTCCCGGAATACAATCCGATTGATTATATAATTCTTAGAAATCAGGACGGAGAAGCCACCGATACGATACTGGTGGAAATCAACGAAAATCACTACAATTATTTTGTACGGTTCTTTACCAGGAAGAATGGTCAATATACAGAATTTGACTGGCGCGCTGATCCTTATTACCAGACCTTCAACGGCAGGTTCCCGCTTCTCAACAGGGATGTCCAGGACGGCCAGCTTAAACAAAGACCTCTTGAAGGATCGCTAAGGTATGGAATGACCTCTTCCGGATGGCTTTTCCTTTTCAGGGATACGTTAAAAATTTCCGTACAGATCCAGGACAGGGCACTTAATAAATCCAATACGGTGGAATCACCTGATTTTACCCTTGAATCCATCCGGACCGATTAGTTCCGGCCGGCTAGTTATCAATCACTTCCGGATTCCATTGTGGAATATGATAATTTTTATTGTATATCTCAGGGAATTTTTGTGGATCTACTTCGTTCATCATGGCGTAGACATAGTCGAAAACATCCTCCGCGTTTGCTTTTGAAAAATAATCACCGTCGGATCCATAGGCCGGCCGGTGTTCTTTGGAAGTTAGAGTAATGGGTTTTGAATCCAGGTAATGGTACCCGTTCTGTTCCTCCAGTACTTTCTGCATCATATAGGCAGAAGCCCCGCCAGGTACATCCTCATCGGCAATTATGATTCGATTGGTCTTTTTTAGCGATTCAACAATGGTATGATTCACATCAAATGGGATCAGGGTTTGAACATCAATCACTTCAATGGAGATTCCAACTTTTTCCAGTACCACCGCTGCTTCCATCACGATCCGGCACATGGCACCATAAGTCACAATGGTCACATCCGAACCTCTTCTGAGTATTTCAGGAATTCCAACAGGTACTTTAAATTCCATCAGATTATCCGGAATACGCTCCTTCAGCCGGTAGCCATTTAATACTTCAACGATCAGTGCGGGATCATCTGAATGCAGCATGGTATTATAAAACCCTGCAGCTCTGACCATATCCCGGGGTACCAGTACATTTATCCCCCTGAGGCTGTGAATGACCATGCCCATGGGAGATCCGGAATGCCAGACACCTTCGAGTCGGTGTCCGCGGGTACGAATGATTAATGGGGCTTTTTGTCCGCCTTTGGTACGATAATGTAGGGTTGCCAGGTCATCCGACAAGGTTTGTAAGGCAAAGATCAGATAATCCAGGTATTGTACTTCGGCAATGGGTCTTAATCCTCTCAGAGCCATACCTATTCCCTGACCTATAATGGTTGTTTCCCTTATCCCGGAATCAGCTACCCTGAATTTTCCGTATTTTTTCTGTAATCCGGCAAAGGCCTGGTTCACATCCCCTATTTTTCCTACATCTTCTCCAAAAGCGAATACACGGGGATCCCGTGCGAGTGCTCCGTCAAAAAAGGCCTGTAACACCTCCCTGCCATCCACCAGTTTCGACTTTTCGGAAAAAATGGGTTTAACTTCTTTTATTTTCAACGAAGCCTCATCGGATTGACTGTATATATGAGAACTGTAATAATCCTGGTTGTTTTCATTAATCCGGGATAACCAGTTGATCAGTCGCTGCCTGGAAGGTAATTTTTCCTTTCTTGTCAATATCAGCGTTTGCTTAACTGCCTTGAAAAAGTCCATTTTGAGTGGATTGTGGATTTTTGTGAGGCCCTTCTTAATTTCAAGGATTTCTCTTTTAAACCGGGACCGCTGCGCTACCGTGGTAATGATCTGCGCTGCCTCGATCTGATCGTGCTTTATACTTTCAAAATAAGCTTCCCAGGCTGCTTCCTTGCCATCCCGGGCACTCTTTTTCGCTTTTTTTTCAATTTTATCAAGTTCATCAGGTGTGGATAATTCATTTTCGAGGATCCATTCCCTGAACTTGAGGTTACAGTCGTATTCCTTTTCCCATTCAAGCCTTTCTTTCGATTTATACCTTTCATGAGAGCCTGAAGTTGAATGCCCCTGTGGCTGCGTAAGTTCCAGAACATGGACAAGCACGGGAATATGTTTTTCCCTGGTCAGTTTAGCAGCCTTTTCGAAAACTTCACAACATGCCTGGTAATCCCATCCTTTTACCCGGAATATTTCCAGTCCCGTTTTGGCGTTCTGCATCTGAAACCCTTCCAATGCCTTGGATATATCCGATTTTATCATATGAAACTCGTTAGGAACGGATATACCATAACCATCATCCCATACAGCCAGTAACATCGGTATCTGTAAAACACCGGCTGCATTTACCGCCTCGAAAAAACAACCTTCCGCAGTCGCTCCGTTCCCAATGGTCCCAAATGCCACTTCATTCCCATGATCGGAAAAATCCGAAAAGGGTTTTAGTTCATCGATTATCCGGTAATACTTTGAAGCCAGCGCCAGGCCAACCAACCTGGGCATTTGTGCACCGGTTGGTGAAATATCCGAACTGCTGTTTTTTAAATCAGTCAGTTTTTTCCAGCGACCTTTTTCGTCAAGCATACGGGTGGAAAAATGACCATTCATGAGCCTGCCCGCAGATGAAGGATCCGCATTGATGTCCGTATGTGCATATAGCTGGGCAAAATATTGTTGTATGTTCAACTCACCAATAGCAAACATGAAGGTCTGGTCACGGTAATATCCCGACCGGAAATCGCCCTTTCTGAATACTTTTGCCATAGCCAGCTGAGGCACCTCCTTTCCATCCCCGAAAATACCGAACTTGGCCTTCCCCATAAATACTTCCCTCCTTCCGATCAGGCTTGCTTCCCGGCTGGCATTGGCAAGTTCATAATCCCTTAGAATTTCTTCGACCGGTATCTTTACCTTACTTATGGTTTTTGTCGATGTCAATAGTACTTGCTTTTTTGTAATTATATTTGATATAATTTAATCCCTAAAACTGGATGATAGCCGCTAAACAAACATAAGGAAAAAAAACCTCCTTTCAAAAATAACGAAATTGATAATATTTCCTGATTTTAAAAGTGAGCATAAAATACAATGCAAATTATCTGTTAAAATCAAGATATTAAAAATTGTAAACAATATAAAATTTCTTCAAAATTAATAAGAACAAAATAAAATTATGATTTTTGAATTTATTAATTTTCATTAGATTTACATGCACATTATGATCCGGGAGTAGGGAACGGAAATTATTTTTTTAAATCCGTTAACTTCCGGACAGATTATAATCACTAAAAATTAATACAATGATCATTGGCATTCCGAAGGAAATAAAAGATAACGAAAACCGGGTGGCCCTCACACCAGCGGGAGTAAAGGAACTAAAAAAACGTGGACATGATATCTACGTACAAGCCTCTGCCGGAGAGGGAAGTGGTTTTACAGATGAAATGTATATCAAGGCGGGAGCTAAAACGTTGCCCGCTATCCAGGATGTATACGGGATCGCTGAAATGATCATGAAAGTAAAGGAACCCATTGAATCCGAATATGGATTGATTAAGAAGAACCAGCTTTTATTTACCTATTTTCATTTCGCATCCAGTGAACAACTAACCCTTGCGATGATCGATAGCGGTTCGGTATGTCTTGCGTATGAAACCGTTGAAAAGGCCGATGGGTCACTCCCATTACTCATTCCCATGTCGGAAGTGGCAGGGAGGATGGCCATCCAGCAGGGAGCCAAATACCTGGAAAAACCGCTAAAGGGTCGTGGTGTTCTCCTTGGGGGAGTTCCAGGAGTTACTCCTGCAAAAGTCCTGATCCTGGGCGGAGGCGTGGTGGGAACACAGGCAGCTAAAATGGCTGCAGGGCTTGGCGCTGACGTAACCATTCTTGATCTAAATTTGTCCAGGTTAAGATATCTGGCTGATATCATGCCGGCGAATGTAAATACCCTGATGTCGAATGAATATAACATCCGCGAACTCATCCCCCATGCCCACCTGATTGTGGGTGCAGTTCTAATACATGGGGCAAAAGCCCCGCACCTGATCACCCGGGATATGCTTAAAGAGATGAAATCCGGCACGGTACTGGTCGATGTGGCTGTGGATCAGGGTGGATGCATCGAAACCTGCAAACCCACCACACATCAGAATCCAATCTATATTATAGATGATGTCATTCATTATTGTGTGGCAAATATGCCCGGAGCGGTTCCATATACTTCTACGCTGGCATTGACCAATGCCACCCTGCCCTATGCGCTCCAACTGGCCGACAAGGATTGGGTAAGAGCATGCAAAGAAAATCGGGAACTGGCGCTGGGCCTGAATGTTATACAGGGCGAGGTCGTGTATGAGGCGGTCGCTGATGCTTTTGATATAAAATTTACGCCCATGGAAAAATTCCTTGAATAAGGGAAATCGGCGTTTTCATATCCCCTAACTCGATATTTTAGGCCCTATATCACAGCTTTTCAACAATATTTTTTTTTTATAAATTTTATAATGCTAATTTTCGGGTAAAATTAATGGTTTTCGAAATCTTTATTTGTTAACTGGTTATTGTCATATAATACCTAAAATTGGTATGAAATTGCGTTTGATAACAGCAATTCTGGCTGGGATTTTTTCCTCTATATTTTATCTATCTTCAATAGCTAAACCGGAGAGGGTTCATTCAAATGTAAATGCTCCTCCCTTGATCGGTTTCAGGGTAAATAACGGTAATCCATATACCCGTGAATCCACCGTATCGGTCGAAATCAAATCATTGAAATTAAGTGACAGCCTGATCGTCGAAATGAAAATCGGTGTTGAGCCGGACCTTGGAAATTCACCTTGGATCAAATATTCAACCTTACCCCATAATGTAAAGCTCCCTGAAGGGAACGGAGATAAATTCATATATGCACGACTCAAAGATGTCGCCGGTAACATCTCACCTGTAGAAACCGCCAAGGTCATATTGGATACCGAGCCACCGTCAAATGTCCGGATCTCGATCAATAAGGAAGAAAAATATACCAGCGATCCCCAGCGTCGCGTGGTGATCTTCATCCAGTCGGATGACAAAGACCTGGCAGAGATGATCGTCAGTAACCGGCGTGATTTTTCCGATGCCCGTTGGGAAGAAATAAGCCAGACTAAAAAATGGATTCTGGAAATGACCGGCGGCGAAGGGGAAAAGGTTGTTTTCGCCAAATTCAGGGATAAAGCCGGTAATGAAAGTCAGGTATTTGAAGACCGTATCATACTGGATACACAACCTCCATTAAATGGCTCCGTCGTAATCAATGACGATGCAAAATACACCCGGGACCGAAATGTCACCCTGAAAATTCATGCAGATGAGGCAGTAATGGTAAGAATCGTTAGCCCGGGAAAATCCGAAATGTTTGAATACAAACCGGAAGAAGGTCAAAATCATATGATGGTCAGCTGGGATCTGGATTCCATACAGGGAGTAAAGGTAATCCGCGTCTATTTCCAGGACGAGGCAAAAAACCGGACTACTCAGGTGATCCAGGATGAGATCATTCTGGATAGGTCAGGACCTCCCCCCCCCATAATCAGCATTAACAGCGATGAGAGGTATACGAATCATAAAGATGGCCTGGTAACCCTTCGGTTCACTGCCAGGGTAAATCCGGAATCGCTTAAACTTTTAGTAAGCAATTACATCGACTTCAAGGATGCCAAACCGATCGGTTACAGGAACCTGATCAATAATTGGGCGCTTATTTCTGAAGAAGACGGGCTAAAAACTGTTTATGGGAAATATATTGACGAAGCTGGCAATCATTCCGACATCGGAATGGCCAAAATCATGCTCGACCGGACCCCGCCTGTTATTAATTCAATTTTTGTGAACGAAGGCAGCGAATGGGCGATTACGCAAAAAATAACTATTAATATGGATGTGGAAGAAGCTTCCCATATGCAGATCAGTAACACCGATGCCATCCAGAACATGGTTATCTGGGAACCCTATTCGCCAAAAAAAATCGACTGGCCCCTCCTTCCCGGAGAAGGGGAAAAAATAATCTATCTGAGATTTAAGGATCTGGCGGAAAACTATACGGAAGTAACTTCCACCCGGGTTGTGCTGGATTTAAAACCACCCACGGGCGAGCTTACGATAAATGGAGGAAACCGGTTTACTAATAATCCGGATAAAAAAGTGAGGCTGTTCATTACCACTGACGATGCCAAAGGAATGCAGATTACCAATAGGCCGGATTTTACAGATATAAAACTGGAGCCAGTAAAAGATTCCGTATTAAACTGGACCCTGGACGGAGAAGATGGCTTAAAAACCGTATTTTTGAGGTTGAGAGATGATGCAGGCAATTATAGCAATGTGCTCTCATCGGCCATTTATCTGGACAGATCACCCCCGGATGAACTTGATTTGGTGGTGAATGAAGGAAATGAATGGGTCAGGAACTCGGTACGCCGTACATCGGTTCAACTGAATGCAAAGGGTGCCTCCCATTTTATGCTTGGCGAAGATCCGGAATTTAATGGAATGGATTGGGAACCCTATAAAAATGTAACCAGCATCGTATTATCCGAAGAAGAGGGTGAAAAGATCCTCTATGCCAGATTTAAGGATCCGGCAGGAAATATTTCGGAGCCAATCCGTACTTCAGTTAGACTTGATTTTACCCCGCCAACCTGCCAGGAGTTTTCGATTGATGAAGAATTGGACTTCACAAATAATAACCAGAAACAAGTCAGATTAACATTCAAGGCAGTTGGAGCCGTTAAAATGGCAGTTTCAAATTCCCCCATCTTGAATCCCAGTGATATCGCCAGCCAATGGGAGGATTATGTGGAATCCAAAGATTGGGTACTTGAAGGTGAAGATGGCGTAAAAACGGTGTATGCCATATTTCAGGATGAGGCGGGAAATCTTTCGAGTATCTGCAGTGATCGAATTATTCTCGATAGAGTGGCTCCCGCAAATTGCAGTGTGATAATCAATGATAACAATAAATATGTATTGCCCGGAGGGTATAAAATTCCGATCGAGCTGGCTGCCGACGGGGCGGATAAGTTTATTATTTCTGAAAATGCCGATTTCACAGATGCCCGGTGGGAATTATTCATCCCTAAAAAAATATATGAGGTATCAAAAACCGACGGAGTAAAAAACATCTATATTAAGTTCAGAGACAAAGCCTTAAATGAAACGGAGGTCTACTCCGGAACCGTTATCCTGGATACCCAGCCTCCTGAAATCCTAAAAGTGACGATCAATGGAGGTGAAAACTTCGTGAATGAGCCCGGTAAGGCAGTAAAAATTGTGATTGAAGGTAAGGAGGCCACTGAAATGAGAATTTCTCAAAAAGGACAGGACCTCGGCGAATGGGAACCCTTTACGAAGGAAAAAACGATCACCCTGATGGGAGATGACGGTGAAAAAGAAATAGGGATCTTCCTCCGGGATGAAGCGGGCAATGTGACTAAACCGGATCTCACCACCCTCGTGCTTGACAGGAAACCGCCTCGGCCGGAATCGTTTGTGATAGACGATGGAAGAGGATGGACGAATGACCCCGGCAAAAAGGTGGTATTGAATTTCAGGGCCGATGGCGCCAGTGAAATGATGATCAGTATGGATCCATCTTTTGAGGGAGCTATCTGGGAGAGCTTCCAATCGACCATAAAGGAATTTACCTTGCCGGGTGAAGACGGAGAAAAAGTGATCTTTGTTAAATTCAAGGATCAGGCGGGTAATATCTCTCCTCCCATTTCTTCCAAGGTGAACCTTAAAAGATCCTTCTGATAAAATTATCTATCTATAAGGGTAAATACCCTGTCAATTTCTGCCTTTCGGTGCATGTATATATCATAAAATGCATAAAACTGAATCACAATAAGTTGATCATTGCTTTTCATACCTACGGTAATTCCTTTATTCTTATTGCCATAGGAATCGGTAACCTGATATTCAAAAAGTATACCATAGGGCAGGTACCTGACCGTCAGATCGGAAAGGTCGTATTGCTGATTTGAAAACTCGACGAATTTATAGGTATAATAATAAACTTTTGCACTGAGTTCGTCAATCAGGATTTGAAAAACGGCATCCCTGTTGGTTATGTTTTCCAGATAAAAATTTATCTGGTTATCTGATTTATCAGCTTTCGAGAAGTCGATAGGCACAGGAAACTGAATCCCCGCCTCCGGTATTTTTTCAATCCTGTAAGCTTCCTCTACTGCAGCCCGATCCGATTGAATTTCAGGCTCGAATCCCAGACCCTGAAAACCTATGACCGCCCAGTGATCCCCGATATTCCGCATTACCATGATCACTTCACCCCAACTGCGGCCACTTTGATATTCTATTTTAACCAATACGCAATGGTTGTTGAATACAGGGTAAATCTTACTCAGAATCTCGTTTCCATCGTATCGGTCGAGAAAATCATCAAACTGAAAACCCGAAAATTTAAATTGTTGAAAAGAAATATCCTCGGTGCCTTCCATTAACCCTTCCAGAAAAAGATCTTTCGGTATCCAACCTCCTTTTCCCGCAAATAACGAATCAATCCCGACATCCCTTTCGAGTTCTATTGCCCGACGGTTCTTAAGATGATCAAAAAACAGCTGACAGCTTTCAATCGCCTCCACTACATCTTCCTGCGTTATGTTACTCCAGAATATCTTCTGTGCAGAAAGAGGGAAAACAATGGCAAAAAGAAAAATTAAAGTCAACCTGTTTTTCATTTTTTTTATTTCCCTCAAATTAAGTCATTTAATGCCAACATGACAATTCCTCTTTATTTCATTTACTTGCGATTACGGGCATAAAAAAGAGGCTGCCTCATAAGCCGGGATACGTCATTCCTTCCTTTCTGAAGGCAGGCCCGGATTTATTCCGGGATCTCAGGATGGCGAATACCAGGTAACTTTGAATTTCTGATATCGCAGGAATCACGATTAAAGCGGCTCGTGAGGCAGCCTCCGTTACTGGCTGTAAAAGGCCCACACAACTGCTTACGGATTATATTATGAAATTAAGTGTGAATCCTTACTCACAGCATTATGCATATATCCGGCAACAATTATCTTGCCAGTCTTGAATAAAATAGTAACTGCAAAAACATCATCGAATTGGTACATTAATTTTATTTGTTTGACGGAGGATGTAATTTTGAAATTATGCAACGGAATATATAAGGTTCATGAAGATCATTCATAATCCTTCCTTAATTCATTATAATTCGTTTCATCTGCCTGTATTCGCCAGGGAAATGGCAATTCTGGAATCTGCCAAAGACTTTAAGGAGATATTCGAAAGGTACGATTTCAGGAATCAGAAATACCTGGTGCTTGGTGAAGGAAGCAATATACTTTTTAAAGAAAATTTTGACGGATTGATCATCACCTCCTCCATGGATCAGATCCGGATCCTGGAAGAAAATGAATTATTCGCGCTCATCGAGGTGGACGCCGGACTTAATTGGCATAAATTGGTTCAGCAAACGATTTCAATGGGATATCAGGGGCTTGAAAATCTTTCACTTATCCCTGGAAAAGTAGGTGCTGCCCCGATACAGAATATAGGTGCGTACGGAGTAGAAATTGAAAGGTTTATTGATTCCGTAATAGGGATAGATACATTTAGCCGGGAGCTATTGAATTTTTCAAAAGAAGAATGCCGGTTCAGCTACCGATCAAGTATTTTTAAAACATCCTATAAAAATCAGATAATAATCCGGGCCGTAAGGCTTAAACTAAATAAAATCCCGGAATTCAATATCTCTTATGACAAAATCAGGGAAACCTTGGAATTGCTCGGTCCGGAAAAATTATCGGCAGCATCCATCAGCAGGGCGGTTGTGCAAATAAGGAAAAATAAACTGCCTGATCCGGATAAAATAGGTAATGCCGGTAGTTTTTTTAAAAATCCCGTGGTCGATAAAATTGATTACGAAGGGCTGAAGGCTGAATTTCCTGAAATACAGGGTCATGAGATCAGTCCAGATGCCGTCAAAATACCCGCTGCCTGGCTGATCGAGCAATGCGGCTGGAAAGGAAAAAGGATAAAGGATGCCGGTATCCATCAAAATCACGCATTAGTCCTGGTAAATCATGGAAACGCCAGCGGGAAGGAACTTCTTCAGTTATCTAAAAAAATTCAACGATCCGTTTCCGATAAATTCGGGATCCTGCTTGAACCTGAAGTAAATATAGTATAGAGTAGCGAAGGCATTAGGTTGGCTCATCGGAAATAGTTATTGAAATCCAGGATCAGTGGTTCAAACGACACCGGGAACCAGGTACCTCCAGCCTGGAAAATCCAAGGTTACTTGTCAATAAATTTATCCTGAACTGCCTCCGGGTTTTGGCTATATATGTTTATCTTTATTGGTCTATCTGTCTAATACGAAAGAACTATGAAAAAAAGTTATTACCTGGCATTGTCTTTTTTAATCTTAGGTTTTTTAGCTGAAAAAACCATCGCCCAGGAAGCATTAAAACCGAGACCCAGCCCCATGTACATGAGCACCATGAAACATGACGATACCTATATAAAAATCACTTACGGACGGCCTCATAAAAAAGAACGGGAAATCTTCGGTGGACTCGTTCCATATGATGAGGTATGGAGAACCGGAGCTAATGAGGCAACTGAAATTACATCCACTGGTGATTTTTACCTCGCGGGTAATCTCGTTGAGGCAAATACCTACTCTTTGTTTACGATTCCGCGAAAAGATAAATGGACCGTCATCCTTAACAGTGCACTTGGGCAATGGGGAGCCTATGATTATGATCCTGATCTGGATGTGCTCAGGTTCGATGTCTCCGTAGAAGAAACCGAAGTAACTTATGAACCGTTTACAATCGAATTCCGCCAGGATAATTCAAATGCCTACCTGGAAATGATATGGGACCGGACTAAAATCTCAATCCCTGTTTCCTTCCGATAATACATGCACCCGCGAGGTAGGATTGACAACCATTAATAAGTCAACAATAGCTTCCTTTTTCACGAAATGTTGCTATCTCCAAATAATAGAAAAAATTTCAACATTCGGAGTTTACGAAACTGAGTATTTTTGTGCGGATTTAATAACAATATGTTATCTATCAATAATCTGACATATTACATTGGGGGTCGATCCCTCTATCAAAATGCTTCTCTTCATATCAATGAGAAGGATCGGGTGGGTCTCGTCGGAATAAACGGGAGCGGTAAGACTACCCTGCTAAAAATTATCCTTGGCGAACTAAATCCCGATCAGTGCGATCTTTCGATTCAAAAAGGAAGTTCCATCGATATTCTTACCCAGGAAATTGGAGAAATTGATCAAAATCAATCCATCTTATCCATCGCGATGATGGCATTTCAATCGCTGATCGATATGAAGAGGGATATGGAATCCCTCACACGGGAAATTGAGCGTAATCCTCTGGAAAGAACGATTGAAAAGCTTTCTTCCCTGCAAACCCAATTTGAAATCAATGGCGGCTATGCCATGCAATCGAAAGCGGAAGAAATCCTGGAAGGAATTGGATTTAAAACCATTGATCTGATACGACCCCTGTCCGAGTTTTCGGGAGGATGGAAGATGCGGGTCATTCTTGCAAGATTATTACTTCAAAAACCTTCCTTACTATTACTTGATGAACCGACCAATCACCTCGACCTGCCTTCAATCCGTTGGTTTGAAAATTATATCAAAACGTATGAAGGAGCCGTGGTCATCGTTTCACATGACCGTCAATTTCTGGATAATACGGTTAATAAAATCATCGAAATTGAAGATGAAAAACTCTTTCAATACAATGGCAATTACAGTTTTTATCTGAATGAAAAATCCTCGAGGATTGAGCTGCGGCAGCAGGCGCATTTGAATCAACAGAAAAAAATCAGGGAAGCCGAAAAGTTTATAAACAGGTTCCGGGCCAAAGCTACCAAGGCACGTCAGGTACAATCCAAAATTAAACTGATGGAAAAGGTTGAATTGATTGAAAATGCCAGGGAAACCGTAAAAACCATTGATTTTGAATTCAGGTTTAACCAGCCTTCAGGTAAAGTGGTGCTCGAAATATCAGATCTATCAAAATCGTATGGGGACCAGTCTGTATTTACCGATACATCGGCCGAGATCATCCGTGGAGATAAAATTGCCTTGATAGGAGCCAATGGCCTCGGGAAAACGACGTTATTAAAAATTATTGGTGGAATGGAAAGATTTTCAGGGAAATGCGCCATGGGATACCAGGTAAAAGAAGCCTATTACGCACAGCATCAGGTCGACCTGCTTGATTACCGCCATGATGTGCTGGAGGAACTCAAACTGACCGAAAGTGGCTATTCAGAACTCGAACTGAGAACCATCCTTGGATCTTTTCTATTCTCGGGGGACGATGTTTATAAAAAGGTCGCCAGTCTTTCCGGAGGCGAGAAATCACGCGTTGCCCTGGCAAAAACCTTAATTTCGAAAGCCAACTTTCTCATTCTGGATGAACCGACCAATCACCTTGATATTCACTCGGTTGATATTCTTGCCGGTGCGCTTAGAAATTATAAGGGAACCATGATTATGGTATCGCATGACAGACAATTCATACAAAGTGTGGCCAATAAAATCTGGTATATTGAGAGCCGGAAGATCAGAGAATACCCGGGTACCTTATCGGAGTACCTGTACTGGACAGATAATTATCAAGTAAATGAATGGCAGGATCCCGGGAATGAGCGTTCTGGCACGAAAAAAACGAACCGGGAGCAAAATAACCAGGAATATCTGGAGCAAAAAGAACATAAAAAGCTAAAAAGATCCCTGAAAAAGGAATTTGATTCCCTGGAAGAAAGGATCCATTTACTTGAACGGCAAAAAGCCGAACTGGAAGGCCAGATGGCTCTTCCCGCCAATTATTCCGACTTTGAAAAATTGCATTCGCTCACTGAGGACCTCGAAAACACCAACCGGGAACTCGAGGAACTACATCGGAACTGGGAAGATTTGTATGTCAGGCTCGATGACCTCGGGACCGATGAACTCTAGCCCGTTAACTCCTTCTGATAATAATGAATAATTCAATCCCAATGATTTATAGGGCATTATGTCCCCATCTTTTAACCATGATCGCGGAATCCGCGCCGGTTACGAAGCGGTGATAAATGGCTTAAGTGGCTTCCACGAACCTTTCTTTCCTAAGATGAAAACATAACTTTGCGTCCGTAATCATTCCTTTAAACACCTGAATAGTCCGGATTAGAACCCAATCCCGATTCTGAAGCTGAAGTTTTTGTAGTTTCGATTAATCACTTCCTGCTGATCACCCCATATCACCCGTGTAAATTTCACCCGCTGGCTTTTAAAACCTGCAGCGAGGATCACATTTAAACGGGAATCACTATATACCTTAATTCCCCCTCCTATATGATACATGAGTCCTCCTTTTGCATCCTGGCTGACAAAATCCTGATTCGGTTGATCCCACGCCGGCCCACTCCCCATGTCCAGGAAGTAGAACGGTGTGATCCGATGTTTCATCAGGTCACCCCGTATACTCATGAAAAACGGCAATATATTTACTTCCGGGTATTGATCATAAGCGATTCCCAGTCCCGGCCAGCAGAAGGAATTCAATCTGACCCCATTCACCATTTCAACGGTAATTCTTGAACGGTAGGTAGACTGTGAGTTGGAACGACCGGTAAGAATCCCAATAAAGGTATTGTTGAAATAGGCAATTTCCGGGTTGCTTACCTCATTATCTTTTTCAAAGGTAATCTTTTCAATAAATTTTGTGGGAACTGCAATGGAATCCTGATCGGTTTTATAGACTGAAAGCAGGATTGGAATATCCTCCGGACTGAGCCAGCCATGTACCCTTTCATTATTCTTTAACCGAATGTGTACCTTAATTTTTTGATCCGGTTGAGCCATCAGGACTGTAAAAGGTATCCCGATACCCAGAATCATCATAAAAAAAACTGAAAACCTCACGTCCCGGTTAATTTTCACGCACGATCGGAATATGACTCAAGGGTGTTATATTTTCCAGGTCCGAATAATCAAACTGATAAAGACCATCCTGTCCGATCATAATGAGGATATTGTTGAATGGAATTACATCGAACGCGTGTATTTCTTCATAATATTTAATCAGATTTTTATCGATACTGAATATATCCTCCGCGTTAAATACTTTTAATCCGAAATCCCCTTCGCAAATAAACAGGGCCTTTTCGTCGACACCCAGCCCGTGTGGATTGGTCATCGGATAGGATTTGATCAAGGACGGATTGCTCAGGTTGCTGATATCGATTACATCCAGCTGATTGGTAAAACCCTGACATTCCGTACCCGACCGGAGCGTCACAAAAGCCACGGTATCGCGGACAACCACCGGATCACAACTGGTTACATGTGCAAAAGTGGAAAGGTGGACCGGTGATTCGGGTTCGGATATATCATAGATGTGCATCCCGTTGTTTGCCCCGATGAAAAGATTGTTCTCAAACGGGAAAATAGTCTCAATACCCCATCCGAGATCGATCAGGGCACCTTTCACGGGGTCGGATATCGTACTGATATCAAATACCAGCAGATAATAGGTGCCTACCGTATATAGTTTTTCATTTACCACTGCAAAACGTGCCATGGACCCTCCAATTCCCGCAGATGCGACCGAAGAATAAAAATTGGTTTCACTGGATAAGGAAGCCGCTCCGGAATAAGCCATATCCATCGTGGCATTTACTCTGCCGAATTCCAGGAAGGCGGGGACCACATCATCGCAATCGTTCATATCGGTAAAAGTGGTATCGATTTCTTCATACGATACAAGAATTGCTTCTCCCCGATCCATGAATTGATCCACAAAATAATAGTGATCGTTAAATACGCCTTCCACCCGTTTTTCAATCTTGATATCGTCCAAATTGGAAATATCGATGGCGAGCAGGTCAATGTAACTGTCGGCGTATAGGATATTGCCTTTTGCAGCCATATCGTGATTACCGGGTATATTAATAAATCCGACATTCTGAGGATTGGCAGGATCTATATTATTTATGATATGGATTCCTTTGCCGATTTCGTTAACGAACAGGAAATCACCAAGCAGGTAGATCTTTCCGGGATAACTGATCTCCTCGGGTTGTCGAAAGGCGAAAGATGTTCTAATATCCTCTGCCGTTGTGTAAACGGGCATAAAATAGGTATAGGATACCTGCCTGTCGCAACGGTCGGAACAACTCCATAAGAATAATAGGATTCCAAAAACAGGTAAATAATTTAATGGATGGAATAATGTTTTCATGGCATAATGTTCTAAAAACTTACTTAGAAGACACCTGTAAAATCAAATTGGTTGTAAACAATCCTTTGCATCTCCTTTCATCCCTCATTTTTCCTGAAACTGAATCCCGATAAAGGAGTAATATATACTCTGGTAAAGCGGTTGATTTGTGTCTATTCCAATCATTACCCACATTTTTCCTTCATCATCTGCTGTTCCCAACAGGGAATAACCATCCGAGGTAGCGATCAATAGCAAAGGCGGATCATCCATGCCTGTGTGTTCGATTTTTCCAAGATAAGCCATGTTAGAGGCGGCTATCTGGTCTTCCCCCTTTGAAAAGTTGGTGATTACCTTCTTTTTTCCCGGATTATCTGCATCGTCTACAATTGTTGTATCCGGTTCATTTTCTAATATACCTGCTTTTAAAAAGGAACCTTTCGAGGGATTGTCGAGATCTCCCGCAAAATTTTCATTCAGTTGTGCATATAATTCAAGGCTGAAAAACACATTGTAAGTTTTATTAGGCACAAAGCCGCTGATCTGCCTTTTGATATACATGAAAAGGTCGCTATTGGTAGCATATCCTGATTGTATTACGGCACTTACCGGCCCGAAAGATTCGGAAACAGTAAAATTATCATGGGTAAATGATAATTTTAGCGAATCTTCTAATCCTGGTTCGTATTCGGCAAACTGGGCTTCCCAACCTTCGGAATCTTCCTGGAAGATCGTTGAAGATACCAGTACGGGATTGGCAGAATCATCATTATTGAAACACCCGGATAAGGATATAAGAAAACCAAAACAAAGTAATAATCCAATTCCGTAATTTTTCATCTCTCATTCAACATTAGTTCAACAAAATTATACAAATCCTTTTCAAACGAATCAACTAATTATTTAAAAATATACGAAATACCCACGGTAATGAACAATGCGGAAGGCCGGCTTGTGAAGGCAGCATCTTCTTTGCTAAATTCACTTAATCCCAACCGATAGGAAGGTTCCAGGCTGAAACGGTAGTGTTCGGCAAAAGAAAGGTTTACCATGGTACCCAGGGTTCCATTCAGATAGGAGTTGTTGTAGGGCGAATCGCTTCCCGCTCTTATTTCTTTTGATTCAAGAAAATCGCTTGGATCACTGATCGTATTTTTCAGGAAAAAATCGGTCGTAATTCCCGCTGTCAACATCCATTGGATCTTCTTATCGATCAGATAATACCCGAGGCTGACCGGCATGGATATGAATTCATAGGTATTATTTAACTTAAACTCTTCGGTGGATGTATTAACACTCGTTACTCCGGCACTTTCAATCGAAACAGAATACAAAGCCTGGTTTGGCATTTTCCGGTTCGTGGCCGAGTTTTCAATATAGGAATTTATGGTGGTGGAAGTGTGATTACTAAGATACGAAATGCCTCCTCTGATTATAAATTTAGGACTTATCTGGTAACCGACATTAATTCCATAGGCATAGGAAAATTCCGGTTCATAGGTGGTTTCTTCAGGCCGCGCCGCGCGCATGAAATTCGATATGTTATTATCAAAAGAGGGAACTTCTTCAATAAGATCAGCGGATCCGTTAAATAAAGCAGTCTGATCACTTAAACTGGCCTGCCCGTTCCCATAACTTATGTTGGGATCAAAAACGCCTGACGAAAAATTAATCCCGGCCCAGAACTTGGTCCGATCCTCCTGTTCATCCCTGCGGGTCTCTTCATACATGGCGTACCAATCGTCTGAATAGGGATCACTCTTTTTGCCGGGATTCTCTATATTTTGTGACGGGATTTTGCTTTCGATGTTCAATCGGTTCGAAAGATACGGTAGGTAGGTGGGAGTAGATTCCCGGTTATCATCCGGATCCCGGTGGATATCAATCGAGCCGGCAGGCAGGGTAGTTCCGGTGTAAATTAATTTATCAGAAAGGTTTTCGGCCTGATTCGGGACATTCCTTCCCCTTGAATCCGCTATTTCCGTTCTTTCCATTCCACCTCTTTTAGGAACTATTCCCAATTCATCCGCTCTTTCCACTTGATCAACTACATCCATACGATCTTCTCTTTCCGCGTTTTCCGATTCGTGATTTATCATTTCCATATCCTCTCTGGATGTTAAGGCTGGTTCATCAAGCACCGGATCCGTTTTATCTCCGGATATATTTTCCCCGGATCGTATTGTTTCGTTCTCTGCTTCAGCCCGTTTCGATAGCTGATCAGGTCGGGATTCATCAGTCCGGAAGAATTCGCCGCTGTTGAAATATCCAATTCCCAGTGCAAACACGATGGAAGCGGCTGCCAGTAATTTATATATGAAAATTTTCCGGCGATATCGCTGGATCTGCCGGTTGGCCAGGGTGGAATCTATCTTCGTCCAGACCTCTTCCCTGGGCTTAATTTCAGCCTTGGCAAAATGATCCTTCCATTCCCTCTCAAATTTATTGCCTGACCTCTCCATAATTGTTGTTTCTACCTTCCTCTAATTTCTGTTTTAGCAGGCTGCGGGCCCTCGAATATTGTGATTTTGAAGTTCCTTCACTTATTTCAAGCTTTTCTGCAATTTCCTTATGTGAATAACCTTCTATGGCAAAAAGGTTAAATATCACCTGACATCCTAACGGTAAGTCCTGGATCATCGTTAACAATTCATCCTGCCTGAAATCCGACAAGGCTACCGGCTCGTCATATGATAAATGGATATTCCCAATATCAACCATTGGATAGAGGTACAATTTACCCCGTTGATAATTTAATGCCGTATTAATCACGATCCTTTTAATCCATGCGGCCAGGTTGGAGGTCTCTCTTAGCTTTTTGAGATTGCCGAAAATTTTAATAAACGATTCCTGAAGAATATCTTCGGCTTCCATCGTCGATTTGGAATATCTAAAACAAATCATCATCATTCGGGGCGCAAAAAGGTCATAAAGCTTTTTCTGGGCTTTTCGGTCCTCCTTAATACACCCTTTAATAAGTTGCTCAAATTCTTCCATTCAATGCCTGGCATTTTGATGGCATCTTATTTTATACAACGACACCATCCTGTCCGAATTGGTTGGAAATAAAATATTTTATTCCGATATGATTTATCTTTACTATATGAACAATTTACATACCCAAAAATATACGTTTTTATTATTAATAACGTTCACCCTCAACTCCCTTTCAGGCGTTACGCAGGTATATAATGAGGATCACAGCGAATTGATTTACAATGATAAAGAATATAATCAGGGGATCAAGACGGTTAATCTGTATGTAAACAAAGGGTATGTAGGAGCACAGGTGGAACCGGCAGCCATTAATATTCGCGAACCTCATCAATTAGTTCTCGAGTTTGACGAACTTTATGAAGATGCCAGGTATTTCCAGGCAATCATTATACATTGCAACTGGGACTGGTCCCCTTCCCAGTTGAAATCCATTGAATATCTTGATCTTTACAATGAGTTTGAACTATCGGATTATGAATATTCGGTCAATACGAAGGTTCCCTATACGCACTATCGTTTTTTAGTGCCCAGGGTTAATCTGCCGGGTAATTATTTACTTGTTGTTTATGGAAGGGACGATCCCGAAGACCTTGCCCTTAGCAAACGTTTTATCGTATATGATCCCCTCGTTAAAATTACTCCGTTTGTTCAAAGATCCACTGGGATAAATGAAAGAAGAACCCATCAGCAGATCGATTTTACGGTAAGTTATGCGGGATTGGAGGTTTTTAATCCGCAAACGGATTTCAAGGTCGTGATCCGGCAAAATCAATCCTGGGAGACAGCCATTACCAGCTTAAAACCCACCATCGTGAGAGAACTGGAAAAATTCCTGGAATATCGTCATTTCAACCTGGAGAATAACTTTTACGGGGGCAATGAGTACAGATTTTTTGATCTGAGCTCCGTGCGTACTCCGGGCCGGAATGTGGATCGTGTCCTGATCAAAGACGATCGCATCGATGTGTTTTTACTCAGGGATAGAGGCAGAGGAAAAGAATTTTACGGAATATGGAAGGATTACAACGGGGGCTATTTTATTACCAACATCGATGGGAATGATCCTGCTATCGAAGCGGAATATGCCCATGTTCATTTTTTTCTGGAGAAGGAAGAATCATTAGCTTCCGACGTATATTTATATGGAAAACTAACTCATTATAATCTGTTACCGGAATATAAATTGAAGTATGACAACGAATTGGGTGGATATCGTGGTGATCTTTTATTGAAGCAGGGATGGTACGATTATATTTATTATATCCCGGACAATCCATGGGTGGTGGAAGGAAGCCATTTTGAAACCGGGAATGAATATGAAATACTGGTATATTACATTCCACAAGGTAAAATATCAGAATATTTGATTGGGTACAGTAGTTTTATTACAAATCCGTGACGAAACGGTTAAATGTAATTTTCAATTTTATACTCCCGGGTTCGCTGGGTAGGATCCGTATTGGCAAGATCCAGCATTCCAAATCCTTTATGAGTAAACATACCCATACCTAATACAAATACGAAGTTTTGCACTTCAGGTGCTGCATACAGGGTAAATGGAAAAGTATATCCCCGGATTTCATATTTAACATCCTGATCATAGACCGGATAGATCCTGGCAAATTTTTTCTGACTTTCTTTGATCTTATTTAAATAATTATGATCGGGGACCAGTTGAAATTTAAAAAAAGTTTTCAGTTTCTTTTCGGAAAAGATTTTTGACTTGGCCATCCTGAGAATGGTGGATTCATAAAGAAGATCAGAGAATTCATCGGATTCCGGATGAATAAATTTTTTACCCTCCAGGTCATTAAATTTTGGGGTGGCCAATACAATGGGAGATATACAGATAAACTTGTTTACATTTTCAAAAGAAGGGATATCTTCTTCTTCCACACTTTCGGGTATAAGGGTAAGATTACCAACTTCAACATTTGGAAAATCAAATAGGTTTTTTACGAAATAATCCACAAAATCCTTGTTCATACAGGAAAAAACAAGAGTTACCCGACTTGAAAAAAAATGCAACCCATTCCTGCTGATCTTGGTTTGACCCTTTAGTCCGGAAAAATTATATTCCGTAAAATAAAAGTATTCTTCCTTTCCACCCTTCAGAAGGATCCCCTTGATTAACTGGGCGAGCAGATATTGATGATGAAAGGGGACATATCCACCTTTGTTCTTCAAAATAAAGATTAATCTGATCCTCAAACCGTTAAAAATTTTGTAATAAAAAAATGAAATTAAAAATTAGCTTTCTGACTGGGTTTATGTTCAAAAAGTAAACCACTAACTTAAAAAATTGTTTTGATACAATTATATAAAAACCTAAAATATATTAACTAATCCCTGAAATTTAACGATCTTTCCAGCGATTAAAACATCATTTAAATTTATAAAATTTTACGGATCAACAAAAAAAATCATAAAAATTAAACATTAAAACGAAAGTGTATAATATCCCCATCCGCTACAGTGTATTCTTTCCCCTCGATAAATAACTTACCCGCCTCCCTGCAGGCAGACTCTGTCTTATAAAAGACAAAATCCTTGTATTTAATAACCTCTGCCCGAATAAATCCTCTTTCAAAATCGGAATGAATCACTCCGGCTGCCTGTTGGGCTCTTGATCCCCTTTTAAGGGTCCATGCACGGACTTCTTTATCACCGGTCGTAAAAAAAGTAATCAGATCCAGTAATTTATAGGAAACACGAATCAATGTACTTAATCCGGGTTCTGACAGACCATATTCTTCCAGGAACATCCGTCGGTCTTCCTCCTCCAGTTCCGCCAACTGGGATTCCAGGGCCGCGCTGATGATGATCATTTCATTTTCTTCCCGGTTTACTACATCCTGAAGCTCATGTGTATATTCATTCCCGTGAACGGCCGTCTCATCAACATTGGCTACATAAATGACGGGTTTTGCAGTCAATAATTGAAGGTCTTTAATAAGTAAATCCTTCTCATATCCTTGCGGATTCAATATCCTGATATTTTTTCCTTCCTCAAGTACCTTTTTTGCATGCTCAAGAACCACAATTTCCTTTTTTGCAGCCTGGTCACCTGATCTGGCAACTTTATCTTTTTTTAATATCCGTTTTTCCACAGTTTCCAGGTCCTTAAGCTGAAGTTCTGCTTCCACAATTTCTTTATCGGATACAGGGTCGATCTTCCCTTCAACATGCGCCACATTTTCATCTTCAAAACAACGGATCACCTGAACGATGGCATCCACTTCCCTTATATTGGCTAGAAATTGGTTGCCTAATCCCTCCCCCATGCTGGCACCCTTTACAAGACCCGCAATATCAACAAATTCAATGACGGTCGGCGTCTTTTTTTGAGGCCTTACTAAGTTAAATATTTCATCCAATCGATCGTCAGGGACGGTAATAATCCCCACATTTGGTTCAATGGTACAAAATGGATAATTGGCTGCTTCTGCTTTTGCGTTGGACAAGGCATTAAAGAGAGTGGATTTTCCAACATTGGGCAAACCCACGATCCCACATCGTAATCCCATGTGCTAAATTAGATTTTAAAAATCTGATATTGTTTAAATCCCTGTGAAAACTCGGCTACGGATACCCTGACAATAGTGTATACTGGAATTGCTGCAATCATTCCAATGATACCACCCAGGGTAGCACCCACAAAGATAATGATAAAAATCTCGAGAGGATGGGCTTTTACACTTTTTGAAAATATGAGGGGTTGAAATACGAGGTTGTCGTTTAACTGCACGATGGCAAAAACAACTACAATTTTAAATATGAGAAACAAAACCTCATTTGGCCCTCCGATGTTGGCCGTCGAGATAGATACAATAATTCCGAAAACAGTTCCAAAAATGGGGCCAAGATAAGGAATCACGTTGGCAACCGCGGCAAAAAGGGCAATGGAAGCTGCGTATTTAATACCCACTATTGACAAACCGATGGTAGCCAGTGTGAATATGGCCGTCATCTGTACCAGCAGACCAATCAGATAATTGGACAATAACTTCTCAATTTTAGAAAAGGCAGTGATCACAACTTCGAAGTATTGGTTCGGGACCAGCCGCAATATGGTTCTTCTGGCCAATCCTTTTTCGTAAAGCAGGAAAAAAGTAATAAAAACCACGGCAATGATGCCGATGGTAACACTCCCGGCAACAGAAAAAAGATTATTTACAACCCCTCCTATATC